>RRYU01021938.1_pt4 | contig 16749 bp, 15 predicted proteins | sample 2162651 | NCBI WGS metagenome assembly RRYU01 (sample SAMN10267283, study PRJNA491782) | microbial mat metagenome | isolation source: biomat in the production well | place: Japan: Minami-Kanto gas field, natural gas well KTG3 | collected 2017-06 | reverse complement strand
AAAAACCGGCCCGTGGCGATGCACCCTGCAGCGACATCAGCAGACCTGCAAGCCCGAGCAGCACGAGCGGATGCCAGCCGAAGGGCGCAAAACCCAGGACGACGAGTGCACCGCTTGCTGGGGCGAGCAAGCCCGACAACAAAGGGGCAAAGCGGGACAGGGACGAGGACATGAGCGCACGCCTGGGGATTGGGTGAAACCGAGCCGGTTCTAACAGCCGCAGCGGCTCGGGTCAAACTCGGTTGAGTGCCGAGTCGACTTCACCTGGATCCCACTTGGGCGCCTCTGCCGCAAGGCCGCAGGAAACCTCGGCAGACTCTTTCGCTCATGGTGCGGTTGAATCGTACCTCTCGTCCTTCCACTGTCGCAGCACCCTGAAGACCTCTCGGCCAGGTTGGAGGGCGCGGCCAGCGAACCACTCCGCGGCTTGGATCACCGACGGGACCCGAGTCCGCAGGAAAGGGTTGGTAGCGCGCTCGAGGTCGAGACGCGACGGCACCGTCGGCAAGTCCCTCTGTCGCCGGTGCTGATCGGACTCGACCCGGGCGCTCAAGGCCGGACGACCGGGCTCGACCCACTGGGCGAAGCCGAGATTCGCGAGGGTGTACTCATGTGCGCAATAGACGAGGGTGTCGCCCGGGAGTGCCGCGATCCGATCCAGTGAATCCGAGAGCTGCTCGAAGCTACCGTCGAAGACTCGACCACAGCCGCCCGCAAAGAGGGTGTCGCCACAGAACAGACTGTTTGCCCCGACGTAGGCGATATGGGTCGATGTGTGACCCGGGACCTCCATCACATGAAAGTCGACACTCAGGCCCTCGGGTCGGACCCTCGCCCCCTCGCCGACGGGATCGGTCAGGTCACGGATGCGCCGATCGATGGGACCGTAGAGCCGTAACCCCGGGAAGGCCGAGCGCAGGTCGCTCAGCCCGCCGATATGGTCGCCGTGATGATGGGTGATCAAGACGGCGCTCAGCATGCGCTCCTCGGCGTGCAGAAGCGCCAGGACCGGATCGGCATCTCCCGGGTCAACGACGACGGCCGTCCCGGGGCCTTCTGTCAGCAGCCAGATGTAGTTGTCCGTAAACGCCGGGATCGGGCGGATATCAAGCATCTGTGGGGCTCTTTCCAGTCGATTGGGGTCGATGACAAACGTTGTATCCTTTGCGCCTTTGAGGTTCAACCGCGCTATGGGCTCCGAGTGGTGCCGGCAATGACCGCGCTCGCTTGCGCATGCCGGTAAAAACCGGATATTCGTTGGGATTGTGTGCGGTCCTCAAATCGCGTAGAGAGTGCCATGCGGCGTTCGTTCGGATCCCGAAGCGGCCCTCGCATCCCCAACCGTCGTCGGCTGGAGCTCGCCATGACATCGCACCCCTTGACGCACCATGAGATCTTCACCCTGGTCGAGCCCTTCGCCCGGCGCGGGCGCCATGTTGACCTCGAGGCAAGCGACCGCATCGAGCGACGCATCGTCTTCAAGCCGGTCGACGCGGTCGCGAATGCATCGGAGACATCCGGCCTTCGAGAGACCCTGATGCTCGAGAACCCGAAACCGGATCGGTACCGGCTCACCCGGACACTGAGACATCCAGAAGGGCTGGAAGCCAGCCTTCAAGTCGAGGGATCGGACCTGGATGATTTGCTGAACCGGATCACAGCCGTTTCACCAGAACAACAGTTCCGTATGAAGCCGTCCTACAGGATCGCACGCAGCTACCGGCTCGAGCCCAGCTCGCCCGAGACGACGGCAGCGAGTCAGATGATCCTGGTCCGGGGCGAAGCCCAGGTCGAGGGTCTGACCCTGACGCTCAAGGCACAAACCGGACGAGGGATGCCCGCCGACATCGAGGTGCAGGCATCAGAGGGCGACAGCATCGAGCTGCCGGAAGATCTGCTCGCCGTGGTCGGGTGGGACTGGCGACGCCTGACCCGCGTCAAGGCTGGCTGGCGCAGCAGCCTGCGCTTGCGCGGATCCGAGCCGACCCGCAGCCGTGACGCCGAGGTCAAGTTGACCAGGACCATCGAGCACCTGGCCCAGACCCTCTCGGAGCCACCCGCACGCTTTCACGAGCGTCTGCAGTCCGCGCGTTGGCAGGTGGTCTTTCGACGCGCGATCCCGCTGCTGATCGGTATCGGTCTCATTGCGGGGGCGCCGGCCATCCAGTTTCTGGAGCTCTCGGACGACTCCCTGATCCGGATGCTCATCTTCCATTCGCCGCCTTTACTCCTTGTGCTCTTCTTCTCGATGAAAGAGATGCCTCGGATCGAGATCCCACCCATCCCGAAACCCTTGACCGCAACGGCCTGGCGACCATCGCTGTCGCCCCCTCCGGTCGAGACGCCGGCGGACCGGATTCAGGAGACACAGGCCGGCTGAGTCGGCAGCGCGGAAGGACAGGGCGACCACCAGGGCCGACGACAAGAAACGATAACAGAGGGCACGCGGATCGCCGGTCCGGATATCATCCACGGCTCCCCCCGTCCTTCGCGGTCCTGAGCGCGCCTCGCGACTGGGCGCGCCAGGATCCACCCCAACCAGAAGCGGTCAACGATGCTCGGCAACCCGATGAACATTCCCCCCGTCTCGATCGCCGCCGCAAAGGCCGCGCTCGTCGAGCAGTACGCCGATCCCATCCTGCGGCGCCGCGCCTCCATGCTCTGGGGGACACGCGGTGTCGGGAAATCCTCGATCGTGCGTCAGGTCGCCGACCACTTCGATGTTCCGCTGGTCGATCTTCGCCTGACCACGATCGAGCCTGTGGACATCCGCGGCGCCATCTACGCCGATGACGACTTGGCCAAGACGGTCTGGTTTCCACCCGAGTTTCTGCCCTCACCCGACCAGCCGAACGGAATCCTTTTTCTCGACGAGCTCACCGCAGCCGATCAGCGCCTTCAGATCTCGGCCTATTCGCTGATCCTCGACCGTCGTGTCGGGCACTATCATCTGCCTGATGGCTGGCAGGTGGTCGCCGCGGGCAACGCCAGCTTCCACGGCGCCGTCTGTCACGACATGGGCACGGCGCTGGCCGACCGCATGTTCCATTTCAACGTCCAGACCGTCATCGACGCCTTTCTGGCGCATGCGATGGCCATGGATTTCGCGCCTGAGGTCATGGCCTATCTCAAGGTGCGCCCGGACAAGCTCGACGACACCCAATCGCAGCTCGCGAACGACCACCTGATCGGGGCCAGCCCACGCGGCTGGGAGGACATCTCCAACGTCCTGAAATCCGGGTTGTCGGAGAGCGCCAAGCGGATCTTCGTGCAGGGCCGTATCGGCGCTGCGAATGCCGCCGAGTTTTTCGGTGTCCTGCGCGAGATCCAGGCCGGCACCGACGTGGTGCGGCTGCTGGCGAGTCGGCCCGGCCCGGAGACCGCCGCTCTTCTGCCCAAGACACTGGACGGGCTCTACGGCATGATCTATGGCCTGCTCGCCGCCAGTACCGACGACAGGACCCTGGGACGTGCACTCGAGATCATCGAGCAGTTTTCTGATATCCAGGGCGAGGTCCCACTGCCGATTCGCGAGGCTCAGACCCTGGCGATGGAGCTCCTGATGCAGACGGCATTGGAGACAGGCCTGGAGGCAACGATCCTGGACAGCGCGTCTTACCGACGCTATGTCGAGCAACGTCGAGTCGAGGAGACCTAAGACCGAGTCCGGAGTGAGAGGCGGCGTCTTTGGTTGAGCCCGGCCTCGCATGGATCCTGGACCGCTATGCCGAACGCGGTTTCAGGATTCGATGATAGTTTCGTTTTTCGGATCAGGCTATGAGTCAGGGGAGTGATCTCTACCGTCATCGCGGGACGCGCGCCATCCAGCGAATGGTGGAGTTCGCGCCGTCGACCGGCGGGCTGGCGCTGTGGGTCAAGCATCAGGACCTGCCGCCGGAGATCGACGTCGGCCCGGTTGCAACCGACGGGACGACACTCTATTACGCCGCCGGATTCGAGCGACTCCCGATGGCCTCGCAGGTCGGGCTGGTCGCGCATGAGGTGCTGCACATCGCATTGCGTCACCCCCAGCGTTTCCTCGATCTCCAGCAGCTCTTGGGCGATGTCGATCTCGAGCTTTTCAATATCTGCGCGGACGCCATCGTCAATAGCTCCTTGAGTCACTTGAGCTGGCTCGAGCTGCCATCCTCGTCCGTCTTCCTCGACCAACTCCTCCTCACCACGCTGGGCATCGAGGTCGGCGTGGAAAAGGGGCTTCTCGAGTGGGATGTCGAACGTCTCTATCGCGCGATCGATGATCGCCGGGCGCCGGGAGAGGGACGCAGGCAAGAGTCACGGAGACGCCGACGGGGCGGCATCGGAGACAGTCGCCCAGGCGCCGAAGGCCTGAAATCACGGGACCCGGTCGACGACTCGACTCAGTCGGAGGTCCGAGAGGATGGCCCGATGTCGGCGCGAATCAGGGCACTCGGCGCCGAGACCCGCGCTGACCTGTTCCCTCAACCCGATGCGCAGAGGCAACCGGAGCTCGAGGCCGAGCAGGCCCGCGAGTGGAGCGAACGCATCCTGCGGGCCCATGCCGGGGATGGCGCGCATTCCATGCTCCGCGCCCTGATGGCGGATCTGCCGAAGATCCGCACGCCCTGGGAGCAGATCCTGCGTACCCAACTGGCGCGCGGCCTCTCGATGCAACCCAACCTCTCCTGGTCGCGACCTGCTCGCTCCTACATCGCGAATCAGGGACGACTCGGTCCAGGCAGGCGATTGCCCTGGGAGCCCGGGATCAGCTCGGCGAGATCCGTTCCGCGGCTGGTTGTGATCGTGGATGTCTCGGGATCCATCGAAGACAACCTCATGGAACGCTTTGCTGGAGAGATCGAGGCAATCACACGACGCCTGGAGGCCAGCCTGACCCTGGTGATCGGCGACCGCCGTGTTCAGCGGGTCGCGCGCTTTGAGCCCGGCCGATCCGAGCTGCGCGACATCGAATTCAACGGCGGCGGCGGGACAGACTTCACCCCCCTGCTCGAAGAAGCGGACAAGCACCGTCCGGATATCGGCGTGGTCCTGACCGATCTGGATGGTCCGGCGAATTTCCGTCCACACTGGCCGGTGATCTGGGCAGTTCCCGAATCCTATGCGACCCCGGAGCAACCCTTCGGCCGCAAGCTGATCTTGAGCTGAGCCGCACCTGTCACGAAACGAAAAAAGCCAGGCGTTCACCTGGCTTTGTCCGCGCGGCGCACATGAAGCGCGCCACCGACATCGACGATCTTACTTGGCTTCGGGCTGGGCCGGAGCAGCAGGCATCACAGGGGCAACCGGAGCCGCGTAGGGGAAGGCATAGGGGTAGCCACCACCATAGTAGGGCGCGCCGTAGCCGTAGGGGCCGTAGCCGCCGTAGTAGGGATTGCCGTAACCGTAGCCATGACCGTAACCACGACCGCGGCCATAACCACGACCGGTGCCGCCGCCGCTCATGCCGAAGTTGAAGTCGCCATAGCCGTCGCCGAACATGTCGCTGAAGATGTCACCGAGCCCGGAGCCATAGCCAGGACCGTAACCGCCGTAGCCCGGACCCCACCAAGCGGAGGCGGAGGCGGAGGCACCAAGGAGGGCGGCGACAGCGGCAGCAGTAGCAAGCTTGTTCATTCTGTTTTCTCCGATCTGATTATGTTGTTGGCAGCAAGCGTGGATACGTCATCAACGTCCACGGAACAGAGTATATTAGCAAACACTAAAATTAGAAATCGGCATTTTCGATCGGATTGGAATTCGTCATTGCTGAAAAAGATCCACGTGACGGGAGCATCGCGTCCCCGATTCGAGTCGCTGCGGGCTCTGGCTCTGGCTCTGGCTCTGGCTCTGGCGACGCCTGATCGGCGATCCACAAGCGCAAGCGCAGACCCGGCTCGGTGCTCACGCCAGTGGTGGAAGAGCGGATCCGGCCTGCGGCATCGACCACAAAGGTGGCCGGCACGCCGACGACGCCCCATCGGCTCGCGATCTGCCCAGCAGGATCGGCGATGACCGGATAGGTATGACCCGCCTCGCTCATGAAGCGCCTGAGGTCATCCGGATCGCCGGATTGCATCGCCACTGTGACGACCGGATGGTCTCGGGCGATCGAATCGATCGCACCGTCCATGAGATCACACATGGGACACCAGCTTGCCCAGAAGTGGACAAGCACCGGACGACCCTGAAGCTCTGCAAGGTCGAGCGCACGGCCATCCAGCGTGGAACCGCCAAGGGGCGGCGCGTCACCTTCGACCAAGGGTCTGGCCTGCCACCATTGGACACCCAAGAACACCAGAAGAATCAGAACGCCGTTGATCAGCCAGTCGCGCAGCCGTCTGGCGGACTGGGCGTCGTGACCCACACCGGATTCGGATCGCTTTCGTCGCACTGGAGACCTCAAGGATTCTCGAATATTTGCTCTGGGGAGAAGCTGTTGATTTGCCATCCCTGGAAAACATCAGTACGCGATTCGGAACCCAGGTTTCCGAATCACTTCATGTGCAGCCGCTTGGGCCACCGAGCACGGTGGCACATGAATGTGCCAGGGGAAACACCGATTTATCCGGCGTTTTCCCTAAAGCGTTGCCTCACGGCTGCGCTGTGGCTCGACGAGCTCACGTAGAAGAGTCGTCGCATAGCAACCCGCAGGGAGCGAGAAGGTCAGCATCAGGCCATCGGCGACCCAGTCGGCGGTCAGATCGGCCACCGGCACACGCAAGGCCCGCCGCTCTTGGACGAGACCAAAAGCGCCGAGACCTTTGCACCAAGTCGTGAAGCGCTCGGCGACACCCCCTTCCATCTGCCGGATCGGACCACCGGAAGGCAGCTCCCCCTTGCCCCACAAGGGACCCGTCGGATGGATGTCCATCTCCTCGCAACGCCCGATCAATGGCCCATCGATGGTCTCGGCGAGGAAGTAGGAATTGGAGCCAGCGAGCTGCATGCAGTCACCTTCGGCAGGCTTGTCCCAATCATCGCGGCGGACTCGTTCGGCCAACACCTCGTTGAAGATCTGGGAGCGGGCGGCAGACAGCCAGAGACCGGCCTGATGGCGCGGGACTCGACCGGCCGTCCCCGCGAAAAGGGCATGGGCGCGCGCCAGATTGGACTGGTCATGCCCGAAGCGTTGCTCGCCGAAATAGTTGGGGATCCCGCGCGCGCGGATCGACCTGAGCCGCTCATCGAGGCCGAGCGTGGTCCGGGGCTCGAGATCACGAATCAGGATCTCGAAGCGGTTCCCGATCAGGGCGCCACGCTTGAGCTTGCGTCGATGGGGACGGGCGTCCAGGACCTCGATGTCATCATCCTTGAGCGCTGACCAATCGGGTACTTCATCGCGAGGTCGCGGGATCGAGAACCACTGGAGGGTCACCGCGTGACGGTCTTTAAGCCCTGCATAACCCACCGTGGAGACCGAGACCGCGGCGAGTCGCGCCAGACGGCGCGCTGCCCATTCGGTGTTGGCGCCGGTCTTGCGCACCAGGAGCAGCAGATGATCACCCTCCCCATCCGGCTCGAATCCAAGCTGCTCCTCAACCCGAAAGTCCTCCGGTCGCGCGCGCAACCGCCCTTGGGCGAGCGGAGCGCCGTGAGCCTTGGGCAGAGATTCGAATGGTGTCCAGCTCGGCAGCGACACCTCAGGAGTCCGCGAGCAGAACGACGGCGGTGGCGGCGATGCCCTCTCCTCGTCCGGTAAACCCCATCTGCTCCGTCGTGGTCGCCTTGACGTTGACCCGCGCAGGATCGCAAGCCATGTCGGCGGCAAGACGGGCACACATTTCCGGGATATGTGCGGCGAGCTTGGGGCGCTGGGCGATGATGGTGAGATCGGCATTGTGAACCGACAACCCACGTTCACGCAGGCTCTCCATCACACGTCGGAGCAGGATACGGCTATCGATGCCGGCGTAAGCGGCATCCGTGTCCGGGAAGTGGCGACCGATGTCGCCCAGCCCAGCGGCGCCCAGCAGTGCATCGCACAGTGCATGGATCGCCACGTCGCCGTCGGAATGGGCGATCAGGCCCTGGTCGTGCGGGATCTCCAGGCCGGCAAGCACCAGAGGGCGCCCGGGGCCGAAACGATGGGCGTCGAAGCCCTGGCCAATCAGCATCTGTCTTGTCTCCAGCCAAACCGCGTCTTGCGTGAGATCCGTCGTTTCAAATCGGCCCTCGACATCAGGCGGGCCAAGGATCGGTGTCGTGGATGCGGCTCGGTATATGTTCGGTCTGGACCGCGTCCATCACCAGGCCCATCCTGTCCACTGGAACCAGCACTCCAATGACACATGAGTTAATACCGAGCACACGTGGGTTTTCCGCCGCATTGCACGCCCCGCGCACGCCGGGCCGGCGTTGCGCCTCCTCGCCGTAGGGGCCGCTACGCCTCGTCGGCGCGCCTTGTCCCGACGCGCGCGGGACGCACCCTGCTGACCGAAAAACCCACGTGCGCTCGGTATACAACTCCGGGCCCGGATCAGAGGCGACCCTGCTGCTGCAGGTAGAAGCGAGCGAGAGGCAGATCCTCGGCCCGCGTGATCTTGATGTTGTCGGCATGGCCCTCCACCAAACGTGGTGCCCGGCCGGCACGCTCCATGGCGGAGGCATCGTCGGTGACCAGATCGTTGGACGCCAAGGCGTCGCTCAGCGCGGCACGCAGATGACCGAACCGGAACATCTGAGGCGTGAAAGCGTGCCAGAGCGACGCGCGGTCGACCGTTGCGCCAATGCGGTCGAGGGCCTCGGCCCGCTTCATGGTGTCGCGCACAGGGATACCGAGCAGACCACCGACCTCGTCATCGAGCAGGGTCTCGATCAGGCGATCCAGGTCCTCGGAACGCAAACAGGGACGTGCAGCATCGTGGACGAGGACCCAGTCTTCCATTTCGGCGCGCCCACCGAGGGCATCCAGCGCGTTGAGCACCGAATGACATCGCTCGACGCCACCCTTTGCCCGGGTCACTTTGGGATGATCGGCATAGGCGGTCGCCCCCCAGTAGCGATCGGTCGGGTCCAGGGCAACGACGACACCCTGAATCCGAACATCGGCCACGAAAAGATCCAGGGCATGATCGATCACCGCACGACCGGCAAGATCCAGATATTGCTTGGGCGTCGCACTGCCCATTCGGCGCCCGACACCTGCGGCCGGAAGAACCGCCCACAAGGCCGGAACTAGGCTCATCGCTGGGCCTCCGGCGGGGTCATGGCTTGGCCTCCGGCGGTTTGCGCTCGATGACCTGAATGAAGATCTCGCCAGGCTTGATCATGCCCAAGTCGCGCCGCGCCCTTTCCTCCAGGGCTTCGACACCTTGGCGCAGGTCGATGACCTCCGCCTCAAGCTCTTGATTACGCGAGCGCAGACGCACCAGCTCATCCTCTTGCGCTGCAATCTCATTCTTGAGTCCATGGACTTCTGCGAGACTGCCCTCGCCGACCCAGAGCCGGAATTGAAGGGCAACCAGCGCGAGAATGAGCACAGCGATGAGTAGACGCATCGAAGATGTCTTCAGTCCAGGCAGCAAGGGCCGGGCCTGCCCGACCCGAAATCGCCAACCATCAAAGCCACTTGAAAGCAGCACGACCCGCATAGACGGCCTCGTCACCCAGTTGGTCCTCGATCCGCATCAACTGGTTGTACTTGGCGACCCGATCCGAGCGCGACAGCGAGCCGGTCTTGATCTGGCCTGTGCCGGCCGCGACGACCAGATCAGCGATCGTCGTGTCTTCGGTCTCGCCGGAACGGTGGGACACCACGGCAGTGTAGCCGGCCGCGTGGGCCATGGCGATCGCCTCCAGCGTCTCGGTCAGGGTGCCGATCTGGTTGACCTTGATGAGGATTGAGTTGGCAATCCCCTTGTCGATCCCTTCCTGGAGGATCTTGGTGTTGGTGACGAACAGATCGTCGCCGACGATCTGGATCTTGTCGCCGAGACGCTCGGTCTGGCGTTTCCAGCCGTCCCAGTCGCCCTCGGCGAGGCCGTCTTCGATGGTCAGGATCGGGTACTTGTTGACCCAGTCGAGCAAGAGGTCGGTCATCCCGTCAGAATCGAGCTTACGACCTTCGCCCTTGAGGTGATAGACCCCGTCCTCGTAAAACTCGGAGGCGGCCACGTCCATCCCGAGATAGATGTCGGACCCGGCCTTGAACCCGGCCTTGTGGATCGCCTCCAGGATCGCCTCGATCGCGGCCTCATTGGAAGAGAGGTCGGGCGCGAAACCACCCTCGTCGCCGACGGCGGTCCCGAGACCACGCCCGTGCAAAACGGCCTTGAGTGCATGGAAGACCTCCGCGCCGTAGCGCACCGCCTCGCGGATGCTGGGTGCGCCCACCGGCAGGATCATGAACTCCTGGAAGTCCACGCTGTTGTCCGCATGCTCGCCGCCATTGATGATGTTCATCATCGGCACCGGCAGACGATAAGGCCCGGTCGCCAGCGACATGAAGAGCGGCAGCGCTTTTTCCTGGGCGGCGGCATGCGCCGCTGCGATCGAGACGCCGAGTAGCGCGTTGGCGCCGAGACGGGATTTGTTCTCGGTTCCGTCGAGCTCGATCATGCAGCGATCCAGCGCGGTTTGGTCGCCCGCCTCCATCCCGACGACTGCGTCGCGCAGCTCACCCTGGATGTTGGATACCGCCTTCAGAACCCCCTTACCGCCATAACGGAAGCGATCCTGGTCACGCAACTCCAGGGCCTCACGCGATCCGGTCGAGGCCCCCGAGGGGACGATGAAACGACCGATCGCACCATCGGCCGTGATGACGTCGGCCTCAACGGTCGGGTTCCCGCGTGAGTCCAGGACCTCACGGGCGCGGACATCAACGATCTCAGACATGGCATGTCTCTCCATAGATGGGGGCGGAGCGATTCTTCGACAGAATCGCACAGGTGTGTATAGAGTCTCAGTGGTGAGTCGTCTCGAGACGATCGGCCCAACGCGGGGGCACTTCCGAATCGATGACCTAAACGCATCGACGGCAAGGCCAGTCGTCCGCGCCCGAGCCCGAGGGCGGACTCAGGGGTCTTCCGTCGAATCATGCATCAGCGCTCGCGCAATGGCGCCTGATCAGGTCGCCTGCTCCGCGAAGCCTGCCGCCTTGATCAAGCTGTCGATCTGCACCAAGGTTTCGAGGAGGTCCCGCATCTTGCCCAACGGCCAGGCATTTGGCCCATCGCTCAATGCCTGATCCGGATTCGGATGGGTTTCCATGAACAGGCCGGCAACCCCAACGGCAACAGCCGCACGGGCCAAAACGGGAACATACTCGCGCTGGCCGCCCGAGCGATCACCCTGCCCTCCAGGTAGCTGCACCGAGTGGGTCGCATCGAAGACGACTGGGCATCCCGTCTCGCGCATCACGGCAAGCGAGCGCATGTCCGAGACCAAATTGTTGTAACCGAAAGAAACGCCGCGCTCGCAGACCATGATCCGGTCGTTCCCGGTCGCGCGGGCCTTCTCGACCACGTGACGCATATCCCACGGGGCCAGAAACTGGCCCTTCTTGATGTTGACCGGCTTACCCTGACTCGCGACGGCCTGAATGAAATTGGTCTGGCGACACAAAAAGGCCGGCGTCTGGAGGACATCCACCACCGTGGCGACCTCGGCCAGCGGCGTGTCCTCGTGCACATCGGTCAAGACGGGCACGCCGATGCGCTCGCGCACGGACTCCAGAATCGCCAGGCCCTGATCCAACCCGAGACCGCGAAAGCTGCCCGCTGACGAACGGTTCGCCTTGTCGAACGACGATTTGTAGACGAAGTGGATGCCGAGCGAGCCAGTGATCTCCTTGAGCGCGCCAGCCGTCTCTTCGGCCAGTCCCGCACTCTCAATGACGCAGGGCCCGGCGATCAAAAAGAGCGGTCTGTCGAGCCCGACCTCGAAACCGGCGAGCGGCATCATGCGTCGGCGCCCTGCGCAGCCGCTCGCCGCGCCAGGGCGGCGAGGATGAATCCGCAGAAGAGGGGATGTCCGTCGCGCGGTGTCGAGGTGAACTCGGGATGGAACTGACAGGCGATGAACCAGGGATGATCGGGGATCTCGATGATCTCGACCAGGCGGTTGTCCAACGACCAGCCGGCGAATCGCATCCCCGCGTCTTTCATGACGTCGAGATAACGATTGTTGAATTCATAGCGATGCCGATGACGCTCGCGGATCTGTGGTTTGCCGTAGACGCTGCGCGCCAGGCTGCCCGGCTCCAGTCGGCAATTCTGACCGCCGAGGCGCATGGACCCGCCGAGGTCGCCACCCTCGCTACGCGTCTCGACATGGCCGCGCTCGTCGCGCCACTCCGTGATCAAGGCGATCACGGGGTGGGGGGTCTGGCGATCGAACTCGGTGCTGTGCGCGCCTTCGAGTCCCGCGACGTGACGACCGTACTCGATGACCGCCACCTGCATCCCGAGGCAGATGCCGAGATAGGGGATGCGGTGCTCGCGAGCGAACTGGGCCGCTTGAATCTTGCCCTCGATACCGCGCTCGCCGAAGCCGCCCGGAACCAGGATGGCATCCAGGGATTCGAGACAGCCCGTGCCCTCGTGCTCGATCGCCTCGGAGTCCACATACACGATCTCGACCTTGGTCTTCGTATGGACACCGGCGTGGGCGAGCGCCTCGGAGAGCGACTTATAGGCCTCTGTGAGGTTCATATACTTTCCCACCATGCCCACACGGACCGAATGATCCGGGTGATCGAACCCCTCCAAGACACGATCCCATTCGCGCAGATCGGCCTCGCCGACCTCGAGGTGAAACTGGCGGACAACCAGGTCGTCGAGCTTCTGGGCGTGCAACAGACGGGGGATGCGGTAGATATTGTCGGCATCGACGGCCGAGATGACCGCATCCTCGTGGACGTTGGTGAAGAGCGCGATCTTCCGGCGCTCGTCGTCGGGCAAATGACGCTCGGCGCGGCACAGCAGGATATCGGGCTGGATGCCGATCGAGCGCAACTCCTTGACAGAGTGTTGCGTGGGCTTGGTCTTGATCTCGCCCGCGGTTCGGATGTATGGCACCAGGGTGAGGTGCATGAAGAGCGCGTTCTCGCGCCCCTCTTCGACCCTCATCTGGCGGATCGCCTCGAGGAACGGAAGCGATTCGATGTCGCCCACCGTGCCGCCGATCTCGACCATGGCCACATCGGCGCCCTTGGCACCCAGGCGGATCGCTTGCTTGATCTCGTCGGTGATATGAGGGATGACCTGGACCGTCCGACCCAGATAGTCGCCGCGGCGCTCTTTGCGGATGACACTCTCGTAGATCTGGCCGGTGGTGAAGTTGTTGTTGCGGCCCATCGGGGTCCGCAGAAAGCGCTCGTAATGACCCAGATCGAGGTCGGTTTCCGCACCGTCGTCGGTGACATAGACCTCGCCGTGCTGAAAGGGGCTCATGGTGCCCGGATCCACGTTGATGTAGGGATCCAGCTTGATCATGGTCACCCGCAACCCACGGGCCTCCAGCAGTGCGCCGAGCGACGCCGACGCGATGCCTTTACCCAGCGACGAGACGACACCACCGGTGATGAAAATGAACTTGGTCATTGGGGTTGTGGAGGCAGTCGAGGGCAGCGGCCCGTATCCCGAGACAAGCTACCAAAATCCCCTCGACGGCTCAATGCGGATGCCGCAAGAAAGCCTTGCACGACACTGATTCTCGTCGCATCGCCATCCTGCCCAGCCATCCGCAGCAGTTCTAAATTTAACACCATGATGTTACGAGGGACTCTTGAGATCGGAAACCGCACACGGTGCCACTTGCCTGTCCTGACCGCCTTCAGGATACGGGCTTGGAGCCGGCGGACGTGGCGGCGTATCTTGCTCAAGACGAGTGCTGACCAGTTGGCCGCCGCGCCCCGAGGGCCTTTAATGACGCCGAGAGCGTTCATCGTCCGAGTAACTTGACGCCGCTTGCCTTGAGCTGATCAAGCCACTGAACAAAGGTCGGGATCATCTTCCCCGACGCCATGGATGCGGCCGCCCGCACGGCACTGCTACAGGCCATGCAGGAACGCCCCGACAGCGACCGGGAGCGAGTGAATCCGTCGACCGCGCCCGCGCTCATCGGCGGGCACCTCGAACCTAGACACACCGTGCTGCGGATCACTGCCCGCAGACTCTCGAGGCCCTGGGTCAAGCCGCCTATTCGGTCCGCGACCGCCTCTCCGCCGACACCTGGCGCATCATGAGCGACATCGAGGCCCATCCCGGCCATCTCACCCATGAACCGTCCTGTCAGCTCTCGCTCGCGCTCGACGAGCTGGATCCGCTGATCACCTCGTTGGTCGCCTTCTCGGCTCTGACCCAGGCATGCTGGCCGAGCTGGATCGGCAACGCGCATCTGAAGCCGCCCCGGAAGGCGCGCCAGCGCTGTCTGTCCAGTCAGATCCGGGTCGATCCCTGGCCGGCCGTTCATCGCGAGCACGAAGATGTCTTCGGCAACCGCGTGAGATTTTTTCGATCCGGCATGCCCATGATGCACTCGAGGTCCGCGCCCAGAGCGAGGTGGAGCTGGTCTCCCCGACCTTGCCGAAACCAGAGGCAACGCAGCCTTGGAAAGAGATGCATCCCGAGTCACGCCGACCTTCAGCGCGTCCTCCAGCACCAGCGGCAACAACTTCGCCGACGCCTCGCTGCATTGGACTCCATCGCCGGGCGGCGTAGGATACCCGATCGGCCGGCCTGCTACACATGGTGCTCAGTGTTCAGCAGAGCGGCACCCCCTCATACCGTTGCAAGCCAACAAGGTAGGACGGCAATTCTTTGCCGCCTGCGGCCTCTCCGGCGACGCCGAACGAACGACCAAAGCAGCGGCATCGAGTCGGGCGCCCTTTGGCACCCGGGTCGGCATGGTGATACCGATATCCGAATCCAAAAGCATGATGACGAATCAGTGAAGGATGATGCTCGGGCCCAATAGACGCCTCCTCGCGCAATCGCGATTCGCGAGACTGCTTGCCTACGTGACGCCGCACCGGCGGGTGCTCCTGCTGGCCGTGGCCCTCATGATCGCAGAGAGCGCGATCGCGTTGGCGAATCCCTGGATCGCGGGTCGATTCGCCGAGCTGGTCCTGCACCCGCCGGCCTCCCCGCACGTCGGTGTGCCGGGCCTGATGATCCTCTGGGTCGCACTGCTGGCGGTGCAGAGCGCGCTGAGCTTCGGCAACCGCTATCTGCTCGGCAGCGCAGGCGAGACCATGCTCGCCAACCTGCGCACGCGGCTCTACGACCATCTACAATCCCTGCCCCTGAGCTATTTTCACGAGCGACGGCGCGGGGAGGTACTCGCACTCTTGGGCAACGACGCCGCGCACATCAGCAACTTCGTGACCGGCACGCTGGTCAGCCTGCTGCCCCTGCTGATCACCTTTGCCGGGGCCCTCTATTTTCTCTTCCGGATCAGCCCGACGATCGCCATCCTCGCCGGCGGATTGGTCCCGCTGTTCTTCCTGGTGATGAAGCTCATCGGGCGGAGGCTGCGGCCATTGTCCTCCGAATGGGTGCGCTCCCATGCCGAAATGTTCTCCACACTTGAGGAAAACATCGGGATGCTCCCCGCGATCAAGTCCTTCACGCGCGAGGCGCACGAATCGGATCGCTTTCAACGCAGCAATGCCAAGCTGATGCGCATCGCCAAGCGCCAGCTGCTGATCGAGTCGATTCTGTCCCCCTCGGTCCATCTGCTGGCGGGGACGGGTCTGCTTCTCCTGCTCTATCTCGGCACGTTGCAGATCGAGAGCGGTGTACTCCAGCCCGCCGACATGGTGAGTATCCTGCTCTACGGCATGCTGCTGACGCGCCCGATCAGCGGTCTCGCCGGTGTCTACGGCAGTGTGCAGGCCGCGCGGGGCGCCGCCAGCCGCCTGCTCGAGGCCTTTGCCGTGCGGCCCGAGCCGGACGACGCGGGGGCGTCACCGCTGGTCCCGGTGGTGGCGGCGATCCGGCTCGAGGGGGTGCATTTCGGGTATCCGGGGCGGGCGAAGGTCCTTGATGGGGTCGACCTGGAGATTCGGGCTCGGGAGACCGTCGCGCTCACGGGCGAGAACGGCGCGGGCAAGAGCACCATCATCCACCTGCTGATGCGCTTTGCAGACCCCGACCGGGGCAGGATCCTGATCGACGGTACCGACATCCGCGAGGTGAGCATCGCCAGCCTGCGTCGACAGATCGGTCTGGTGGCACAGCACGTCCTGCTGCTGAACGGCACCGTGCGCGAGAACATCGCCTACGGCCGCCCCGACGCCGCCCCGGAAGACGTCGAGGCCGCCGCGCGAACCGCCCAAGCGCATGACTTCATTCAGCGCCTGCCGCAGGGTTACGAGACACTCATCGGTGATCAAGGCATCCGGCTCTCCGGTGGCCAGCGCCAACGCATCTCGCTCGCCCGCGCCCTCCTCAAGGATCCGCCGATCCTCATCCTCGACGAAGCCACCGCGATGTTCGACCCGGATGGTGAGCTCGCCTTCATCCATAATTGTCGCGCGGTGCTTGAGCAGCGCACGGTCATTCTCATCACCCATCGCCCTGCCAGCCTGGCTTTGGCGGATCGTGTCCTCCTCGTGGAGCAGGGCCAGGTCTCCGAGCGCCCGCCCGCAACCAACTCCAAACCCCAAACTCACCACAACCCATAGGTCGGCATCCCATCCCATCCACCACCGTAGTTCGGCATCCCCATGCCGCCCCTTCCACCGTAGGTCGGCATCCCCCTACCACTCCCCATCGTAGGTCGGCATCCCCATGCCGCCCCTCACCGTAGGTCGGCATCCCCATG
>RRYU01009872.1_pt1 | contig 16757 bp, 9 predicted proteins | sample 2162651 | NCBI WGS metagenome assembly RRYU01 (sample SAMN10267283, study PRJNA491782) | microbial mat metagenome | isolation source: biomat in the production well | place: Japan: Minami-Kanto gas field, natural gas well KTG3 | collected 2017-06 | reverse complement strand
GATCGGGGTTGTCTCCAGTACTACTCCACTGTTGCGGTAGAGCAGCACCGCTTTAGAATCCTGCCCTACGGCCAAATCGAGGTCGCCATCACCATCCACATCGCCCCAGGCGATGCTGGTGGCCCATGTCACATCTGTGGATGACCAGATTGGAGCAAAGAGACCATTGTTATTGGCATAGACCCGCAATGATTGACGATTATTGCCAACCGCTAGATCCATGTCACCGTCCCCATCCATATCGCCCAGTGCAATACTATGAGTATCATCACTACTGGCAAAGGTCTGGGTGGCACTCCTCGGCAGCGTGCCAAGTTGGTTGAGATAGATCCGGCTTAACCCGGCATTGCCAGCGGCCAGATCGAGATCGCCATCGCCATCCACATCACCCCATGCAATGCTGTAGGTATTATCAATCTCTGGTGATGACCACACGGCGGTTGTGCCCAGCGTACCACCAACATTCTCATACAGACGGTTAGGTTCACCATTGAGCCCGCGATTGCCCACTGCCAGATCGAGATCCCCATCGCTATCCACATCAGCCCAAGCGATACTATTGGTCGTGTCGCGCTCATCTGAAGACCAGATCGGATCGGCAGAAAGCGTGCTACCGGTATTTTCATACACACGATTTTGACCCCGATTACCAACTGCCAAATCGAGGTCGCCATCATTATCTACATCGCCCCATGCCACACTCTCGGTCATATCACCCAGGAGGTAGGATGAAGACCAGAGTGCCTCTGTGTTGAATGTGCCACCAACATTCTCATACAAGCGATTCTGCGAATAGGCACCGACAGCGAGATCGAGGTAGCCATCACCATTTACATCGCCCAATGCCACGCTGCGCACGCTATCGGTAGCAACCGATGACCAATTGGGGTTAGTTTCTAGCGTACTACCCGTGTTACGGTAGATGCGCAGTGGTTGGTTGTAATTACCGACAACCAGATCCAGATCACCATCATTGTCTATATCTCCCCAGGCAATACTGGTAGTTGGATCTAATAGCGTAGAATTCCACACAGGCGAAGTACCCAACTGCCCGTTAGTATTACGAAAGATCTGCAACTGGGAGTCATAGTTCCCCACCGCCAGATCGAGATCGCCATCGCCATCCACACCCCCCCCATGCAAGGCTGCGTGTATTCTGGGTACTCGGTGCTGCCCAGAACGGCTGGCTTTCGAGGCTTCCACCACTATTCAGATAGAGCTCGACCGGAGAAGTAGTATTAGCAATAGCAAGATCGAGATCGCCATCGCCATCTACATCGCCCCAAGCAACGGCATTGGTTGTCCGCGAATAGAGCGCCGACCAACTGAGGCTGAGGGGTGTCTGGGCAAATTGGGCCGACGCAGAAGGTGGCGCAATGGTTACGCTAAGCGGAACCATTAACAGTAGTAGCACCGAGATGATCATACGTCGTGGATATGGCATCTTCATAGAAGTATCCTCATAGACCTCTTAGTTATTTACTATGAGGTTTCTTCGCTGTATATGTATGTATGAGTGGCAAAAAGACACGATGAATTTTTGCGTAAGCTAAACCATTAATCTGGATTGATGTACCACCCAATGAACCTGGAGACAATGTGCTTAATCCTTGTAGCATACCAGTGGCCGGATCGAAGCGAAAACTCGTTAGCAAACCCATTTGTTCGTTCGCCACAAAGAGCATCTGCCCAGTATGATCCAGGGTCAATGTTCTTAGTCCTGTTACACCTGCCGAGAAGGGTAGCGGAGGTTGATCTGGTGGGGTACTTGAGATAAAGGTAAAGCTACTCGTTGCCCCACTGCCATGCATGCGGAATACATCCAGTGTACTACCATAGGTATCCATTCCGAACTCATTACCAATAATGTAGTAACCAGCAGGGTGGTAGGTAGCATCTACCGGATAGCTTCCAATCTGCCAACTGAAGGGATTGCCGGTCACTGCTATTGGTTGTCCATCTGCGAGAGTGAAGATATGGTTAGCGGTGATCGTTCCTTCAGTAGTTCGCCTCCACTCCCCCAAGAGCAGGCGATTTTCGGAGTCAACCTCCAAGCCAAAGGCCGAAACAATCACCCCAGAATAGAAGGGTGATCCGGGTAGCATACTGAGCGTGCCATCGGAATCATTCACCCTATAAACTCCAATATCTGACCCAGTTAGGTAAAGAAATTCACCATTAAGGTCAAAGACACACTCTTCCCCAATAATGCCACTGATAGTAGTAGCAGTGGCACTAGCTGGGGTGAGTGAGTCCGCATTGGCCTGGAAACTGATCAGTTTGTTGCTCGCCACCACAACCACAGGTGAGCCGAGCGGACTGACCTGCACACAATTCCACATACCGCTCTCTAGCGCAAAGGGGCTACCCGGTATTGGGCTGAGTGTACCATCGGAGTGATTAACATCAAACACACTGATCGTATCACTGCCATCATTGAGTGCGTAGAGACGGTTATAGATCGGGTCAAAGTCTAGTTGCTTGGCCTTCAAGGAAGCCGCACCCTCACCACCAGTTGAGATCGGGAAGCCATCGAGAAGCGTGAGTCTCCCAGTAATCCGATCTACTTGGTAGCCATAGATCAGGTTATCCTCTGCCACATCACGCAGCACATAGAGATGACCATGGGCGACAGGCGGCGGGGGAGGGGCAGAAGCATAGACCATGCCACTAATAAGGACATAGGCATGGGTCAACCCCATCCAATTCAACGTGCCATTGGCCGAGTTAAGCTGTAGCGAAAAGACATCACCAATAAAATTTGAGGCAAATAACCACTCACCATTTTGGTTCAATGCCAATGGCCCCCAAGGTTCCGAAGGGAATTCAGGACTATTCAGAGCTACCAGGGTTGTGTCACTGCCACTGCCATTCACCTGATAGATCTTTAATCCTGACAACGTGGCAACGATATAGTACCCATCGGGATGCCACAGGCCATCCAATGCAAGATCTTGGTTCATATTGAATGGGCCACCACTCACCTGGGTGGGAATACCATTGGTGGTGGTGAAGACATTCAGTTGCCCCGAACTACCCCAACTAATGGATGTAAATAACCTCCCCTGATCATCGGTTGCATAGGAGCTAGGGTAGTAGATATTCGAATTAAAGGGCGAACCTGCCAAAGGCGTTATCGCACCATCAATAGCATTTACATGAAAACCAGCAAAATCGGATGGGCTATACCCACCTGCATAGATGTATTGCCCATCCTGGCTGAAGCTACACGAAGAGGGAATGGCCGCACCTGCATCAGCAGGTGAACCGGGAGCTTGGTGCATACCATTAGCATCAATTATAAGACTTTGCATGCGGCCAATAGTCCCACTCTCAGACTCAACCCCACCGCCAATGAGCACCGGCGAACCACTAGGATGGATGGCAACACACTCCCAACTACCATCACCAAGACTCACCGTCATCTCTTCAGTTAATGCCCCACTTAGCATATCCACCTGATAGACACTCAAAACATTGCTGCCGATACCGCTATTGATAGCAAACAATCGGTGTGTAGCCATGTGATATGCAAGGCGCTGCACAGAATCATTTGGGTTACCACTACCAACATAACCCGTCTCTACAGGCGTACCAAGCGAGGTGAAAAGACCAGTTGCCGCATTAAACCGATAACCATGGATGCGATTACCCGCTGTATTATCTTCGAGTAGATAGATAAATTCACCATCCACTGCCTGTGTTTGGGCCTGAAGTGGCGGCGGCGGTGTCAACCCTACCAACCCGGTTACCATTGTCAGCAATAACCCGACCAACCAACGAAGATTGCGACGTTTCATGTGAAGTCTCCTCAGTGTGGTTGAATTCCCCCACGTCAGCATGTTTAGTCGTGTAGAAATTGCTCTGGTACTAAGATCAGTGGTAGGGTATGATACGCTACAAAACAAGCATATTGACACTCAATGCAATATACGAAAATTCCACGGTATCGTGTGGTTATGTATGTCACCTAGACCAGTTAAGAAGTATGATGGAAGGCAGCGTTGTCGGTTTTCCAAGTATACCACCAGCACACATGAAAATGGGGATTATATGGTGGTAATAAATTCCCTAACGGTTAGTCATGTTTAACGCTACGAATGGGAATTCTTCGAGGTGTTGGAATCAGTGGGGGTGGGGGTGAGTACGCTTGCCCAGGCTTGTTGGGTACGCGCAGCCTCATAGGTGTCATTACCGTCGAGGATGGTGATGGCACGGGCGAACGATGCGCAGGCTTCCTCGGTGCGCCCGGTGGCGTGCTGGGCGCGGCCTAGGACGGAGAGTGCGTAGCCAATGTCCAGATCATTCTGCTGTTCGGTTGCGAGGGCTAGAGCGTGTTTGGCCATATCGAGGGCGGCCAGTGGCTGGGCTTGAGCCAAGAGGAGGTAGGTGCGCAAGCGGGCGATCTCTGAGTGTGCAGTGGTGGTGTCGGTGGTTGTTACGAGATGCTCGATCTCCACGATGGTCTGCTCGGCATTCGTGAGCATGCCCTGTTGGATGTAGAGATCGGCGAGACCGAGCATGCCCGCAATCTCGGCAATGTGTAGGTGAAGCTCGCGAGCCAGCCGAATGCCATCGAGGCTCATGGTGGTGGCCAATGGGTAATCACCAACCCTGAATGCGAGCATCCCCATGTTGATGCAGGCCATAGATTCGAGTTGGCGGTTGCCAACCTGACGAGCATAGGTCAATGCCTGCTCCAGATCGCGACGCGCACCAGCCATATCTCCCATCATCAGGCGATCAAAGCCAAGGTTACTGAGCATCTGTCCGGCGCGGACACTATCGTGTAGTTGCTCACACAGCGCAATGCCCTGACGGGTATACTCCATCCCGCGCTGAATGGCTCCACGGGTACTGTAGAGGGTTCCTAGCGTATGCAGCAGGTTGATGCGCAGTTGGCTTGGCCCTGGTGGCATGAGTCGTTGGGCACGCTCCAGCATGCGTTCTGCCTCGGCTAGGTTGCCCAGCCGCATCTGCACGCCCCCGATCTTGTTGCACAGCTCGGCCTCTTCGTTCGCATCCACACCGCCAAGCTCGATCTGGCCGCGAATGAGCCACTCCAAGGCTTCGCGGGGCAACGAGACTTCCAGGAGTCGCCCGATGCCCCGGCATGCGTGGGCACGTAACACCCGCAGACTCGGCGCATCGTCCGTGTTGTCCAGCACCGCCAGCGCCTGGGTGTAGCTCTGCTGTGCCTGCTCCGGCTCCCCAGCCAAGCTCTCCACGTCGCCACTAGCAATGTGGATCTGCGCCCGGAGAGTTGTCGGAAGATCGGGACTGCGTAGGCGTTCGAGTAGCATACGCAACATGCGCGATTGCCCCGAACCTACAATCGCCCATGCGTTGCGCACTACCATCTCGGCGGCACGTTCCACCTCACCGGCGCGCTCGTAGTGGAGTGCCGCCCGCAGCACATTCGGCTCCTCCTCGTCGTAGAATGCGGCTGCACGACGGTGGTAGCGACGCCGTTCGCGGCGACTCAACTGTTCGTAGAAGAAGCCCTGGAGGATCGCGTTCTGCGCGTAGACTCGGCCATACCGCCCCTCACTCATGGTCAGGAGGCTACGTGCCGCTAGTTCGCGCAGTGTGCGTTGGGGGTTGCGATCTAGCAACGCTTCAACCGCGTCGCTCGTACCACCCGCATCCAGCAGTGCTGCAAGCGCACACATCAATGTGCGCTCCTGCTCGCTGAGCGCGGCATCTACCTCACGTAGTAGAAATCGCTCGATGTTGCTGCTAGTCGCCAATTGAAGGATCACCGCTTCAGGATCGACTAGATTCTGGCTACGCAACACCTCACTAGCCAGCCCCAAGAGATGCGCATTGCCCCCGGTAAGTTGGCGCAACAGAGTCAGTTGCACCTCGCCCAGGGAGATGTTACGAGCCTCTAGGAGCGTGCGGGTTGCCGCAAGATCCAAGCCATCCACGGCATAGAGCGTTAGCCCGACAAGTTGGGGCAGTGTGCGGCTAGTGATGAGGATACGGAGCGGACTCGTTGTCGTCTCGGCGATCAGCCGTTCACACAGGCTGTGCACATCGGCATTCTCCTCAACCAGATGCAGATCATCGAGCAACAGCAACGGCTCGGCCCGATCCTTACGCAACAGGGCGCAGGCATAGTCAGTTAGCACCGTCAGCGGTGGCATCGCACCCTGAGTCTGGCGGGTACGCTGGAGCATCGCCCAGAGATCAGTGAGGCCACGATGAGCCAAAAAGATCGCCAAGCCCCAGATGAGATCCTCGGCTCCACTGCCAGCCGCAAAGCGGTACCAAAAGAGCGCGGAGGGCGAACTGATACGGGCAGCCAGGCTCGTGGCGAGCGCCGTCTTACCAACCCCAGCAATACCGATCAGAGCCAATGCGGGTGCAACCTCCACTTGTGCTTCGAGTGCGACAAGTTCCGCCTCGCGCCCCACAAAGACCGACGGCACGTGTGGTTGGGGCAACGTTGGTGGTGGTGGTACATGATCCTGGGAGAGAAGAGAATCTATGACCTCAAGGCATGCACGTGCATCCGGGCGTGCCGCCGGATCAGATGCCATCGTGCGCACCAGCAGATCCTCCAGCGCCTGCGGGAGATCGGGCAACCAGCGTTCTGCTGCTTCATCTTCGTCGGTGATCATCTGGGGCGGAGGGGGCGGATTCCGCATCAGTAAGGTATAGAGAGTAGCCCCAAAGGAGTAGATGTCCGATGCCGGTTGCGAATGCCCGCGCCACTGTTCAGGCGACGCATAGCCGGGGGTGCCACTCACCAGATCCTCGGCGATCAGCGTATCCTTAGCCAAGCCAAAGTCAATCAGCCAGATCCGGCCTTCACTATCGCGCAGCAGATTGGCAGGCTTGATGTCGCGGTGCAATACCGGGGAAGGGACACGACTATGGAGGTAGAAGATGGCCGAGCAGAGATCATGCGCGATCTGGATCACCTCAGTTAACGGTAGCCCGTCACTACGCTCATGTAGCACCTTGCCTAGATCTTCCCCCACCACGTACTTCATCACCAGACAACGGCTCTCGGCAAAGAAGTCGTAGATTTCGGGAATATTGGGATGCCCAGGTGTGTTGAGTGACACCAGGATCTGGGCTTCACGGATAAATGCCTCGACTGCCCTATGCTCAACATGTTGGCTCCAGCGGACATCGGAGACGAGGCGCTTGACCACACAACGCCGACCGAGGCGGATATCGCGGGCGACGTAGGCTTCGCCAAAGCCACCCTTTCCGATACTGCGCTCAATCACATAGCGCCCAACTGGATCGATCCGAGTTCCCTGAGGCCATGCCCCTTGGGGGGGAGGGCTACTTGGGGGGACAGGAGGCCAAGAATCTGGTGTCAACGAAGCTGCATGTGAACCAACGCTATCAGATGTACACAAAATACGCCTACCACACTGCGGGCAGAAGCGTGCAGTGCTACGGTGTGACGTGCCACAAAACGAACATATTGTCGTTGAATGTGCCATGCAAACATCCTGCGATAGGGCGTTGTTACGTATTTCTTGCAGATTGTTTTAGCAGCACCATTATGCGTTTTGTGAGTATATCATCAATCAGAGTTTGGTATGTGTATACACGATACCAGCATGAGTGGGCTGGCTTCGACATGTTCGGATTCTCCGCTGCCTGAGCCTGTCGAAGGCAGTGGCAGGCGGTATTCCTTAACCGAACGCCAATGCGGCGCAGTCGCCCCCGAACCCCCACCGGAGGTGACTTTGCACATGCCCTGGACAAAACACCACATCATATTGACGAATCCCCCCCGATACGCTATACTTCTTATAGTAGTTCCAATCCAAACTACTATGAGAGACGTATGAATAATCTCCTCGAACAACTCGCTGCGTTGGGCATGACCGACTACGAGGCCAAGGTCTATTTGGCGTTGCTCAGCGAAAATCCCGCCACCGGCTACCAGATCAGTAAGACGGCTGGTGTGCCGCGCTCGATGGTCTATGAGGCACTGGGCCGACTAGAGGTGCGCGGTGCAGTGCTGAAGTCGCCGGAAGAGAAGGCCACCATCTATCGCCCGGTGCATCCGGAGATGCTACTGGATCGCTATGAACGGCAGGCTCACGATCTCGCCGCAAGCCTGCGCACCGCCCTCATGCCGCTCTACCAGCAAGAGAAGAGCGGGCGACTCTGGAATTTTAGTGGCCGCCGTGAGGCGCTCAACTATGCGATAGACCTGATTGATGAGGCAAAACAGGAGTTGATGCTTGTCCTCACCGATGCTGATGTGGTCGCCCTTCAACCCCACATCACTGAAGCCCACGCCCGTGGCGTTGCCTTGGGGGTGATTCTTACCGGCGATCTGCCCTTGGAGTTTGGTCAGGTGGTGCGCCATCCTAAACGCGAAACCCAACTCCACCGCATGCAAGAGACGCTAATGGTGGTTGCTGATGAGACGGAGTTCCTGATCTCGACTGGCCACCAGCATGCCGCTGCTACTGTGACCACCAATCTCAATATGGTGTTGATCGCACGCCAGTTTATTTGGATGGAACTCTTCGCCCAGCGCATCTTTGCCCGCTTGGGTGCTGATCTGTTACAGAAACTTGATCCGGAGGATCAACAGGTGTTGCACTAACATTCCCGTTTTTGCACCCGCATAGGAAGGATTGCCCTATGTCCACCCTTCAACAAACCCAGATCAAACCGGCTACTGGCTGGCAGTTTATGTGGAATGATGAAATCATTGAGCCACTCTTGGTTGTCCTGACGCTGATTGGGATCATTAGTGGCGTGATTATTGATCATCTTGGTTTGGCTGCTGAACTGCTACTGGTGGTTAATATTGCGACCTACGTGGCGGGTGGCTTCTATGCGGTACGTGCCATTATTGCCGCGCTGCGCGAGTACACCATCGAGGTTGATCTGCTCATGGTCATTGCTGCACTAGGGGCGGCCTATGTAGATGCGTGGACGGAAGGGGCGATCCTGCTCTTCCTCTTCTCGCTCAGTAATGTGCTCCAGGGCTATGCGATGCGCCGTACTGAACGGGCGATCTCGGCACTGCTCGAATTGCGCCCCGACCATGTGGATGTGCGCCGCGATGGTGAGGTGCTGGCGCTGGCGCTAGAGGATGTCGCCGTTGGTGATGTGGTACTGTTGCGTCCCGGCGACCGTGTGCCGCTCGATGGCACGATTCAGCGTGGGCGTGGCAATTTTGATGAGGCCGCGATTACCGGCGAGTCGATGCCGGTGCAGCGCGATGAGGGTGATCAGGTACTGGCCGGGACGCTCAATATCAATGGCTCGATTGAGGTCTTGGTGACTAAACCGGCCAGTGAGAGTACCCTTTCACGCATTATCGCGATGGTGAGCGAGGCCCAGGCGCGCAAGGCGAGTACCCAGAGTTTCCTTGACCGTGCCGAGCAGTATTATGCGATGGGCGTGATTGTGGCGGTGTTGCTCTTCATCACCCTCGTCCCGCCTATCTTCAATGTGCCCTTTAGCGAGAACTTCTACCGGGGTATGGTGCTGCTCACGGTTGCCTCGCCCTGTGCGTTGGTGATTAGTGTTCCGGCGGCATTGCTGAGCGCGATTGCCAATGCTGCGCGCCGGGGTGTGCTCTTCAAGGGCGGAGCGCACCTTGAAGAACTGAGTAAGGTGAAGATCATCGCCCTCGACAAGACCGGCACTCTCACCTTTGGCCACCCCGAACTGACCGATCTCGTGCCGCAACCAGGGGTGAGCGAGGCCGAGTTGTTGGCGGTGGTGGCACGTGCCGAACAGCCCAGCGAACACCCGATTGCGCGGGCGATCATGAGCTATGCTACAGCCCAAGGTGTGATGCCACCTGAACCCACCGAGTTTGCCGCAGTCACCGGCATGGGTGTCCGTGCCACCTGGGATGGTGAGGAGACCCTGGTTGGCTCGCCGCGCCTCATGGCGCAGGCGGGGCTACACGTGCCTGCCCACCTCCTCGCCGAGATGGATCGCCTCGCCGATGATGGGCGTGGCACTGTTCTGCTCGTGCATCGTGGGCAACGCTGGCTGGGCCTCGTCACGGTGATGGATCGCGAGCGCCCCGATGCGGCCGACAAGATTGCTGCACTGCGGGCGGCGGGCATCGAGCGGGTGGTGATGCTCACCGGCGATAATGCCCGTGTTGCCGAGGCGATGGGGCGTCGCCTCAATATTGATGAGGTGCATGCGGGCCTCTTGCCCGAAGATAAGCTGCGGTTGGTGGAGCAGTTGGGCAAACAGTATGGTCCAATCGCTATGGTGGGTGATGGTATTAACGATGCCCCCGCGCTTGCCGCTGCGACGAGTGGCATTGCGATGGGTGCCGCCGGTACTGATGCGGCGCTGGAGACTGCCGATATTGTGCTGATGTCCGATGATCTCGGTGCGATTGCCTATGCGGTCGGGCTGAGCAAACGTACCCAGCGTATCGTCTGGCAGAATATCTCCTTCGCCCTGGCCGTGGTGATTGTCCTGGTGATCACGACCCTTACTATCGGTGTGCCCCTACCGCTCGGTGTTGTTGGCCACGAAGGTTCAACCATCATTGTGGTGCTGAACGGGCTGCGTTTGCTGGCGCATAAAGGGTAGCACCGGCTTCCAGCCGGTTAGTGGTGCATCGTGACCGGCTGGAAGCCGGTGCTACCATAGATGCAAAGAAGCGAGATTGAGCATATACTCAATCTCGCTTCTCTGTTGACGTGAGGCCGACGAGAACCTTATGCCGTATGCGCAACCGAGTTGCTGGTCATCATCACACCGCTCTTCTCAGCAGCAGGCTCCTCAATCGAGGTGGCGGGCAGAACGAACCACGTAACGACCAGAGCAACGAAGAGCACGAGGGCGATGAGCAGTTCCATTGTTGTATCCTCACTTATGGTTATCGCGGTAGCGGTTTGGTATGGCTTGATGGTGTTCAGTATACCTACATTGCGCACGCGACACTACGGTTAGCCTATCCAAGCTTCGTGGCTACTTGTTTGGATCTTTTGCACAAAACTGGCAATTGTTTCTACTTGGGGTACACTGTCATCATAGAGATGTGAACAATTCTCCATGCTGTTAGCGGAGGCGCCGATGGCATCCTTCAGCGACTACCCCAACTATGATGGTCTTGGCCTTGCCGAACTTGTCCGTACCCGTCAGGTGACACCGCTAGAGTTGGTTGAAGCGGCGATTGCCCAGATCATGGCACATAACCCGGCTCTCAACGCGGTGACGTTGCCACTCTTCGATCATGCGCGGGCAACGGCACGTGGCCCCATACCCGATGGGCCATTTACCGGGGTGCCCATGCTGCTCAAGGATTTCTGGTCTACATGTGCGGGGGTACCCACCAGCGATGGTAATGCCATGCTGCGCCACTTCCCCCGCCCGTATGATAGCGAGATGGTACGGCGTTGGAAGGCGAGTGGCGTGATTGTTGTTGGTAAGACGAATGTCCCCGAACTGGCACTGCAAGCCACCACCGAGCCAGCCGCCTTCGGCCCAACCCGCAACCCCTGGGATCTGCGCCGATCCCCAGCGGGGTCGAGCGGTGGTTCCGCTGCCGCAGTTGCGGCGGGTATGGTACCGATTGCTGGAGCCACAGATGGTGGTGGTTCGATCCGTATGCCCGCCTCCTGCTGTGGCCTCTTTGGCCTCAAGGTCTCACGCGGGCGAACCCCCGCTGGCCCCGATCATGGTGAGATGTGGAGCGGGTTGGGTGTGGAGCACGTCATCACCCGTAGTGTGCGTGACAGTGCGGCCATGCTCGATGCTACCGCCGGGATGGATGTGGGTGCGCCCTATGCTGCGCCCGATCCCGTGCGCCCCTTTTTGGAGGAGGTGGGGCGTGAGCCGGGGCGGTTGCGAATTGCCTGTACCGACCAGCCCTTCTTTGGGCGTGCCGTCCATCCCGATTGCAGCGCCGGGGTGCGTGCGACTGCCCGCTTACTGGAGGAACTGGGTCACGAGGTGGTTGAGGATGCTCCTCGTCTGGACGGGGAGGCTTGTGCTCGGTCAATGATGATTGTTGTCTCCGCTGAGGTGCGGGCTGCCCTGGTGGAGGCGGCGTTGTTGGCGGGGCGGCGGCCTAGCCCAGAGGATTTTGAGGCCGCCACGTATGCGATGGGGTTGTTGGGAGCCAGTTATAGCCTTCAGTCCTATATGGCGGCGTGGCAGCAGATTCAGCAGACGACTCGCGAGGTGGGGCAGTTCTTTACCTACTATGATGTGTTACTTACCCCAACCCTCGCGCAGCCCCCGCTACTACTCGGCCACTTTGCACTCAGCCCGATCCAAGCCCTAGTGCTGCGGGTGGTCAACCGTATGGGTGCGGGCTGGTTGTTACGCACCCTCAGTGTCCCCCGTCAGATCGCCAAGCAACTCTACGACTTCATGCCCTACACGCCGCTCTTCAACCTCACCGGCCAGCCCGCTATGTCGGTGCCGTTGATCATGAGCCGGGACGGCTTACCGATTGGGATGCAGTTTGCCGCCCGCTATGGTGATGAGGCTACACTGTTCCGCCTCGCTGGCCAGCTTGAACGTGCCCGCCCATGGGCGCAACGACGCCCGGTGATGGATGTACCCTATTAGGACGCGATAGAATTATTGAGGTAGACGATGCCCCTAGAACGACCTGATGAACGCAAGATGCTCTTCGGGGCGCTCTTGGTGGGGGCGAGTGCGCTCCCGGCGGGGGCGGTGGTCTCCGGGTTGCTGGCCGGGGTGGGTGGGAATTGGCTGGCCGAGGCGGTGGGCGGGGTGATCGGGGCCGGGCCGCCGCCGGGGGTGGCGCTCACGCGGGCGTTTGCGCGTGCGGTGCAGACGGCTGCCTCCGATCTGCGCAAGGCGTATGGGGTAGAACGGGTGCGCCACGAGGGGGAGGATGGCTTCGATTTGTTGCGCCAGAGTGCGCGGGAGATCACGTTAGTCGAGGCTCCGGCGGGGGTGGCGGATATGCCAGCGGTGCAGCAGCGCGTGGGGGCTGCGCTTAGTCAGGTGTTGCACGGCTTCCCCGATGCGCAGGTGCGGCTCTTACGCGAGCAGTTGCTCCCCGCGACGGCACGCGCCTTCCAGGAGGAGTTGGCGCGTGAGCCGGAGGCGTGGCGGCTCTACCACGGCTGGGTGTTGGAGCGCCTTGCGACCCAGAGTGCGGCGATCCAGGCGGCGCTCGCGGCCCAGCCGCAGGCGCGGGCGGCCCTTGGGGATGCGGCGGTGCTGGAGGATCGCCTCGATGATTTTGGCGCACGCCTCGATGCGCTGCTGGAGGAGGTGCGGGCGCAGCTTCGTGCTGCGGGCGGGGGGGATCTGGAGGTTGATCAGTCGGAGCTATCTGAGGGTACCAGTTATGGCGCACTGAACCGCTTCGGCGGTAGTCCAGCCCCAACCATCCCAGCGGGGAAGCTCCGCATTAACCAATCCAAGCAGCGGGGAGGAATCAGTTGGGGGGCGTTGAATAGCTTCCCAACGCCGCCACCTGCGCAGGATGAGGATGAGTAGGGGCGCATCGTGATGCGCCCACGTTGGTTAACCGCAGAGGAGACAGAGGGTCGCAGAGGGGGATTAGGGTGGTGTGTTGCAGAATCCTCTGCGCACCTCGGCGTCCTCGGTGGTGGTAAATCGAGGTCATGTTTTTTTACCGCAGAGGACACAGAGAACGCAGAGGGGGATGCTTGAAGGCATACACCGTCCGGTGGGGCGGCACTGATGAAGGGGTTGGCTGCAATGACGGCAGAAGACGCTCCCGCCGCACGCATTGCCGCGCTGCGTGCCGAGATTGATGAGGTGGAGGAAGAACTGGCCGCAACGGATCGCCCGCGTACCCGTGCGCACCTTGAAGCGGCTCTGGCGCACCTGCGGGCCGAGTTGGCCAACATGGAGGCGGGTGTTGCCCCGGAGATGGAGGGTATCCACATTGACCAATCCCACCAATCGGGTGGCAATACCGCCGGAGCCGGGAATGTCTTTGAGGGCGATGTCTATATCGGCGATGTAACCCACATCTATCAGGATGATGAGCGCGGCCCAGAGGCGGATCTGCTGCTGGCGGCGTATCTGCGCTCGTTGGACGGGGTGTGTCGCCGCCTCTCGTTTGCCGATGCGGATAGCAGTGACCCGACTCGTGCGGCGGTGGGGTTGGGGGCGATCTTTACTGGCTTGGAGGTGGGGCGCACCCTGAAAGAGACCCGCGATGGCCGCGAGCAAACCCGCCAGCAACTGGCGTTGGAGGCGTTGGCGCTGCATCCGCGTCTAGTGCTGCTCGGCCCACCGGGGAGTGGTAAATCTACCATTGCCAACTACGTGGCACTCTGCTTGGCCCAGGCGCGGTTGGAGGGGAGTGGGAAGCCCCTCGATGCCCTCGGCTCGGCATGGACGCACGGGGCGGTGTTGCCGATCCGGGTGGTGCTGCGCGAATTGGCCGCGTGGCTGAGTAGCCAACCGCCAGGGCCGGGGTCGCTGGAGTTGCTCTGGGTCTTTCTCACCGAGCGCAAACACTACCCCGATCTGCTGGTGCGCCGGTTGCGCCGCGAACTGGCCAGCGGGCAGGCCCTGGTGCTGCTCGATGGCCTCGATGAAGTCCCCGCTGCGGCTGGGGGCAACCTCCTGGCCACGATCCAGGAGATGATCCGCGATCTCGCGGCGGTGGCGCAGCAGAGCCGCGTACTGGTGACCTGCCGCGAACTCGACTACCGCGCCCCTGGGCGGGCGCTGGTGGCGTGGCCGGAAGAGACGATCATTGCGCTCTCGCCGGAGTTGCGGGTTGCCTTTGTGCAACGCTGGTTTGCCGCACTCACCCGGCTGAGTCGCCCACTCAACGGCGACCCGGACGAGTTGCGTGCGCGCCTCGCCAGTGAGGTGCAGTCGCGCCCTGAACTGCGCCGCTTGGCGGGCAACCCCTTGCTGCTGACGATGATGACGCTGGTGCATGCCTACGAGGGGCAGTTGCCCGGTCAGCGGGTGCGCTTGTATGAGAAGAGTATCGAGTTTCTGCTGCTGCGCTGGCGTCCAGCGCGGGATCAGCAACCGCTGCGGGTGCAGTTGGGGCTGACGGATTGGAGCGAGCGCGACATGCACACGCTCCTCAATCGGCTGGGGTTTGCTGCCCACGAGCGCGGGGTGAGTGCCGATGGTGAGGCGGGCGCGGATCTGCCCGAAGAGCGGCTGATCGCGGTGGCGCGCGCCTTCTTCCGCGCCTATGGCGAAGGAGCCTATCATCGCGCCGAGGTCTTTGCCCGCTACATCAGCCAGCACAGCAACGGGGTCATCCAACCCTTCGGGCCAGAGATCTACCGCTTCCCACACCGCACCTTCCAGGAGTACCTGGCAGCGCGGCGCTTGGTGAGCAGTGGCGGTTGGGATGATGATGAACGCCTCTTCTGGCAGCGCGCCCTGCGCCGCGCCGATTCTGGCCCGCAATGGCGCGAGGTGCTGCTGCTGGCGGTGAGCCAACTCGCAGTGGTGAACCAGGACATCAGTCCGGCGATTGAGTTGCTGCACCAACTCATCACCCGCAGCACGGGAGTCCACATGGATCGCGCCCGCGACCTTGCGTTCGCCGGGGAACTCCTGGCGGAGATCGGGCTACCCTTGTTGCGCCAGCAATCTGCGCTGGCAGCCGGGTTATGGGAACAGGCACGGCACGCCCTGACCGCCCTGATCGCTGGCTTCGACCAACCGGGAGCCTCCGCCATTGCCCCCGCCGCACGAGGACGCGCCGGGGATGCCCTGGGTCTCCTCGGCGACCCGCGCTTCCCGGTGACGCACGAAGCGTGGCAGGCCAGCCTCGCGCAGCGCGGCGACACCTTCACCCCCACCGGCGAGCACTACTGGCGCTACCTGCCCGCAGGGCGTTACCGTATTGGTGGGAAGGTGGATCACCATATCGAGACATTTTGGGTGGCACGGCTGCCCATTACCGTGGCCCAGTTTGCCCGCTTTGTGGCCGAGGGCTACCGCGAGGATCGCTACTGGACAGAGAACGGGCTGAAGTGGCGGAAGAATCGTACTAGTCCGGATTTGTGGAATAACCCGCGCTTCAGTGGAGCCAACCAGCCGGTGATTGCGGTAACATGGTACGAGGCAACCGCCTTCTGTAACTGGCTCACGGCGCATCTGCACCTGCCGATTGGCTACGTGCTGCGCCTGCCCACCGAGGCCGAGTGGGAGGTGGCCGCAGCCTATGATGGCTCCGCAACGCCGCGCACTTATCCGTGGGGTGGGAATGAAGATGAACCCACCCCGGAGCGCGCCGTCTATGACGCATGGAAGCTCGATGCCCCCGCGCCGGTCGGGCTCTGCCCAGCGGGGATGGCGGCCTGCGGGGCGCTGGATCTGGCCGGGAATGTCTGGGAGTGGTGTAGTAGCCACGTTGAGCAGTACCCTGAGGCGGCGTATACGGTACAGAAAGACTTTACATCTGGTGATTTTGTGGTACCATTGCGGGGAGGTGCGTATTATCATGATAGCACAAATGTTCGCTGCGGGGCGTGCGGCAGGGATCATCCCGACTACTGGGACGGCATCGTCGGTTTTCGGGTGGTGGTGGCCCCTCCGCTCGCACATACGTCCTGATTTCTTCTTTCTGAATCCTGATTTCTGCATTGCTGAATCCTTACTGGTGTCAAGCGTTTCTGGTGGTTGGGGTTAGGCATGGAGGGTGGGGTTTGGGGAGGGTGTCCCTCCCCAACGCGCCGTTGGCTTCGACAAGCTCAGCCAACGCCAACGTGCACCTCGGCGTCATCTGCGGTAGATCACACCTCCGATTCTTCAACCGCAGAGGAGGCAGAGGGACGCAGAGGGGG
>RRYU01004247.1_pt1 | contig 16763 bp, 10 predicted proteins | sample 2162651 | NCBI WGS metagenome assembly RRYU01 (sample SAMN10267283, study PRJNA491782) | microbial mat metagenome | isolation source: biomat in the production well | place: Japan: Minami-Kanto gas field, natural gas well KTG3 | collected 2017-06 | reverse complement strand
CTGCCGCCCCCGCCAGACGGCGGACGATACGTCTGTGCCCGTGCCCGCAGATCGTCGCGGCTGTAGACCGTCTGCCCCTGCATCGCGCACCAGATCACGAGGGCTACGGCCCGATCCGCCTCCTCCGCGCCAAACCGCGAGAGCGCCTTGTCCAGATCCGCCGCAAAGCGCCCCTCGGTGTAGTCGGGGGCATGGCGCCGAATTTTTGCCAGCGCCCCGCTGAAGGCAAGCTGGCTGAGACCTCCAGGGGGACGCAGCGAGGGACGACACGTTTCCGTGTAGACAGCGGATATTCTTTTTTTGTTGGGGGATGGCCTATCCGTCGTGTGCGTGTCTGTGCGGTCAGGATCGGTGTCAGGATCGCGAGACGAACAGACGTTTTCTTCATGCGCCGCATGCTGCTGCTGCATGGGTGTATATGAATCATGAATGTTGGACGGATCACTCATGGATGTGTCGCCGAGCAATCGATCACCGCCCCCTGACGCCTCAGATGCCTCCTGGGGCGTCTGAAGGCCGACATCCATGCGTGATCCGTCACGCGGCGTTTCTTCATCGTGTCTCGCTGGCGGCGGGACATCACGCGTGTGACTCCGCCCGACCGAATCGATTGGCAGGAGCGTAATCTCCCACCGCTCTCGTCCGGTCTCGTGGTACATCACACGACGAGCGGCGATCACACCCTTGGCGATCAGACCGGACATCGCCCGGCTCACGGTACTCTCGGAGACATTGGCCCACTGCGCGATCTCGGCACTGGTGGTGATACGGGTCTCGCCATCCCGCAGTTCGATTCGCAGTCCCTCCGTGACCAACCGCTCACCGTTGGTCATGTTACGAATCATCCACCCGGTGATCCGCGCATGGCGGGGATATGACCGCCGCTGGCGATCTGGTCGTGATTCGGATGTAAGACGCGGATGTGACGGTACGTGTCGCAATTCTGTGGTATGATGAGACGGCATACGATTCTTTCTAACCTGTACTGAAAGGCTTTGGGCGGCGAATCAGTGCAGGATATGTGCGACGACACCCCCCCGGTGGGGGTGTCGTCGTGTCTAATGAGAGATGTGCTCTACTGCGAAACGAACTCGGCTGGGGAGCCTGACACGCTCTCCAGCCAGTTTTTTTGTTGGGCGACGCTGGTGGTACAATCGCAGCTGGTACGGCGCCGTACCAGCTGCCAGAAGCGCTTCAGGCCTGGAATCGCATCATAGTCTCTGACGAGGATAGTATGACGATCTCACCGACCGTGCCTGACGCGATCACCTCCTTTCTCATCCACCGGCGTCTGAAGAACCTGAGTCCGGCCACGTTGCGCCTCTATGAGCGCCGATTGCTGTTCTGGCAGGCGTGGCGCATGCAGCGCACACTGCCCGTCGATCTGGCGGGTGTTGGCATTGATGAACTACGCCAGTATCTGCTCTATCTGCTGCACGAGCATGTGCCGCATCAAACCAACCCATGTCGTCCACCGGCCCACCAGGGGATGGCCGCGAGTTCCGTCCAAAGTGACTGGCGCATTCTGCGCACCTTCTGGAATTATCTGAAGACGGACGAGTCGCTCACCGCTGCGCAGGAGACCTTTTTCACCCGCAACCGCATTCCGTGTCCGCAGGTGGCCGAAGAGATTCGGCCCACGTGTCCGCCGGAGACCATCACGGCCCTGCTCGACGCCTGTGCAGGGGCCGAGGCGGAGGTGGAATGGCGCAACAAAGCGATTATTCTGCTGCTGGCCGAGAGTGGCATGCGGGTGGGCGAACTGTGCGGTGTGCGCGGCCTGCGCGATCAGGATGTCTCCCTGGGTGATCGCTGGGCGCAGGTGCGCGGGAAAGGACGCAATCGCCGCTGGGTCTACTGGGGTGACGATGCGGCACACGCCGTGGAGACGTATCTGGCATATCGGCGCGGGACATGGGGCGGATCGCGTCCCTTGATTCGCGGCACCAGCGTCGTGAATGATGGTCAGGCGTTTAGTCCCGACGCCGTGCGCTCGTTATTCAAACGACTGGCGGCCCGTGCAGAGATGACGCTGCCTGCGGGCGCACCGGTGCATAGCCTGCGGCATGGCTATGCGCATGCCTGTTTGGATGCGGGCATGGATGGGTTGCATTTACAGCAATTGCTCGGCCACACCGACATTGCCACGACCCAACGGTATACCCGTGAACATCCCGACCAGTTGAAACGGGTCTATGATCGCTACTACCGGCGCAAGCGGCCGTAAGGCGGGTGCCTGCTGCCGAGCCGCCGGACACGCGGCGGCTCGGCTCATGGGGGTCTCTGTTCCGCGTATTGGTGTGCGGGCGTGACGTACAGTTTTGCACCTATGCGGCTTCCGATATGCCGTATCCGGTGTTACTTCCAGACCTCCAGAACTTCCAGCGGGTGTGACGTATTCTTCTGCGATGTGGCGAACTTTTCGTCACACCCACTTCCAGACGTCCAGCGGGTGTGACGTATGTTTCTGCACGGTGGCCTGCAATCGCTGGCCCTCGGCGGCTGCAAGCCGCCGCTACGCCTGCCTGGTGTTGTGTAGCCGCGGCTTGCAGCCGCGGTTGGGAGCGTATGGGGCATGCGCCACGCAGAACTGTACGTCGCACCCACTTCCAGCATGGTTGTTGCACAGAACAGGAGGGTATGGTATACTCACGGATGCCCGTACAGGGTACGTCCTTTCCTGAATACGTCTCTGTGTAGCAGTTCTTTGTGTAGCCGGTATCCAGTTTCCATAATCCCCGATAGCTCAACGGTAGAGCGGCTGACTGTTAATCAGTAGGTTCCAGGTTCGAATCCTGGTCGGGGAGCCAAAGTAGAATGCCTCAGATCGTGTCGATCTGAGGCATTTTTTATGCTGATTCGTTGTATGGGATGAACTGATCATACCAGGCTGCAACGGTGTCATTGTATACAGACGACCAGGCTGTCCAGACTGCTGCGACATAACGCTGCACCAGGTCAGCCCGATCACCGGGGGTGGCTGACTGAGCAATGGCGGCAACTGAGAGTGTGTCAGCAAACGATGGTGGAGGGAGCCATACAAAGCGGTTACGTCGTGAACTGTATCGCTCATTCAGCGCCTGCTGGCGCAACCAGAGTGCGCGTTCCGGCGGCACGCCTCGCACCAGCACCCCGTAGAGTGTTAGTAGATGTACTGCGACGGATTGGATCGCCTGGGGTGAAGGTATTCCGGGGTGCTGAGCGGCGTAGGCGTCGACCAGGAGTGTTGCGAATGGGGTTGGCGTGATAGGCGGCTCACCGCCGTTAGCCAGCGCCGTGTAAATGGCCCAGCAAGCCGCTGAGGCGCCAATGTACCGATGGATCGGCCCGCTCTGGCGAGGGAGCAATGCTCCACATCCTGGGCATGCTTCATGCTCAACAGAGATCATTACAACGTCCTTGCTGCTATGGATTGCCTATATCACCCTGAATGGATGCGAGAGGTTTACAGTGGAACACAGCGTAGATTCTGCCTGCTCTCACGGGTAGAGTCTTTTTCGTAGGGACGCGCCTATGCGCGTCCGCATGGCGTCCTAATGTGAAAATAGCCAACCGGTACGGGCGACATATATGTCGCCCGTACCCGCCCGTACCCGCCCATGTTTATGCGAACGGTGTGCGGCGCAGCCGCATGGTTATCTGATGCAAAAAAGTCCACACGGACAGTCTTCTGCCTGTCGGTGCGAATCGCGTCACAACGAGATCTGCCCAGAAATCCTACCCCTGTGAGATCTCTTCCTGGCGCTGTGCCAGCACCTGCATGGTTGTTTTATAGTATCCGAGAACCGTGTCTTGATCGGCCATGTCCGCCAGTTGCTGCTGAATGCCATGCTCGATCATCCGCGTGTGGCGTAACAGTGATGCATGCTGCTCTTCCTGGTGAATGTGCCCGGCAATAACCTGAATCACCTCTAGCATGCGTACAATCACCATGGCATTGGTCAGTGATAGCGCACTACTGCGGATTGCGCCAAAGGCAGTATCAAGCAGTTCAGCAAAGGTGGCTACCTCTGAAATCAGGCGCAGATTTCCACTATCATCATAATGATAGGGTGAGGGATCGTTATGTTCGGCAATCCGGCTCAGCGCCGCACTGAGCCAGTCTATGCAGATGATCGCCGTGAATGGATCATTGACGCCGGGTGAGAGCGAGCGCACGGCCACCTCGGCCATCTGCGTAATCGCAAATTGTACATCCTGCGTCAGATTGCTCTGCCACGCCAGGATAAAAGCGTCATTGATCTTGTCTTGCAGATCTGCGTCAATATTGCCCTGTGGCCAGGCCCTAACCAGTGGGGTACTCTGGACAACAAAGTGACCGGGGCTACTCTCAATCCGCAAGATTAGATCATGCCGGTTGGCATACTTCATGAGCGACTGGTAATCAATCGCCTGAAGGTAGCCATTGCGTCGGGCTTTAATGGTGTACGCGTTGCAGTTAAAATGCTCCGGGATGTCTTGCTCAGGATGCTCTCGCTCTGGCTGATCTGTCTCCTGGGTGGTTTTGTCGGGGAAAAATTGCTCGATGGCACGCTCCAGGTCGTGACTAATCGCAGCGATAATATGGGGAGCCTGGATTGATGATGCAACATGATGAATAAAGTAGATCAGGACTCCCGTCCCTGCTATTGCCAGCAGAATAGCGATAGTTACGGAAATATAGGGCACAAACTGAGAATCTTCGCCTGTACGCACCGTGCGTAATACCATCAGGCTGTAGAGAAATGTTGCTACAAAGGTGCCCAGCACAAACTGATTACTGCGATCCCGCATGAACTTGCTAATCAGCCGGGGGCCAAATTGCGAGGAGGCCAGTGAGAGGGTGGCAATCGTGATCGAGAAGGTAACCCCCGCAACGCCTAGCATCGAACTGGCAACTGTGGATAGCAGCCCCCGTGCGCCATCTGGCCCACCAGCCCAGATCAGGCCAGACGCTGTGACTGTCTCACGCTGGAAGAACTCGTCCAGGGCAATGGTGACAAACGAAAGCAGGATGGCACATACCATCATCAGTGCCGGGATGAACCAGTAGCTGGAGCGTAGTTTTTCCCAACGATTAGCGGATCTGGTTTGCATAAAGATCCTTGATCTGTGTGCGCATTATCTGCTGTAAGCCATAGCAATAACTGTGCCAGGGGTATGGCAATTGTACAAACCAGGGAATACGTTATAATTATGAAGCAAGCTATGCATTCAGCCTTCGTGCAGTGAACGACCGGTGCAAGCAAGCATGTGTCCGTTCAGCCGTTTTGTCCTTTGCGCTCTACAAAATCGGGAGACCTGCTATGCCAATGGGGAATATACAGAAGCAGAAGTTTGAAGCCTGGATCAATGCCAATATGCCACATCACCCGATCACCTGTCCCCTGTGCGGCACGGCCCAGTGGGATATGGCCGAAATTATCGAAAGCAGCGGTATCAGTGGCGTGCTTGCCCCGATGGCGCAACTGGTCTGCCGAAGCTGCGGGCATATACTTTTGTTTGATGCAAAAAAAGCCGGTGTGGTATAGGTTCAAAGATCGTTGTCCAGGTGCATCGGTTGAACGCCTGATCTGTTCCTACCAGCATCAGGCTTTTCTCGTATGTCGGTTGTACGTTCTCCGGATTACATCATTCCTGATGCTTGAAAGGAAACTCCAGCATGAGTGAACATACCTACAAGTTAATCGAACTGGTTGGTTCATCAAAGGTGAGTAGCGACGATGCCGTGCGCAATGCCATTGCCAAAGCCAGCCAGTCGATTAAGAATATGCGCTGGTTCCAGGTAACTGAAATCCGTGGCCAGATCGACGACGGGCAGCTTGCCTACTGGCAGGTGACACTGAAGGTAGGTTTTACGGTTGATGAGTAGCCCTTTTTGGATCTGTGTGTCTCTGGATTGCTATGGTGCATGCACTTCCTTAATGATAACATGTGCCATCTTGTGCTTCATTGACAGGACGTACGCAGTGGAGGTTCAGACGAGATGTTTGTCTGTTTGAAAAACGTGTTTCGCCTGCGGCAGCATGGTACATGACATCTTTTGTTTGCAACCATGTTCGCCTCCGGCGAACATGGTTGCAAACCTGATCGCTCTTGTTCCCGATTTTTGCGCCTCTGGCGCAAAAATCGGGAACAAGAGATGATCTCTTCCGCCCTGCCGGAGGCGAAACCAACCCGCTGGCTGAACCACTGCGTAACTCCTATGATTGACGCCTGTCGCACACGATGCTACAATGCCGCCGCCTGGTACTGAAAGCAGATACCAGTCATAATATACCCGCAATCAGGTATCATTCATGAGCATTCTTCGTGGAAAACGCATTGTTCTGGGTGTCTCGGGCAGTATTGCCGCTTATAAAGTGGCCGAACTGGCCCGTAATCTGACCCTGGCGGGCGCACTGGTCGATGTGGTACTCACCGAGGCCGCCGAGCGCTTTGTGGGCCGCGCAACCTTTCAGGCGCTTACCGGGCGCCCGGTGTTGACTGATATGTGGGCGCTGCCCGAGGATGGTGTCGTCGGCCATGTGTCACTTGGTATCGAGTCAGACCTGGTTGTGGTGGCACCTGCTACTGCTAATACGCTGGCACGTCTGGCGGCTGGCATATGTGACGATTTGTTAACCAGCACCGTTCTGGTAACGCCTGCACCGGTGTTGTGTGCGCCCGCAATGAACCCGAACATGTATAATGCATCTATCACCCAGGAAAACATTGCCCGCTTGCGCCAGCGCGGCTTTACGATCTTAGAACCCGCCGAGGGCCGCATGGCCGAGCCGATGATCGGCAAAGGCCGTTTGCCTGATGTGGCGCTGATCGAGGGTGAGATGTGTGCGTTGCTTGGACGGAGCACTGGCCCGCTGCGTGGCCTGCATGTGGTGATTACGGCTGGTGGTACCCACGAGCCAATTGATCCGGTGCGCTTTGTTGGCAATCGCTCTTCGGGGCTTATGGGTTATAGTATGGCCGCGGTGGCGCGTGACTTTGGTGCGGATGTGACGCTTATTAGCGGGCCGACGGCGCTTACGCCGCCATCTGCGGTGCAGGTGATCCAGGTTGATACTGCTTTGCGTATGCGTGATGCTGTGCAGGCTGCCTGTGCGAATGCTGCTATCTTGATTATGAATGCAGCCGTTGCTGATTATCGTCCCAATACTGCTGCTACGTATAAAATCAAAAAGAATGGCGATGATGGCCTGACGCTTGAACTGGTGGCTAATCCGGATATTGTGGCGGAACTGGCTCAGCGCGGCGATCTGTTTAAGGTGGGCTTTGCCGCTGAAACACATGATCTGCTGGAACATGCAGCCGGTAAACTGACGCGCAAGGGGTTAGATCTGATCGTGGCCAACGATGCAGTCGCCAGCATTGGTTCTGCCGATATTCAGGTAACGCTCCTGGATGCCGATGGCACGGTAACGCCTCTGCCCCGCCAGGCGAAAGAACAGGCGGCGTATGTGCTTATGGATCTTATTGTGGAACGTTTTCATTTATATCAGAGAAAGGGAATGCGTGAGGGGTAAATCTATGCGCCCTGGTGGCCGGTTCGTCTGATCTGACCTGACTGGTATGAACGACTTTTGTGTTGTGTATGGCTATTGGAATCTCAGGAGTCGTCACTACCGGCAGGTGCATTGTTGCACGGTTGTTGCACGGTCGGGTCATCAGCAGAGATGCTTTCCGCATGGTGTACTCTAGCTATGTCGCTCACGCATTGCTTATCACCTATCTATATGGCTTCACCTCAGAAGAATAAAACCCGATATACTGGCAGGCACGATGAACACCAGACGGTCGATAGCAATGCTGTCACCCATGTTGGTCAGGCGCTTCAGGATCTGGGCAAGTTGACCCGGCGTTTGCCAACGCCACGATCCCGTCCGCGCCCGCCTGGACGCAATGGCCCTCCGCCGTCTCGTGAACAGCTTACGTCGTTGATCGATGCCATGGGCAATCCGCAACATCCCGATCATAATCGCGCTGTCGATGAACTGGTCGCTATTGGTACGCCCGCTGTTCCTGCTCTGTGTGAATGCGTCGGTCCGGATCGCCCCTGGCTGAGTGCCTATCGTGCCGCCGAGGCGCTCGGGCGGATCGGTAGCGGGCGCGCTACTGGTGCGCTGGTGCAGGGCTTGCAGCATCCGCATAGCAATGTGCGCTGGAGTGCGGTGCATGCGCTGGCTCAGATTGGCGACTTGCGCGCTTTTATCGAGTTGCGGCGTGTGGCTCATGATGATCATGGCAAGACGAGTTGGGGCGAGTCGGTGGCCGAGTCGGCCCAGAGTGCGCTCGATCAGATGCGCTCGCGCAGCGTGTGGGGCCAGAGTCTGGAGTTGATCAAAACGGCTGTTACGACTGTCTTGATGATCCTGGCACTGGTGCTGGCTTTTAGTGTGATTGCGACGCTGCGTAGCGACCTGGAACGGATCAAGAATGCTTCGCCGCAGGATGTCGCGGCTATTGCTGCAAATGTCCGTACGCCATTGCCAACGGAAACCCTGACGATCGAACCACTGTCTACTGCTGTGCCTGATGATCCCGCTCCTACGAGTATCCCTCTGCCTGAACCGGGTAGTGAGATTACCGGAACTGTGTTGCAGGCCGCTAATGTGCGTCCGCAGCCGAATGTGAATAATCAGCCGATCGGCTTGCTGAGCCAGAATGAGGAGATTGTCTTTATCTCACGTACCCCCGATGGTCAGTGGTACCGTGTGCGTATTGCTTCAGGTTCAAGCGATTCGGTAATTGATAATCCTGATGGCAGTGGCACCGGGTGGCTAAACCGCGCTCTGGTGTCCGATCCTGGCAACGATGTTCCGGTTGAGCAGCTTAACTCAGCGTCCCCTGACTCTACGACGACGGATCAGTAGCATCGTGCGGAGTCCGCGCCACATGCCTGTGGGTCAGTCTCTCCAGTTTGCGTCGCCTGATAGAGTCGCACAACCGGTTAGCACGCTGCGGTCAGCTTTGCGTACGCTGCTGCTTTTCCTCGCTATGGTGTTCCTCGGTGCGCTGCTGATTATGCTGCTCTATCAGCTGCCTGCACGCCATATGGTCAATATCGGTGCGTATGATGCGGCCTATGTGCAGGGCTTCTTTGATCCAGAGACAGATGATTTTGCTAATGCTCCTGCGTATCTCGCGGGTTCCGATGGCAGTGTGCGCTGGAGCCGCGATCGCTCTTTTCTGCTCTTTCCTCAATCCGGGCTGCCAGCGCATATCACGCTGCGGCTGCGCGGCTGGCGTGATACTGCTCCACCGCCCCATGTTACGCTTCTGCTGAATGGCCAGACAGTATGCGCCAGCTTTCAGACGTCTGGCGCATGGCAGAGTTATACCTGTGAATTGGCCGGTGGGTTCGCTAAGGCTACTGATATTTTTCTTGAAGTACGTTCCGATACAACAACGTTGTCTGGTGATGATCGCCAGATTGGTGTGTTGCTTGACGCCGTAGACTATCGGGTGATGCCTGGCCCTGGCGGTGTGATTCTGCCTTATCCGGCTCAGGTTGTTTATGGCGGGCTGATTACGGGATTGTTCTGGTTGCTGATACAGCCGTATGCCAGGCAGCGCAAGCCCTGGATCACTGGGCTGATGCTGGGGGCCGGGTTGTTGCTTCTGGCTGTGCTGTTTGTCTGGTTGTATCGGCTGCCGCCACCATTCTATCCCTATCCGTTGCGTGGGTTGCTGCCGGGCATTGCGCTGCTGCTCGCCGCGCTGCTGGCTGTGCGCCATGGGCCGACGCTGCTGGTACGTTACCCTGCGCTTGTGCCCGCGGGCATGCTGCTGGGGGTTCTGGGCTGGGGCACTGCCCTGCTGCTGGTGTCTCAGGGGCATGTCACGCTCTCTGTGCCGGGTGTCGAGAAAGATTTTCGCGTCTTTGCCACTCGTGCTGTTAGTCTGCAAGCTGTCTTGCGCGCCGACGGTTTTTATAACCTGGGCTACCCCTTGCTGCTCTGGCTGGTGCGCCCGCTGACGTCTGGCAATGTGTTTCTGGCCGCTCGTCTGGTGGCGATTGCCAGCGGTATGCTGTTGCTGCTGTCGACCTATTTTCTGGCCGCTGCCCTACCGGTATTTGACCACGGTCGTCGATCGCCACGCCTGGGTGCGCTGCTGGCTATGCTGATGCTGGCCCTCAGCCCGTTTGTGATACAGTATGCCCTGTATGTTGGTAGCGATATGCCCTTCGCTGCATGCACAACGCTGGCACTGGCGTTGCTTCTGTCTAGCCGGTATGCTTCTGCTCGGAATCAGGCGCTCATTTTGCTGGCTGCGGGCCTGGCGTCCGGAGCGGCTTTCCTGATTCGTCACCCCGGTCTGCTATTGCTGCCATGGGGGTTGCTCTATCTGCTGCTGGCTGCGCGTCTGAATACGGCTGCTTTCGCCTGGTCAACTGTTTTACGCCAGTGGTTGCTGTTTGCCCCGGGTTTCCTGCTGGCCGCTGCTCCTCAAGTAGTTGTCAATCTGCTTCAGACCGGACAGCCGTTGTATAACGAACAGGCCAAGAATATCTGGCTGGCTGTGTATGGCGGGATCGACTGGGGACGCTGGGGCGAAGTGCCTGATACAATCAGCCTGACCGGGATTGTGCTGCGTGATCCGGTTCGTTTTCTGGGCAATTGGGGGGGCAATCTGCGTGCTTTTGTCGGCAATGGGGCCGAGGATACAACCGAGTTCGGGCGGGCGCTCCAACTACGATTGCTGGCCTGGCCAGCCAACTGGCTGGCAATTGCCGGATTACTGGGTTGGCTCTATCAGGCCCGTTGTGCCTGGCGGCGTACACCTGCCTGTACGCCCGGTCGGGTCAATCAGATTGGTCTTTTGCTTTTTGCGGCCCTGTATGTCGCTGCTGTTAGTCTGGCTTTTGTGTTGCCCCGCTTCTTTCTGCCTCTGGCACCGATCTATGCCGTCGCGGGGGCATGGTTGCTCTGCCAGGTGCTCGTGCGTGATAGGCCCATCGCCGAGCCGACAATCGATCATTCAGGATCGCACGCAAACCAGCGCATTATTTCCATGCACCAGCCAGCGTTGCTTATGCTGGTGCTGCTTATGCTGGTACTGTTATGGAACGGGTTTGGCATTGGAACGCGGTATGTGCTTGAACATCAGCCAGCCGACGAGGTAGCCATCATCGCGTTAGCTCGCACAACGCTGCAACCTGGCGATAAGTTGGCAGCCCGCCTGCCCGACGATGTAGCGCTGGCAAAATATTCGGCCCTGGCGCATCAGATCGTGCCCTGGCCGCAGGCCGCTGACGATGCAACGGCTCTGGCACAGATACAGGCTCAAGGGGCCGACTATCTGCTGTGGGATCAGTCATTCGGGCCACCGCCTGAGGGAACGTCAGCCGCTGCGATTGGCTCGGCGGGTGGGTATATCTTGTATCGTCTGGTAGAATAGGGGCGGTTCGCGAACCGCCCCTACCCGCCCATTTCCATGCCAACCGTGTGCGGCGCAGCCGCATGGAGGGCTAAGACAAGGTTTCAGACGAGTCAACGTTCCTGTACCGTTCACAAACAGATTGGTCGCTTGAATCACCCCACCCCCTGCCCCCGCCCCTGCAAGGGGCGGGGGTAACCCGAATGGGGCATCCTGGCGGCACACGCTGCGCGTGTGCCGCCAGGATGCCCCATCTCCCCCTCTCCCTCAGGGAGAGGGGGCAGGGGGTGAGGGCGTATCGTCCAACCAACCTGTACAGGAAACGTGAACCATGTCTAACGTGAAAATAGAAAAGTAGCACCGGCATCTTGCCGGTGATTCTGCCATTTGCATCCCAACCGTGTGCGGCCCCGGCGCATGGCGAACTGTTCTTTCTATCAATGTACTATGCCAGCAAAGATAAATCCTCAACAACACACATATCTGTCTCGCAATGCCCATAGGCTGATCATCATCGGCCTGATTGTCCTGGGCCTGGCGCTGCGGATCTGGTTTCTGTCGGTTAATGCCATCGACCCACGCTTTTCAACCGCGGACGATGGTGACTACTACCAGCGCGCCATGCGTCTGGCGATTACCGGAGCATATATTGATGACTTCTGGCTGATCCGGCCACCGCTGCATGTGTTTTTCTTCGCCTTTCTGCTCCGAATTAGCATCCTGCTAGGTGACCTGACCATGGGCCTGGGGCTGATCCGCGCCGTCCAGATCGGCCTGTTTCTGTTGACTATTCCCCTTGGCTATGATCTGGCCCGCCGCCTGTTCAACCCGCGTGCCGGATTAATCTTCGCCGCGTTGCTGACTGTCTGGTTTCCGCTGGTCGAATTGCCGATCCATACGTTTAGCGAGCCGCTCTTCTTTGTGCTGTTTGCGCTGCATCTGTGGCTGCTGGTGTGCTGGCGCGATGCCCGTCTACGCACGCTGAACACAGCCAAACGGACGTTGTTCTCAGCGTCCCTACTGGCTGCTGCTGGCGTGACGCTGGGTCTGGCGGCACTGACGCGTGCCCCGGCGCTGTATGCAGCCGTTTTTGTGCTCTTCTGGCTGCTCCTTGTCTCCCTCGAAGATGGCCGTCAGCACAGGGGCGTAGACACGCAGCAACATAACATGGGGCAGCGTCTCGGATCTTTGATCAATCAGCTCTGGCCAGATATACGGGCTTCCTGGCGCATGATCATCGGGCGCTGCCTGATCTTCCTGGGGGCAATGGTGCTGACGATTGCGCCCTGGACGATGCGCAACTATCTTGTGTACGAGCGCTTTATTCCGGTGGATACGCTGGGAGCAGCGAACCTCTGGCTGGATATGCAGCCGGATCGCCGTGAGAAGATCGAATTGCTGAAAACGATTCCGCAGGCCGACCGACAGGCGTTTGCTGTGGGTGAACTGAAGCAGATCTTAGGCGACAATCCGCTCAGGCTCTGGCATGATGCCTGGCCCAACTTTCAACATATCTGGAAAGCCCAGTTTGTCGAAGATTTCCTGCTCAAGCCGAACTTTTATACGCGCCCCCTGCGTGAAACCTGGCTCCTGGGCATGGCGGGCGATCTGCTCTGGTTCAGTTTTACCCTGGTCGGACTGGTCGCGCTGGCTGCGCCAGCACGCGAAGGCTCTTTTCGCTGGTTGTTGCTCGGCTGGCTGGGCTATACTATCTTAACCGTGTTGCTGCTGCATGTTGAGCCGCGCTACCTCATGCCAATCTGGTTTATTCTGATGCTGTATGCCGCCTGGGCCTTCAGTCGTCCATCTGCCCTGATTGCCGACCTGCGTCGTCACCGGTTCAATGCTGCGCTGGCTCTACTGCTCATGATTAGCTTCCTGACGATCTTCTTCAGCTATCGCAACTATCCTACAGCGCTGGCCCGTGGCATGCAGCGTGAATGGTATCATCTGGCTGGCTCACGCGCCTATGCGGCGGGTGACTACGCCGCTGCCATAGCAGCGTACCAGCACATGGTTCTGCTCGATCCACGCTCGGTCGATGGGCGCGTCGATCTGGCCCGCCTGTTACTGGCCCGCGCCGATTATGAGGCAGCTTCGCAGGCACTGGGCAACACCGCTGCCAATCGTGCCCAGGTTGTGCGGGCGGCAATTGCCCGTGCTCAGGGTGACACGACCCGCGCAACACAATTGTTTAAGGATGCAGCCCAGTGGGAAGGCGAAGATATTCAGGCACTGACCCTGAACTGGTTAACGCCCCCACCAACAACGCATCTTACGCTGGGCGATGGTCTTGACTATGGCTATATCCGGGGATTCTCTGCGGGTGAACAGATCGCCCAACCAGATGCTCCCCCGCGCAGCTATCGCTGGCTCCAGGGCCATGGACGCATTGTCTTGCCGCTGCCGCATGCTCTTTCTCCAGAGAGTCATGTGATGCTTGAAATGGCTGGTGGGCAACCAGAAGCTACATCTCTGCAGGTGCAGTTTGATCAATGCCAGGGGCGTATGTGTCGGGTTACGCTACCCGTGTCCGCCGGACAGTGGCGCAGCTATGTCTTACCCATACCACCGGCACTGGCCGGGCAAACCACACTCAGCCTGACGCTCAGCGCCCCGACCTTTATTCCGGCACATATCAATCCTGATAGCAACGATATGCGTCCCTTGAGTGTCATGATCAGCACGGTGGGAGTTGAACCATAGGGACGCGCTTCTGCGCGTCCGCAGGGCTACGTCAACGTCCAGGAATATGCCCGTCGTGCCGTCTTCAGGCAGTGTCCGAAAGACCTTTCTGAACGGGCTCAAGCCTCGCCTCCCGTCTGAAAATCGACGTTGACGTGGCCCTATCACGCCCCCTGCACGCGCTCTAGAATCATCTGCGAGGCCTCACCGGCAGGGAGAACGACTCTAGCAGGAAGAAAGACCGTAAACGTCGAACCCTGATTTTCCACACTGGAAACCATAATATCGCCGCCCATCATCTGGCAGAAGCGTTTGCAAATTGCCAGTCCTAGCCCACTGCCACCATATGTACGCGTGATTAGTGTATTAACCTGAGCAAATTCATCAAACACCATGGTAATTTTATCGGCAGGAATGCCAATACCCGTATCGCTGACCATAAAGTAAATCCACTCGCGGCCATTCTGTATTTGACGCTCTATCGTTAGTGTAATCCGGCCCTGTTCGGTAAACTTGGCTGCATTACTCAGCAGATTAAACAGGATCTGACGTGTTCTGGTTATATCTGCATACATCATACCTGGTTCTTTGCCACACACAATCTCCAGCGTATTTTCATTCTGAGCCACCAGCGGTCGAATGGTATCACTCGTCTGTTGCACCAGGGCCGCTATATCAAATTCCTCCAGATATAATTCCATTTTGCCTGCCCCCATTCTGGAGAGATCGAGGATATCGTTAATCAGGCTCATCAGGTGCTTTCCAGCTGTGCCAATCGCCGCCAGGCTGTGGAGTAATTCATCGCTGGACATGTCGACAAACTGGATCTGCAGCAACTGGCTATAGCCAATAATAGATGTCAAAGGCGTTCGTAGTTCGTGACTCATACGTGCCAGAAACTCGCTCTTGGCCTCGTTGGCCGCCTCAGCCAGCTCTTTTGCCAGCGACAACCGGGTATGCAATGAGGACAACTCTTCGTTTTGCAGGCGCAGCGCCTCTTCAGCCCGCTTACGTTCGGTAATATCACGCCATACAATCAACCGGCCCTTACGCCGCTGCCGCCGATCATACAGTGATGAAATACGCAGATCAAAATGCCGCTGGTCTTGCCCTTCACCGATGCTACACTCATCGTTCATGGCATGCATGGGTGCATACCGTTCAATCAGATCAGGCCAGGCGGCAAAAACCTCGTGAGCCTTCTGTCCAATCAAATCATTGTGTGGTTGATCAATCGCTTGGCGGGCAGCCGGGTTAATATCCACAATCCGGTCATGTTTATCCAGCACAATCACACCGTCGCTCATACTCTCAATGACCTGATCACGGGCAACCGGTATCACATCGAGCAAGCGGAAGCGAAAGATGCCCCATGCCATACAGACACACGAGAGCGCAAAACCGAAGGGCGTCAGGTCAAGCAGTGGCCAGGGAGTCAGCCCGGTGATATACATCGCATTGCCGATCCACGGTGGAAAAACTCCAACGAGCAACATCCTCATTTGATCCCGATAGAGGCGCGGCGATCGCAAAAATGTCTGCACGAGCAGGATCGTTCCGATCACCAGGCAGACATATGAGAAGGCAATACAGATCCAGAAGGCTGACCCATGCATATAATCGAGAATGGGTGGCTGATGGTGTTCGTTGATCACAATATCGTACCAGATCAAGCCATGCGATTCATTAGTCCAGACCAGTGCCAGGATCACCAGGGGAATGATCACCAGGGGCGGCATAGTCCATGGGTTTAGCCAGCGTTCGCGCCCGGTATACTGTAGCCCGAAGTTGAGCCATGCCACCGCCACAGTGACAATTCCTAGATACTGGAACTTTGCCCAGAATATCTGTGTCTCGTACTGCACGCTGCTGAGTTCAAATGCATACCCGGTTGCCCAGATCGCTACAGCACTTGCCAGTAGCACCAGCGCGGGTGCGCCGCGTATGGAGCGACGTTGCCACGCAAAAATACCAATTGCTACGGATATAACCGCGGCGAAAACCAGCAATAGAGGATAGATAAAAGAATATGCCATAGAATAACAGGGAATAACAAGTGCTACCAGACCAACCTCCGGACAAAGGGGTCTGCTGAACAATCAGGCGAATCGAATAGTTTGCTTTATAGTATGGTATCTTATTATAATAGAAGATATAAAGTTTTGCTGACAGATCTAATGAACGTAAGCTTATCTTCAAATTCGTTAAATTCTGGTTTATTTATCAGATTTTTATTCGTATGTTCTTTTTATCCTTAGATATGGTTTCAGATTGATCAGTTTTACCTTACATATCACAGACAGATTGGTCACGTGAATCATCCCACCCTCGGCCTCCACCCCTGCACGGGGCGTGAGAGGGGGCAGGGGGGATCTCACAGGGGTAGGTTTTTTCGGCTAATGCAGGCTGGATACCCCACCCTCCTACCCCCATAGGGGCTACGCGTTACCCACACATCGGAGGGGCGGGAGCCTCCGGCTCCCGCAAAAAGCATACGGTTCGGTTTGGTGTGGCGGCAAAGCCGCCACACCAAACCGAACCGCATTGATCTCGGCGGGGCTGCGCCCCGCCGGTACCCGTGGAGAGCAGGAAGCTGCCGGTTCTACCGCATCAGGATGCGGTAGAATTGTGGGTCATGTATAGCCCCAGCGGGGAGAGGGGGCAGGGGATGAGGGGCTATGAGGCGTCCTGATGCGATTCATCCAAAAAACCTACCCGTG
>RRYU01009785.1_pt1 | contig 16775 bp, 14 predicted proteins | sample 2162651 | NCBI WGS metagenome assembly RRYU01 (sample SAMN10267283, study PRJNA491782) | microbial mat metagenome | isolation source: biomat in the production well | place: Japan: Minami-Kanto gas field, natural gas well KTG3 | collected 2017-06 | reverse complement strand
AAGGCGCCCGGGGCCCAGTTGCCCGCATGGATGCGCCGCAGGGTACTCTCCCACAGGGTATCGCTCTCCAGCATCAGCAGCCAGGCGTCGAACAGGGCCTGGTCCTCGGCCGGCAGGGACGTCTCCATGCGCTTGGACAAGGCCACGAGATCCGCGACCACCCGGGACACGGCGTTGCAAAAGAGCTCCTCCTCCGCCTTCGGATCACCCGCCGGCCGATCCGGCACCGCGTCCAGATCCGCTGGTGGATACACCACCACCACATGGCCGATGGCGATCCCGTCCGCGGCCGCCCGCCCCTGCATGAAGCGATTGGGCAGGGATTCCTGTCCCTGCATGTGCTGCAGCTCGCCGCTGGCGCGCGCATGGGTGATGGCGCCCGCCAGTTGGGCCGCCAGGGTGAACAGGAAGGCCACCTCGTTGTCGATGAAGCGGCGCGGCTGCCGCTGCCGCACCACCAACACACCCAGGACAAGGCGGTTCTGGATGATCGGGACACCGAGAAATCCGTGGAATTTCAACTCGCCGGTTTCGTTGGCGAAGATATAGCGGGGATGGTCCGGCGCATTGGGCAGATTGATCGCCTCCACGCGTTCACTGACCAGGCCGATCAGGCCGCTGCCGAACTTCATGCGCACCTTGCCCACTGCCTCGGGGTGCAGGCCATCGGTGGCCATCAGCACGTGTTCGCCGGCCTCCTGGTCACCCAGGTACACGGAACAGACATCGGCGGCGATGCTCTGCTTGACCCGGCGCACGATAATTTCCAAAGCACGCTCCAGATCGGGCGCGTCATTGACTTCCTGCACTATGCGGTGGAGTAGTTCGAGCATGCGCCAAGACTATCATGCCCGGCGGCGCTTCGCCGCAGCTGGGCGGGTGGAGTGTTATTCCCCGGCGGGCTGTCAGCGACGCCCCTGACGCAGAAAGCTGGAGTGGCTGCGGGTGGGGACCCCGTCCGGGTACAGCAATGGGCCCAACTCCTCCAGGGCCTGGCTGTAGACCCGGCGCTTAAAATAGACCACCTCGCGGATGGGCTGCCAGTACCTCACCCAGCGCCAGGCGTCGAATTCCGGCTTGGGGGTCTTGTCGAAGCAGAAATCGCTCTCGGTACAGCGGGCCCGCAACAGGTACCAGATCTGCTTCTGCCCGACACAGATGGGATAGGAATGACGGCGGATAAAACGCTTGGGCAGGCGGTAGCGCAGCCAGTGGCGGGTGGAACCCAGGACCTCCACCTGTTCCGGCTTCAGACCGATCTCCTCTTCCAGCTCCCGGTACATGGCCTGTTCCGGAGTCTCTTCAGCCTGGATGCCGCCCTGAGGAAACTGCCAGGCATTCTGACCCACTCGCCGCGCCCAGAACAGGTGACGCTGGTGATTGCAGATAATAATACCGACATTGGGTCTGAAGCCTTCTTGATCGATCAAAGTAAAGCCTCCTCTTATAAAGAATTTTTTCATATGGCGAGGTATCTGACAAGAACCGGATAATTCACGATTCCCTCAGGCAGGCTCCACTGTCGCAAAGAAAACAAGATGTTACCGAGCGATTCCCTTTCAGCTAACCACACAGACCGGGTGGCTATCATGCATACTACCCGTTTTTCGTCCGGATCTGGCTTCATCATAAACAAAGGTTATTACATGGCTGATGCCTGAGCGACAATCCGCTATAGTTGCTGATCCGGATTCCACATCGGGATCCATCACCGAACCCCATCGCGAGGCATGACAGCGTGGCACTGGCCCTATTCGATCTCGACAATACCCTGCTGGCGGGAGACTCCGACTATCTGTGGGGCGTATTTCTGGCGGAACAAGGCCTGGTGGACCGGGACCATTACGAGCGGGAAAACGAGCGTTTCTACCAGGAATACAAGGCAGGCCGCCTGGACATCCATGAGTTCCTGCGTTTTTCCCTGCGCCCGCTGAGCGAAATCGAGCCGCAACGGCTGCAAGAACTGCACCGGCAATTCATGGCGGACAAGATCGAACCCATCATCAGCACGGCCGCCCTGGGCCTGTTGGAAACGCACCGGGAACTCGGCGACACCCTGCTCATCGTTACCGCCACCAACGCCTTCGTCACCACCCCCATCGCCAGGCGCCTGGGCGTGGAACAGCTGTTGGCCACCGAACCGGAGATACTTGACGGGCGTTATACCGGCCAGGTCAGCGGCACTCCCTGCTTCAAGGAAGGCAAGGTGGAAAGGCTGAATCAATGGTTGGAACACAGTGGCGAAACGCTGCAAGGCAGCCATTTCTACAGCGACTCCCACAATGACATCCCACTGCTGGAGACGGTCAGCCACCCGGTGGCGGTGGATCCGGACGATCAACTGCTGGAATATGCCCAGACCCGGGACTGGCCCGTGATCAGTCTGCGCGATTGACAGCCGATGCACACCTGCTGCCGGCCCTGGCGCCTGTTTGTTTTATTGCTCCTGTTGGCCGCCGGCAATTTCGCCCTGGCCCTGGGCAGCGGCAGCGAAGGCATCGGCCTATTCGGCCTGAATACACCGGTGGATGCAGCCGACGCCGATCTGACCTCCAGCCTGATCTGGCAGTTGCGCCTGCCGCGCGCCTTGAGCGCCTTCGCCGTCGGCGGCCTGCTGGCCCTATCCGGCGTGCTGATGCAGGTGCTGCTGCGCAACCCCCTGGGCGACCCATACATCCTGGGGGTGTCCGGCGGCGCCGGTTTCGCCGTCATTTCCGCCCTGTTGCTGGGTCTGCCCGCCGCCTGGCAGGGCGGCGCAGCCTTCGGCGGCGCCCTGACCTCGATGCTGGCCGTCTTCCTGCTGGCCAGACTGCGCTCCCCCGGCGACGACACCCGGCTCTTGCTCACCGGGGTGGTCATGGCAGCGGGCTGGTCCGCACTGGTCAGCCTGTTGTTGTCGCTGAGCCCCACTGCACGCCTTCCGGGCATGCTGTTCTGGCTCATGGGTGACTTGAGCGACGCGGATGCGCCGCTGGTCCCCATGGCCATACTTGCCCTTGGCGGCAGCGCCGGTTTCGCCCTTGCCCGTCCCCTGGATCTGCTGCAACAGGGCGACAACCAGGCCGCGGCTTACGGCCTGGCGGTGCCGGCCACCCGCGGCGCCGTGCTGGTGCTGGGCTCCCTGCTGACCGCGGCCGCGGTCAGCGTGGCGGGCAGCGTCGGTTTCGTAGGCCTGGTCGCTCCCCACATGTTCCGCCTGCTGGGCGGTGCCGGGCACCGCCTGCTGATTCCGGGAGCAATCCTGCTGGGCGGCAGCCTTCTGCTGCTCGCCGACACCCTGGCGCGCACCCTGGCCGCACCCAGACAATTACCGGTAGGCGTGCTCACCGCCCTGCTCGGCGTTCCCCTGTTTCTCTATCTGCTCAATAGCGAACGTCGGAGGCTGTGATGAGGGTCCTGGAAACCCGCGGGCTGCGCATCGGCATAGGCGCACGCGTCCTGTGCCGACGCCTGGACCTGGGTATCGAGCCAGGCCAGTGCTGGGGCCTGCTCGGACGCAACGGCAGCGGCAAGACCACTCTGCTGCATACCCTGGCGGGGCTGCACCCGGCCCAGACCGGACAGGTATTCCTGCACGGGCGGGAACTCGGCCAGATCCCCCGCCGCAGCATCGCCCGCAGCCTGGGCCTGTTGATGCAGGAGCGCGACCCCCGTTTCCCCATGAGCGTGCAACAGGCGGTGCTGTCCGGCCGCTATCCCCATCTGGGGCCCTGGCGCCAGCCCACTGAGCATGACGGAAAACTGGCGCAGCAAGCCCTGGAACAGGTGGATATGGCTGGACTCGCGCACAGAAATGTACAAACATTATCCGGAGGGGAGCGCCAGCGGGTAGCGGTGGCCGCACTCCTGGCCCAGGCCCCACAGGTGTTGCTGCTGGACGAACCGGTCAGCCACCTGGACCTGCGTGAGCAGATCCGCCTGCTGGAGCTGATCCGTAACCTGGCCCGGACTGGGCACGCGGTGATAATGAGCCTGCACGACCTTAATCACGCACTGGCCTACTGTGACCACCTGCTGTTGTTGCACCGGGGCCGTGCCCTTGGCGGCAGCACGCAACGCATCGCCACGGTACAGCGCCTGTCACGGGTCTACGGAGTGGAACTGGCACGCATCCCCGGGCCGCAAGGCCACCTGATGACAGCGGCCCGACAAGCACCGAGTTGAGAAACCATGCCAACCAACAGACTGCTTTTTTTCATCTTCCTCCTGGTCCTGGTGGGCTCCGTGCTCTACCTCAACTACGGCCCGGGCAGTCACGACACGGAAACCGTGACCCTTGGCCCCAAGGCATACATCGAACGGGTACAGAGCGGTCGCGACAAGGACCGGACAACGGCTTCCGATATGCAACGCTGATTTCTCAAGCGGCCGCGACCGGAATCCCCAGAGGCGCATGGAAGCTCCAGCGCATCTGCGGGCAAATGCTGGTCGGAAAAACCCCGCGAGCCGGCCCGCGCCGCCATTGCAATGTATTGAGCGTGCAGCAAATACTGCTAAGGTGGGCAGCCTTGAGCGTCGCTGCAGTCACCGCAATCCCGGAGACCCTGGATGAGTCCAGCCCCCCTATGCCTGTACAACGCCAGCGTCCAGCCGGAATGGCTGGACGTGAATGAACACATGAACGTGGCCTATTACGCCTTGGTGTTCGATCAGGCCGCAGAGGCCTTCATGGCACACCTGGGGATAGACAACGAGTATATCGCCAGCCGGAAGGCCTCCTGGGTGGCGCTGGAGTCCCACACCTGTTTCAGCCGCGAGCTGCGACTGGCCGACCCGCTGCGGGTGACCGCCCAGGTCCTGGATGCGGACAGCAAGCGCATACACCTGTTCCAGACCCTGCAACACGCGGATGAAGGCTACCAGGCGGCCACCAACGAACTGATGATCCTGCACCTGGACCTCCAGCAAAGGCGCACATGCGCATTTCCGGACGATATTGCAGGGCGCCTGGGGCGTATCGCCTCCGGCCACCGGGAGTTGTCCCGTCCGCCACAGCAGGGCAGCGTGATCGGAATCCGCCGTGACGCCCGCTGAGCGGCCCTTTTCCGGGCTGCCCTTTCATTTCGGCTGGGTCATTGTCTTTGCCGGCATGTTGACCGTGTTCGCCGCCCTCGGCCTGGGCCGTTTCGCCCTGGGCATGCTGCTGCCCTCCATGGGGGAAGGGCTGACACTCGACTACAGCGAGATGGGGTTCATCAGCACCGGCAATTTCGTCGGCTACCTGGCGGCGGTGGTGTTCAGCGCCCGTGCAACCCGCCTATTCGGCGCCAGCCGGGTGATCACCACCGGACTGCTGACTGTAGCCATCTCCATGATCCTGGTCTCCCGCGCCGGTTCCTTCTGGCAGGCCCTGGTGTATTATTTTCTCACCGGACTGGGCAGCGGGGCGGCCAACGTACCCATCATGGGACTGGTCGCCCATTGGTTCCATGCCTCCCACCGGGGCCGAGCGGCCGGATTCATGGTCATCGGCAGCGGCTTTGCCATCATGTTCAGCGGCCTGCTCATTCCCTTCGTCAATGGGATGGAAGGCATGGATGGCTGGCGCCTGTCCTGGCTGATCTTGGGCCTGGTCAGCCTGGTGATCGCCCTCGGCAGTCTGGTGCTGCTGCGGGACTCGCCCGGCGACCTGGGGCTGCAGGCCGTGGGCACGGCCCGCCCCCACGCACACGCTGACGCGACGAGGGCAGGCACCGGTCCAATGGGCCGCATAGTCCACCTGGGCGCCATCTATTTTCTGTTCGGTTTCACCTACGTGATCTACGCCACCTTCATCGTCACCACCCTGGTGCAGGAGAGGGGTCTATCCGAGGCGACGGCGGGTAATTTCTGGTTCTGGGTGGGATTTCTCAGCCTGTTCTCCGGCCCTGTGTTCGGCACCCTGTCCGACCACCTCGGTCGCAAGAGGGCTCTGATCCTGGTGTTCGGCCTGCAGGGCATGGCCTATGGACTGGTGGCCTTCGAGTTACCCCTGGGGTTCCTCTATCTGTCCATATTCCTGTTCGGCATCTGCGCCTGGAGCATTCCCTCCATCATGGCCGCCGCGGTGGGCGACAGCATGGGGCCGGAACGGGCGGTGGCCGCTTTCGGCACCATTACCTTCTTCTTCGGCATCGGCCAGGTCAGCGGGCCTGGACTGGCGGGGATGCTGGCACAGACCAGCGGCAGTTTCTCAGGCAGCTATCTCATGGCCGCGACCCTGGCCGGTCTGGCCATCGTCCTGACCCTGCTGATTCCGGGCACGCGCAATCCTCTGGGGGCCGCGAAGCGCCGGCCCTGATTCCCTGTGAAAACCGCGCTAGCGGATACGCGCCGGTAATACGTCTTTCAAGCGGTCCCGCAGATCCCGCAACAGCCGCTCGGTGGTCTGCCAATCGATACAGGCATCGGTCACGGAGACGCCGTATTCGAGCTGGCTCAGGTCCTTGGGTATGGGCTGATTGCCTGCCCTGATGTGACTCTCCAGCATGATGCCGCTGATGGATTGATTGCCTTCCAGGATCTGGTTCGCCACATTTTCGGCCACCAGAGGTTGCAACTCGTACTTCTTGCTGGAATTGCCGTGGCTGCAGTCGATCATGATATTTTCGGGCAGGCCCGCCTTGCGCAGGGCCTGTTCGCACAGGGCCGTGTTCACCGAGTCATAGTTGGGCTGGTTGCCGCCGCGCAGTATCAGGTGGCCGCACGGATTGCCCCGGGTCTGAATCACGGTAACCTGGCCACTCTGGTTGATACCGAGAAAACTGTGGGGCTGGGAAACCGAGAGCAGGGCGTTGATGGCCACATCCAGACCGCCGTCAGTTCCGTTCTTGAAGCCCACCGGCATGGACAGGCCGCTGGCCAGCTCCCGGTGGGTCTGGGACTCCGTGGTGCGGGCGCCGATGGCGGACCAGGAGAACAGGTCCGACAGGTATTGGGGGGTGATCGGGTCCAGCGCCTCTGTGGCGGAGGGTATGCCCTGCCCGGCCAGCCACAGCAACAACTCACGCGCCCGGTGCAGACCCTCCTCGATACGGAAGGAGTCGTCCATATAAGGGTCGTTGATCAAACCCTTCCAGCCCACGGTGGTGCGCGGCTTTTCGAAATAGATGCGCATGACGATGAACAGGGTGTCCTGCAATTCTTCGCGCAGTCGTCCCAGGCGGCGGGCATAATCCATGGCCGCGTCCACGTCATGGATGGAACAGGGCCCGACCACCACCAGCAGGCGGTGGTCCTTACGCCCGAGTATGTCCTTGATCGTCACCCGTCCCTGGCGCACCGTCTCTTCCCCCTCCGGGGTATTGGGCAGATGACGCTTGATGTCCATGGGGGAGATAAGTACGCGTTCTGCCGCGACATTGGTATTGTTGATGCGATCTTTCAGCATGGGATACCTGTGACCTGTGGCTCCGGCGGAAAAAACCGCCCGAAGCGCATTTTAAATGAAATTACCGGGACGCCGGAACGCCCTTTATGGATTGCCCGTGCGGCGATGATCGATCACCCGCACCGCCTTTCCGGTGGAGCGCTGCAGTGAGTGCGGCCCCATCAGCACCACACCGGCCCGGATACCGGCCACTGTGTGAATCTCCCTGACGACGCGCTGCTGCAAGGCATGCATGCGCGTCCCGTCGTCGCTGAAGTACCCTGGACGCAGCTCAACCGTCACCGTCACCCGATCAAGGGTGGTGGGACGGCTGACCTCGATCAGATACTGGGGGGCGACACCCTCCACCCGCAACAAGGCCTCTTCGATCTGGGAGGGAAACACATTGACGCCACGGATGATCAGCATGTCGTCACTGCGTCCCCTGACCCGGCTCATGCGTGTCATGCTGCGCCCGCAACCGCACGGCCGCCGGTCCAATGTGGCGATGTCCCGGGTGCGGTAGCGGATGAGCGGCATCGCCCGTTTACACAAGGTGGTGATCACCAGTTCCCCAGGCTCGCCGTCGGCCACCGGCTCCAGGGTGTCCGGATCCAGGCACTCCACCAGAAAGTGGTCCTCGGCCAGATGCATGCCGTCACGCATTGCGCATTCGCCGCTGACACCCGGCCCGATGATCTCCGACAGGCCATAGTTGTTGAAGGCCTGGAGGTCCAGCGCATCCTCGATCTCCCGGCGCATGTCCTCGGTCCAGGGCTCACCGCCGAAATGGGCGTAGCGCAGCGGCAGGGCGCGTGGATCCCGGCCCGTCTCGCGTGCAGCCTCGGCGATGGTCAAGGCATAGCTGGGCGTGCACACCAGCACCTGGGAACCCAGGTCTTCGATGATCTCTATCTGGCGCCTGGTTTTTCCCGATGCCGCCGGCACGATGGCCGCGCCCACCCGCTCGATACCGTAGTGCAGTCCGAACCCACCGGTGAACAGGCCATAGCCGAAGGCCACATGCACCGTGTGCTCCGGCCGCAAGCCACCGGCCACCAGAAAGCGGGCCACCAACCCGGACCAGGCCTCAAGATCTTCGGCGGTATAGGCCACGAAAGTAGGCTTGCCCGTGGTGCCGGAAGAGCCATGGATACGCGCAAGCTGTTCTCGCGGCACGGCGAGAAATCCCAAGGGATGTTGCCCCCGCAGGTCCTTTTTGCTGGTGAGGGGAAGATCTCGCAGATCTTCCAAACCTTGGATGCTTCCCGGACCGATGCCTCGCTCGGCAAAGGCATCCCGATAAAAGGGCACCCGGGCAACCCGCCCTACCAGTTCACCCAAACGCTGGACCTGAAGGGATTCGAGGGCATCCCGTGAAAGGCTTTCATGGGGATCCCAGATCGGGTGTTCCTGTAATAAAAGCTTATTCGTCGCCATGATCGATCTTAAGTTAACATGGGGCATCGCATGCAGCGATACGGCAGCCGCTCAGTTTACACAGTTGCCGTCGCGAACAGATTGATCTGACTCAGAATAGCTCCAGCCTCCTGTTGCCAGACCATATCTGGCAGTTGTGAAAGCCGCATATCGCCCCCTGGAACCCGAAATCCATGGAAAATTACAAAGTTGTCAGGCCTGTACACCTGAATCATTACGGTTACCTGTTCGGTGGAGAGCTGCTGAAATGGGTGGATGAAATCTCATGGATAGCAGCCAGCCGCGATTATCCCGGGTGCAAATTCGTCACCGTCAGCATGGACCGGGTGGAATTCATGCGCAGCGTGCGCCAGGGTTCAGTACTGCGTTTTGAGGTGTCCCGTTTCCAGGTCGGCAGCACATCGGTCCAGTACACGGTCACGGTGTACAGCGATGACCTCGACAGCGGACGGGAGGAACAGGTATTTTCCACTCATGTGACCTTCGTCTGCCTGAACGACGCCGGGCACAATACACTGCTTCCGAACACTTGAAGCTTTGGCCTGTCATGTCCGGCTGTCGACCCAGGTCAACATCCCGGCATGCACGGACTGAAACCACAGCGACTTGGGGTCGGAACGAAACATGTGACTCCGTCCAGGCGTATTGATAAGGCACATCATCCTTCTCCACGGCACTCACGTGAGCGTACAAGGCGGTCACTACCTTCGGCTGTTAATTGGACCGCTCAATACCGCACACCGATACCTACATCCGACAATTCTGTATAATACCCGCCGGCATCAGTACGACCGGATCACGAAAAGATCATCCGACGTCAAACCAAACACCGGAGAGGTGGCTGAGCGGCCGAAAGCGACGGTCTTGAAAACCGTTGAGGGGCGACCCTCCGTGGGTTCGAATCCCACCCTCTCCGCCACATACAAAGACATAAGTCTTCATAATTAATGGTTTGTAGAATATTTCTTTTTATAGTCCCCCAATCGGTCCCCCGTCCTAGCTCGACTAGGATACGCTTCTAGTTCCACACCTGCCCCGAGATCTAGTGGCTATTTCCGTCACTGTTGCGCCTTTCTCGGCTCTTTGATGAGTCTGAGAAGAGTAACACCCAGGGGTTCAACCGCATTCAAGAGAGTGCTTCCGAGTCTTGGTAGCAGCTGAGGGCCTGCATCCGTGTCGTATTGTGGTAATTGACGCTATACCGGGTGGCCCTCACACCCGGAAATGACAATTGCCTTTGCATGATCCTTTGTCTGCCCAATTGTGGTGACCCCCCATCCGCAAGACTGCAATCGATTGCAATCAAGATTGGGAGGTAAAGTACTCATATCTCTGCCTTGAATATGGCAGTTAGCGATTCCCTTTGTTCAAGCCAGCGTTTAACATGCCTGCGGTAACGAGAGTTGTTGAAGGCAAACGTTAACAAGCATGGACTATCCAGATAGAGCCGGGGCTTACTTACCTCAACCGGGAGGATATAGAGCATTCGTGCCCAGGGCGCTCCCGCCTGAGCCACCGGTACAGATAGACCCCGAGATGCAAGGGTTGTTATCCCGGGCAGATCGCGTGTTAGGGCGTCTGGATGGCTCTATCCGAACCCTACCCAACCCAGACCTCTTCGTGTTCATGTACGTGCGCAAAGAGGCAGTCTTATCCAGCCAAATAGAAGGGACGCAAAGTTCCTTGAACGATGTGCTGGAGGCGGAAGCAGAGATCCTCAACCCGGAACGCCCGGGCGATGTTGAGGAAGTGCTCAACTACGTTCGAGCGATGAATCACGGCTTGGAGCGCCTTGCTACCCTGCCTCTTTCCATTCGTCTGATACGTGAAATCCACGATGTCCTGTTGTCGGGTGTCCGAGGCGGTAATCGAAATCCGGGAGAACTCCGCCAGATTCAAAACTGGATTGGTCCTGAAGGCTGTACGGTAAAGACAGCTTCCTTTGTGCCGCCCCCGCCCCAGCAAGTACAGGATGTGCTGGGGGATCTGGAGCGCTTCCTACATGACGACAGTTTGCCCATTCTGATCCAGATCGGTCTTGCCCATGCCCAATTTGAAACCATCCACCCTTTCCTGGATGGCAATGGCCGTGTCGGGCGGTTGCTGATCTCCTTCCTTCTGTATGAACGGGAGATACTGCAAACCCCGGTGCTCTACATATCCCATTACTTCAAGCGTCATCGGCAAGAGTATTACGACCGCCTTCAGGCAACCCGCGAGCGGGGAGACTGGGAAGGATGGCTGAAGTTCTTCCTGGAAGGGATCAGCGAAGTTGCCCAGGAAGCCACTGAAACGGCGCGGGGTATCGTTGATCTTCGGGAAGGTCATCGACAGCTTATCGCGGAACAGTTTGGTCGGGTGGCCGGTAATGGTCTGAGGGTTCTAGAGCGCCTCTATCAACGGCCCATCATCCGAGTGCAGGATATCGCTGACTTGACGGGCGTGACCTTCCAGGCTGCCAACAATTTGATGAACAAATTCGTTGAACACGAGTTACTGACCGAGATGACAGGGCAGGCCCGAAACCGGCGGTTCCGGTACGGGGCATACATCGACCTGTTTAACTGATTGGAGTAGATGCTAGATGCCGTTATTGGATTGGTTAAACAAGGAAGAAGCGGTTCGAGCCGCTCAGCAGGTGCCGTATCGATTGCTGGAGCCGGTGCCCGAGTTGAGTTATGGGGACAAATCGTCTTCGAATATGCTGATACAGGGGGATAACCTGAATGCGCTCAAAGCATTGTTGCCGCACTATGCTGGGAAGGTGAAGTGCATCTATGTCGATCCTCCTTTCAACACGGAACAAGCATTTGAACACTATGATGATAATTTAGAGCATTCAGTTTGGTTAAGCACTATTTACCCAAGGTTTGAGCTTCTCAGGGAGTTGTTGAGTGATGATGGATCACTCTTTGTCCATATCGACGATAATCAATTGGGCTATTTGATTGTTGTATTGGACGAGTTGTTGGGAAGGAAGAATCGAACGTATGTCGTTTCTTTCAAGCAAGGATCGGCAACTGGCCACAAAGCAATCAACCCAGGCATGGTCAATACGTGTAACTTCCTCATCTGCTATGCCAAGAACAAAGACAATTGGAAGCCTAATCGCGTTTATACGATGAGAGGTAGAGATGCGAGATATAGTCAATATATTCTAAATCCAGAAGAAAACTATAGTGATTGGGCGCTGATTCCGATATTGGAAGCATTTTCGAAAAGCGCTGGAATACCTAAAAGGGAATTGAAGAAGAGATTTGGTGAGAGGTATGAAGAAGAACTATCAGATTTCGTTATCTCAAATGCTAATAGAGTTATTCGCCCTGCTAGGCCCGATTACAAAGGCGTCGGGCAGGATGTTAGGAGGGCAATTGATGAATCTAAAAGAAAGCCAGATGCCCTGATATTGCACCGTAGGGGAAACGCGCCTGATATGTATTTGAAGAATGGTGAAAGATGGATCTTTTACAAAGATAAACTGAAGAATGTTGATGGGAAGTTAGTGACAGGCGAGCCACTTACAACACTTTGGACTGATGTCCTTTCCAACAATCTACACAATGAAGGAGATGTTAGCTTTCCAAAAGGCAAGAAGCCTGAGGCTCTGATCAAAAGAGTATTTGAACTAAGTACTAGACCAAACGATCTTGTTCTTGACTCTTTCTTGGGATCTGGAACCACTGCTGCTGTAGCCCATAAGATGGGGGCTCAGGAATATTGGTGTGGAAATGGGTGATCATGCAGTTACTCATTGTCAGCCGAGGCTCTGTAAAGTAGTAGATGGCGAACAAGGCGGCATATCCAAGGCTGCAGAATGGCAAGGCGGCGGCGGTTTCCACTTCTACCGTCTTGGCTCCCCCGTCTTCGACGAAAAGGGTTCCATCCAGCCCGATATCCAGTTCTCCCCCCTGGCTTCGTTTGTCTGGTATCTGGAAACCCAGACCCCATTGGAGAAACAACCTACATCACCGCTTTTAGGTGTACATAACGGTGTGGCTTATTACCTGCTGTACAACGGCATACTTGGGGATAAACGGCCCAAGGGCGGTAACGTGCTGACCGGTCCTATTCTCTCTTCCCTGCCGCCCCACGACGGTCTGAAAGTCATCTATGGCGAGACCACCCGTTTCGGTGAAGCTCGCCTTGAGGCCGAAGGCATTACCTTCAAGCAGATTCCCTACGACGTAAGGATGCGATGATGTTCCGGTTAAAACGATACCAGCAACAAGCGTTGGACTGCCTCGAAGACTTTCTAAAGGATGCAAGGGTTTCTAAAGTAGCGGACGCGTTCGAAGCTACCTTCAAGCGCTTGGAAGCCACCCCCATTCCGTACCGGCATTACTCCTTTGACGAGGTGCCTTATGTCTGTCTGCGGCTTCCCACGGGGGGCGGAAAGACAGTTCTCGCCTCTCATGCGGTAAAGATTGCAAAACAGACTTATCTGGAAACCGAATATCCTATTGTTCTGTGGCTGGTGCCCACCAATGCAATCCGTGAACAAACCCTAGACGCATTGAAAGCGCCTGGCCATCCTTACCGGGTTGAACTTGAGAAAGAATTCGGATTAGACCGCTTGCGGGTGCTGGATATCGGGGAAGTGACGTTGATTCGGCCTCAGGATATCGGGCGAAAGGCCATTGTCGTGGTGGGAACATTGGCCACATTGCGGGTGCAGGATACCAGCGGGCGAAAGGTGTATGCCTACCATGAGGATTTCGAACCGCACTTCGCCGGAGTCAATACGAAAGATGAGCGCTTGGAAAGGGTAAGGGAGGAAGATCTACAGGAGAACGGGCTTGGCCAAGCGGCGTTGGGTAAGATCAAGTACTCCTTCGCCAACCTGTTAGCCCTGAATGGCCCACTGGTGATCATGGATGAAGCACATAACGCCAGAACGTCTCTATCGTTCGATACGCTGAGGCGAATCCACCCGCGTTGCATCATCGAATTCTCGGCAACGCCGGATAGCAGTAATACGTCAGCATCCAATGTGCTTTATCACGTCTCGGCTTCTGAACTAAAAGCCGAGGAAATGATTAAGCTGCCGATCATGTTGACCGAGCACACGGACTGGCAGGGGGCGGTAAGGGATGCCCATTTGACCCGTGAGAAGCTGGCTTTAGAGGCGCAAAAGGATAAAGACTACATTCGTCCCATCGTTCTGATTCAGGCGGAATCCAAGAGCGGGGAAGCCACCGTCGAGGTGTTGAAGCAACACCTGATGGATGACCTTCACATCGACGAAGAGAAGATCGCGGTCGCAACCGGTAAGAAGCGCGAGCTTGAAGGCGTTGACCTCTTTGCAATCGATTGCAAAATCGAATACATCATCACCATGGAGGCGTTGAAAGAGGGCTGGGATTGCTCTTTCGCCTACGTGTTCTGTTCCGTGAAAGATGTGCGCTCCAGTAAAGATGCGGAACAACTGCTTGGACGGGTACTCAGGATGCCTTACGCCAAGCGCAGGACCGTTGAGGCCCTGAACCGTTCCTATGCCCATCTGGCTTCGCCCAGCTTCTCCAGGGTCGCTCAGGACCTGACAGACAAGCTGGTGAATATGGGTTTCGAGGCCATGGAAGTGCCCGCTTATCTTCAGCATGGCGTTCACCCGGATCTGTTCAACGATGATGGGTTTCCGCAAACGCCACCGGAAGAGCCTCCTTTCACCATCAATGTGTCCAGTGACAAGGATCTTTCGGGAGTAACCGAAAAGGCGTCCGACCAAATAAACGTTTCAACCAAGGAGTCCGGGGAACACAAGGTCGTGATCACGGGCATGATCTCCGAAGAAGTCACCAAAGAGTTTCTCGGCCTATTCGCTGGTGCGGAAAAGAAGAAGGTAAAGGCCCAGATCGAACAACACAATCAACGTATAGAAGCCAACAAGGCTCCGTCTGTGCGCAATGTGCCGTTTGCACCCTTGCCCCGGCTTTGCCTGATGCAGCAAGGGGAATTGGAACTGCTGGAGCCTGAAAGCTATCTCTACTTGGATGGCGGGTGGTCACTGTTGGACTTCAAAGCGGAACTGCCGGGCTTCTCGCTCCGGGAGACGGATACCACTTTCGAAGTGGACGTTGACGGAAAGCAAGTCAGTTACCGAGTGGCGGAAGAGCGCGAAACATACAATCTGAATACTGTCGAGGCTGGCTTTACGGAATCGGATTTGATCGGGTGGTTGGATCAGGAAGTTCGGCAGCCGGATGTCAGCCAAAGCGAGTTGCGGCGCTTCCTTTCGCTGTTGGTCGCTTATCTGACAAAGGAGAAAGGGTTTCCGCTCACTGGCCTGATCCGTAGCAAGTTCATCCTTGCAAGGGCAGTAAAAGGGCGTATCTCCGATTGTCGGGGAAAGGCTGCGCAAAAGGGCTTCCAAAGAACCCTGTTTGATGAGGAGCTTCCGCTGGAAACCCGCTTTGACTACTCCTATGAGTTCAAGCCCGGTTTCTATCCGGCCCGACCACCCTACTACCAAGGCAGGTTCAAGTTCGCCCGGCACTACTACCCGGTGATCGAGGATCTAAAAGTAGATGGCGAAGAGTTCGAGTGTGCTAAAGCTATTGACGCCAATCCTACCGTAAAGCACTGGGTGAGAAACCTTGTCGGCCGGGAGCATGCATCGTTTCGTTTACCGCTCGCCAGCGGGTGGTTCTATCCGGATTTCGTCGCGGAACTGGACGATGGGCAGGTTATGGTCATTGAGTACAAGGGCGAAGCCTATGTCACCAACGACGACTCAAGGGAGAAGCGGCAGGTGGGGGAGGCGTGGGCAAAGAACAGTAAAGGGAAATGTCTCTTTTTGATGGCTGTAGAAACCGATTCCGACGGCAGGAATGTGTACCAACAAATCGGAGATTTGATTCAACAGACTTAGCGAATGATCCTATATGGCTAAATCGAAGTAATGTAAGCAGCGACTTGCTGCGGCAGGCGCTGAACAGGGGTAGCAGAAAGTTTCTATGGTCGATTATTTGTACCAGTAAATACGTTATCTACTTTAGTTGTCAGTTTTGCTGAATGGTAACTAATTGTCATTATTGATAACAAAGTAATGTTTCTTGCGAACATTGCAGGTTAATGACCAACCGATCTTAACCTTATCCTTCTGCTATTGCTTATTCTTCATCTTGGCTCCCCGAAGAAGATATCCAGTGATAAGGCTCGGATAGCTTCGTTGTATCCCTCCCAGATCTGAATAGGATTGAACCAATCTGTAAGTAGGTTATCTTCAAAGAATCTCCTATATGTCCTTCTGGTTCCTTGGTCCCTAATGAGGTGCAATGTGCTCTGCAATCCTAGTGATTGCGTGCAGCCAATGAGGATTCTAAATTTTTCTTCTACAGCGTCAAGCGCGGATGGATCTGCCGCGTTAACGACTAATAGCCTTTCAAACGGGTTTGCTATTGAAATCGATTGCAAATCATGCAAGGTGCTATCGGTTCTGAGTTCGGCTTCTATTCGGGTGCAATCAGGTAATATGTCTCTTTCATCAGTCCGCCTTTAACACTCACGACTTTTGACCCTCCTATGCTCATAGAAAGTGACCCACCTTTCCAGCGGCATTGATACTACTCATCCTTTCTGACCCATCCTCAGTGGACTGATCTTCATATCTGCTGACATAAGCCGTCTGTGCGCAAAGACTCCTGGTTTTGTTATCGATAGAACCGAGGCGTTGTATGGAGCAGAGGCGTTGCACAGGTTGCCACAAACTCTTTCACCCCCGTCCTCAATCCCCCGATCAGAAGTTCTGCCCGGCCGCCGAGTGCCAAAGGGAACGCAAATGCCGGTGGCAGAAGGCCAGGCGAGCAGCCGATGCGGACTACCGGGACAACGATGTTCAGGCTAATCGGCAGTGGCGCAGCCGAAATCCCGGTTATTGGCGGGAATATCGGCGCAAACACCCCCAGTACGTCACCGCCAATCGGCAACGCCAGCGCGAGCGAGATGAGAGTGACCACAATAATCGATGGTCTTTCCACCAGTTTTACCC
>RRYU01004995.1_pt1 | contig 16791 bp, 10 predicted proteins | sample 2162651 | NCBI WGS metagenome assembly RRYU01 (sample SAMN10267283, study PRJNA491782) | microbial mat metagenome | isolation source: biomat in the production well | place: Japan: Minami-Kanto gas field, natural gas well KTG3 | collected 2017-06 | reverse complement strand
ATTAAACTCATCTTAAATGCCAGGGATTTGCGAGTCCTTAAAAGGAGGGAGCAGCACTCCTTTTAGGGACGAAGCAATCCTGTGGATTAACCTTCTGCGTGTTTGAAGGATTCCTTTAATCCGGAAGGGTTCATTTTATGTCTTGCTGTTACGGCAAAAGGATTCTCTTGTTCTTTAAAGCATAAAGAACCAAATGCTTTCAGCAAATGATCGCCTACCCGCTCTTGAAAAATACCGCAAATCCAGGCAAAGTAGTGCCTCGTCGTGCCTCCTCGGCAAACATTCCGCCCTCCTCCGTCGGGCGGATGCCTTTGCCGGATTTACAGGTATTTTCCAATTCCCTCCTCTGCGGCACCGCATTTGCTGTGGCCAACGCGCCAGGTGGAATACGGTTTTGTTTTAGAAACAAGAGCCTATCCATTGATCTTTTTAGGGTTAATTGCGAAACGCACCAAACTAACCTTCAATGTCAAGAATTTGCGAGTCCCTAAAAGGAATGCGCAGCACTCCTTTTCGGAGCGAAGCAATCCTGTGGATTAACCTTCTGCGTGTTTGAAGGATTCCCTTTAATCCTAAAAGGTTGATTCAATGTCTTGTTGTTTTAACAAAAGGACCATCTTGTTCTTTAAAGCAAAAAGAACCAAATGCTTTCAGCAAATGAATGCCAACCGGCATTGCATTTGGAATTAATTTTTGTAATTTCGTTTTTACTTTTCACTGAAAAACAGGGGGTATCTTTATGAAACCAACCCGGATATATCACTTCATGCGCTCCAATATTGAAGCATTTACCTGGTTGACAGCCTTGCTGTTGCTGGCTTTCATGCAGCCCGAAAACACCCAGTCAACCTTATGCTTGTTGCATCATGCCGGTATTGAAAGCTGCCCCGGATGCGGACTGGGCCATAGCATTTCCGCTGCTTTTCACGGTCGCTTCATACAATCATTTAATATGCATCCCCTGGGCATGGCGGCCATTATTATTTTAACATTGAGAATCACAACCATTTTCTATCAATATTTTAAGTATCAATCATTTAAATCCCAAAAACATGACTAAAATTTATGAGATCATGCCTGACCTTCAAGGTGAAGAAATGGCATTTTTACAGAACCTCACAAAGGATTATACAGAAGAAAAGCTCAGGAACTTTGCGAATATCTACCGTGCCAGGCGTAAAGACCCACAACTGATCCTGCTTTTGACCTTACTTGGCTTCCTGGGCTTTGCAGGTATCCACCGCTTTCTGCTTAACCAGATCGGCATGGGGATATTGTACTTCTTCACTGCCGGACTATGCCTGATCGGTACCATCGTCGACCTGGTGAACTACAGGAGCCTTTCGTTTAACTACAACCGCGTGGTAGCCACCGAAGTGCATTCCATGATTACCGGTTAGGGATTTCATTTCCCGGTTAATCTATGGGTATGATCCTGCGCAGCGGTCTAATGACATCTTAAACCAATCTTTGGTGATCGTTTAAGTTGCTGTGCATATTGTTTTTCATCTCAGCTGTACGACTTACCAAACAGGTTGAAGTTGGAAGAGTGGCAAGTAATATCGCTGAAATAAGTGATGAGCTATATGGCTATGGTATTAAATATTGAAATGATGGTATGAAGTCTTCTTTGTGATTTTGGGTGTCTTATTATCAAAACCTTCATTTTACATCTACTGGAGAATACACCATCAACAGGTTAAACAATTATTTTCGCACCAAAGCCTTACTGATCCGTCTTACCAGCATCGGGCCTGAATAGATAAAGCCCGTATACACCTGCACGAGGTCAGCTCCGGCATTAAGTTTCTCAAAGGCATCAGCAGCTGTCATGATGCCTCCAAGCCCGATGATGGGGAATGCCTTTCCCGACTTCTCAGCCAGGTAGCGGATCACCTCTGTTGAGCGCTCACGGATGGGCAAGCCGCTCAGACCACCCTGGCCTGCCTGCACAGCCTTATCCTGGTCGTAGATAACGGTGTGACGGGTGATGCTGGTATTGGTCGCCACCACCCCATCTATCTTTGTTTGATTCACGATATCAATCACCTCATCAAGCTGCTTGTTATTCAGGTCGGGCGACACCTTCAGGAGTATGGGCTTACGTTTGGGTTTGCTGCTGTTGATGGCTTGCAGGCTGTTCAGGATATGCATCAGGGCATCCTGGTCCTGCAACTCCTTCAGGTCGGAGATGTTCGGGCAGCTTACATTCACCACAAAATAATCCACATGGTCGAACAGGCCTTCGAAATTGCGGATATAGTCGTTCACCGCATTGCTGTTGGGTGTGAGTGTATTCTTACCGATATTCCCCCCAATGATCACATCCTGCCTGCGTTTCTTAAGGTTAGCGATGGTGGCTTCCAGACCATGGTTGTTGAAGCCCATTCGGTTGATGAGTCCCTTGTCCTTTCGCAGCCTGAACAACCTCGGCCGTGGGTTACCAGGCTGGCCCAAAGGGGTTACGGTACCGATCTCGATATGGCTGAACCCAAAGCATGACAGCTCATTGTACACTTCGGCCTGCTTGTCGAAACCGGCGGCCATGCCCACCGGGTTTTTGAATCTCAATCCAAAAACCTCACGCTCAAGCGAGGGGTGTGTCACCCTTGTGATCCTGGTTAGAAGTGCTTTCATCCCGGGCAGTCTCATGCCTGTTTTGAGCATGCGCATCACAAAGTGATGTACCTGTTCAGGATCAAAAAGGAAAAGTATGGGACGGATCAGCTTTGTATACATGGGGTGCTTGATATAAAAAAAGTCCCTTACCGGGACTTTCTCTTATTTCTCCGTTTCATCAGTAGGCTCGTCTTTTACTTGATCGGTGGCTTCAGCATCGGGCTCAGGTTCAGCTTCCGTGAAATCAAGCAATTCCTTCTCCATCAGCAACTGATACCAGCTGAACACTTTTTTGATGTCGGAGGGGTACACCGCATCCATATCATAGTCGGGTACCACCTCGGCAAACTTCTGCCGCAGCTCTTCGTTGGAAAGTGATTTCACCTCAAAATCAAGTGTGTCGCCCATTTTATCCTTGATATTGCGAAACACCTCCTTGAGCAGCATATCTTCGGTGGTAGTAAAGATACTGATCTCTTCCAGGGTGCTCATCCTGTCGTGGCTGAAGGCCGGAAAGCGCTTGCCGTCGAGCAGCGATTCCACCACCACGCTGTTTTTAGCCTGGGCCGCAATCTTAAACAATCCGGGTTTACCCGAAATGGAAACAATCTTTGTGAGGTCCATAAATAAAATAAATTTTGTACAAAATTTATAATATTAATGCAGAAAACTATTTTAAAATACCTGTTTATCTATAAACGTCAAAGTTTGATAGTTTTCTGTAATTAAATGTATGCCGGTTAAAAATTGAATTTATTATAGTTATTGTCAAGAACTAAATCTATTATCTGAGCACCCAACAAATCATAAGTTAAAGTTTTATATTACTAATAACGCGTTGTGCGGTTTAACTCGCCAAGGCAAATTTTAAATGATTTAATGGTTTATCGTTCTTTAAATTGATGAATTGCAGTAAAGTAACTCCCGTTATTTTAGAAAGAATGCGAACTGATAATCCAAGCAAAGTCTTGGCATAGTTTCGTTTAAGCATAAATTGGTCACACAATTGCGCAAATAGTGTTTCGATTCGCTTTCTGTTTTTTCTAAACACGAATGGGTATGGCTTAAAATCTGCTTGGTTGGAACGCATTGGTGTTTCAAGTTTAACCTGGCATGATGTGAACAAGTCTAGCTGAAGTTTAGCCGACAAATACCCTTTATCAGCAAGCAATGCACAACTTGACAATCCTGATTGCTTAACATCGGATAAATATTGTACATCATGCATGCTGGCTTTGGTTAGGTCCATGCTGTGGAATACGCCGTTGACAGAAGTTAGAAGGTGCAACTTGTAACCATAAAAGTAGGTTTTGTTAACGGCTGAATATCCTTTATCTGGCACTGTTTCAAAGCACTCCCTGCATACCTTGCTTTGCTTTTCCCGGGCATTCTTGCATACGGGGATAGGTATTGAATCAACCAGATAAACAGTTTCACCTTGATTCATTAGGGAGGCTACTTTTTGATTTAGCTCCTGGATAAATGGATAAAGACGTTTTCTCCTTCGATTGAAGTTGCTGCGGTCAATCAGGTCGGGGAAGTCATGTTTATGATCGCTTTTGAGCTTGCCCCAAAAGTAGTTCTCGCTGTCAATGCCCAGGGTTTCACCTGAAATGGCCAAGGCTATTATCTGGCAGTCAGAAAGCTTGGGCTTATTACGGTAGGCAAAGAAGTTATCGAACCGGTTAATCCGATCAATAAAAATAGATTTTGTTATGTCGAAAAACTTATCGAAATTTGACTTCAAGTTATGCATAAGTGAAGTGTTTGAGTGATGAAATTCACTTCTAAGATATTGAATATCAAAATTATGCATAACTTTTTTCATATCAAGATATCAACATTTTTATTAACAAATCAAACCGCACAACACGTTATTTATTATTAAATATTTTAGATAATATGATATAATTACTTCTCTTGTTCTAGAATCATATTAATTATCATAATGGCATCCAGAATATCGATAATTCCATCTTCATTTGCATCCGCCTCGATATTGCAAAATGGATGAGGATCTAACTCAAGAACTTTATTAATTACAGTAATAACATCAAGTACATCTATTTCACCATCACAATTAGCATCTCCAATCATCAGCATAATATCAGTATTGAATGAGATAGGGCCAACCCATTCACTTAAAAGCCCAGTGCAATTCGACTGTAAATAAAACTGGTATTCAGTAGAAGGAAGTAAACTTTCTAATGTGTAGGTATTGTTTTCAATATCATAAATAGTTGTACCTGAACCCAATTCGAATCCAGCATATCCGTATTGAATGTTCCAGCTAGATTCATTACCCCCTGGTACCCAGTTCAAAGTGGCAGCATCGTATGTAACATTATCAACAGAAATATCTATAGGCGGATAGCAAGGATTTGGCCATAAACCAACAAGTTGTTCAACAAGTTCATTATAGATTGTTCTCACTTCAATTCTACGAATTTCAGTCCCTTCTTCAGCTTTCAAAATAAAAGCACCAGTAATGATATCAGATGAAGTTGCACTGATCAAGCTCCCACCATTTTCAGCATCATAACCCAAAATAACGTATTTGGCATTTAAAAAGTACGAACCTTCAAATGGAATAGCCATTTCAATCGTGTATGGATTCAACATAGCATCAGCAGGAGGAAGTGCCTGGGTCATGTTATTGCTATTAAAATTTGGACCAAGACGGTCACGATAGTTTGCTAGTGTGGAATTATTATTTCCTCTTTTGAATAATATCCAGAATGCAGAATTACCGGAGGGTGTACCCGGTATCTGCGGATTGAGGGCGTATGATGTAGAAGCAATATATTGAATTCCGTCCCAACAATTATATTGACTTCCGCCATTGTATAGGCGATATCTGGCTTCATCACTAGTATAATTACCAACCTCGACAAATACCGCACTCTGAGATGTGGACTCAGTCAAATCTATTTGTTCAGGCCTTAATAAAATATTTACGTATGGAATTAGAGGTTCAGTAAGAGTTGTAAAAATGGCCGGGCCAGCCCACCCACTAACCGATTCATCACATACAGATTGAACATAGAAGGCATATGAAGTTTCAGGCATCAAATTTTCTAAAGAATAAGAAGTTAATAGGGATTGTTGAATAGTTATTCCCTGACCTTGCTCAAATCCTTCTGGGCCATATTCAATATTCCAAATATTAGACACGCCTGTTGAAGACCAAGTCAAAGTAGCCGAGTTATCGCTAATATCTTCGGCTAACAAGTCGAATGGATCGGGACAAATATTGGCATGATCATTAACAACTATTACTACTTCACATGATTCTTCACATCCATATTCAGATGTCTCCTTATAAACTAAGGTAAATATGCCGACAGTTGAAGGGTGAAAAAACGTAATCAATTCACCTTCATATATATAAATACCTGGACCTATTAAAGCTACCGGGTCATCCCCAACAGTGAATGGGCCATACTCGGGACAATCAAATTCAGGTAATGGTTTTACGTTTATTAGAAAACTACATGATTGTGAACAATCATTAATATCAATGTAAGTATAGCTTATTTCGTATGTGCCTACCCCAGGTATGCTTGGGTTAAAATAGTAAGCCCCGTCTATCTCAATTATTCCTATGCCGGTATAAACCCCGCCTTGAGGCAAAGCCTCATTTAAAAGTCGTGACTCTTCATTTATACAAATATCGATATCATCAGGACAATCCGCAGGTGTAGTAACAAATACCTCAAATTGAACGCTTGCAAAATCGTCTTCACAGGGTTCATCAGCTTGTGCATATAATGAAATGATTACAGTGCCTCCAACAAAATTTGGATTCAAAGCAAACAAGCCTTGGTTAATTTCCCCAGCATTAGATGGTTCAACAGTCCATATTTGGTTAATATCATTTTGCACGATGACTTGAGTGAAATCGATAAAATAATCAATTTGTGCACAAGCATTGGGAACTGCATCCGGAAAATTGATAATTGTTACGTCCAAACATTCTGCTGGCCAGGAACCAATCAACTGATCAATGATCTCGTTAGATAATGTTCGAACTTCGATCCGTTTTATTATACTGTTTTCACTTGCCCTAAGCACAAAGGCTCCGGATTCTTGCTCAGAAGATGCAGCACTAATCAAATTGCCTTCTACTTCAGCATCAAATCCCAAAATGACATATTTAACGTTGAGTGGGTAACTTCCAGTGAAAGGTATTGATAGGTTGATGCTGTATGGATTTATCATTTCGATAGCTTCAGGCAATGCTGTAGTAAGATGGTTTGAGGTGTAATCAGGTCCCAACCTATCACGATAACTTGCGACAGTGTTAATGTTATTACCTCGAAGGAATAAAACCCAAAAAGTACTGTTAGTTGTAGGGTCACCAGGAACTTGAGGGTTGAGAGAGTAGGATGAAGATGTGACATATTCTAAACCATCCCAACAAGCATATTGGTTGGATCCATTATATAAGCGATAACGTGCATCAGCATTGGTATAATTCCCCAATTGCATTAAAACAGCACTTTGCGAGGTAGGATCTGAAAGGTCGATTTGCTGCGGACGTTGAAGCACACTGGCAAAAGGAGTGGGAGGCTCTTCCGAAGTTGAAAAGTTGCCAGGACCAGCCCAAGTACTTGTCAGAATTCCACAGATGGCTTGAATATAAAAATCATAATCCGTTTCAGGAGCCAAGCTTTCTAAATTAAAAGAGTTGGTTGAAATTTCAGTGACTAACATTTCTTCACCAGGATTAAAACCAGCAGGACCATATGCCATATTCCAAGTTGTTTCAGTGCCTCCAGCAGTCCAATTCAATCGAGCAGATTGATGTGTAATATTATCAGCAAATAAGTCGAAGGGTTCATTACATATCGAAATAAACTCGTACACTGCTGATGCTACAGGACTATTGGTATAACCTGCTGAGGTGGCATAGGCCCATAGCGTTGTGTTTTCGTTTAGCTGAATCGCAGATTCATATTCTATCCATGGTCCATCGGCAGAAACCAAGCTGTAGAAGACAGTTGCATTTGGTGTGCTTGACAATATAGTCACAGTAATTGGTTCATTATAGGTGCCAGCTGGAGGGTTAAAGTTTGGAGTGGCAGCAGTGGGAGTGCCACCAGCATAAGGGGTCCAGCCAAAATTATCTATCATAATACGTTCAGTTGTTCCATTTGCAACCAACCTGATCAGGATTTCATCGTTACCACTATTTATGGCACCATTGAAAGTCTTCCAGTCAGAACTATTATCGAGGCTTTCATTGTTGATTATGTCAACAAATACCCAACTTTCACCCTCATCAGTTGAATACTCCAAATTGAAATCAGGACTAGGGCTGTCATCCCATCTTCGTATTTCCAAACTAAAAGTTTCTACACCTCCTGTTGCAATCTTGATTTGCCAATCCACTGAGGCAATATTTCGTAAGCGCCAAGAGTATGATCCCTTTGCACCAGGAAAACCATCTTGTTCTGCTGTCGTATTGCGCAAGGCTTCTCCTCCGGTAGATGAGAAAATACCATCAATGTAGCTATGGTCTGATGCATAGCCGGTAATACTAGCTGAACCGGCAGTCCACTTATTTTCATCGTCAAAATCAATTAAATAATTCTGCACATATTCAAGTGTTGTTGCACTTGTCTGGGGTACTTCACCATCAGTTTTGTAATTGATCGTGGCACCTATACCGTTATAGGGAAAAATCTTGAAATAATATGTTGTTGAAGGTAAAAGACCAGTGAACTGATGGTATTGAACCCCTTGGGCAACATTCTTGACTAGAACATCGTCAGCCTCCGGAACTCCATCCTCCGGCATTTCAATATCAGCAAAGCCCCAACTACTACCTTTGATCAAATAACTCTCGGCAGGTGGAACTGCATCATCCCATCCAAGCGTGATGCTTGAGGAGGTAATTGATTCAGCAGTGAAATTGGTGGGATGATTGCTTGGCTCAGAAGGTGGAGTAGTGGCAGTTGCAACCATACCTGGAGAATAATTTATGTCATCATAGGAAAAAGCCTTATAATAAACAGTTTGACCTCCCACCAATCCTGAGTGACTTTGAGGTGAGATTAAACCATTATACAGCAATGTTCCTCCTGCAAATGGATTACCAGCTGATGGAGGTGTTCCTGTAGGTTCCTCAAAGTTGCCATCCGCATTATGCACAATCAATACATTGTTATTGTCTGCATTAGGTTCAAAACTTAGGTCTATTTGGTTTGGGCTGACTGCTTCAGCTAAAAAGAATTCTGGATTCAAGACCGTAACAGACTGAATGGAAACATTATCAACTTGCCACAAAACATAACTCCCTGGTTCATAACGATACTTAAAAGCAATCCAAACTGATGCACCACTAAGAGCGTTTAGATCTATATTTCCAGAAGCAGTCCAGACTTGTTCTTCAGACGTAGTCGGTTTATTAAAAGATAGTTCATTCCAAGTTGCAAGTTCCGGATTGCCTATCCCATCATAATCAGACGAATAAAAAAGTTTCAGATAGTTGTCATCATCGTCTGAACCAAATCGACGCCAAGTTTCAAAGTTCATTACAATATCATCATAAATATCCATGTTGATACCGGGCAATATAAGCCAGTCCTCTTCAGTATCACCAGAATCATATCCATTCATCTGAACATAGCCGCTACTATGATGATTCCAGAATTTGGTATTGCCTAAAACACTGTAGACATAAGTGTTCCCTAAATCTGAATCAAATGTTTCCTCGTAAGGTAAGGTGGTAAAAGAAGGGTCATTTACAGTATAGTTTTGAGAGGCTGAGGTAAAAGAAGCACCTTCATTGTCTTCGGCAAATATTTTGTAATAAACAGTTGTGCCATCTGCTTGTGCAGGAATATCTGTAATAGTAGTGAAAGTATCACCCCCACTAGCAGACATATTAATGGAATTGGGAAAAGATCCAGATTCGATCCCCCAAAGCAGCTCCACCAAAGCAACAGTACCATCACTATCGGTTACATTTGCTGAAACTGAAACACTGGTTGAGGAGGTAATTTCTGAATCGGGGGTTTGGGTTATATCAGTGATTGAAGGTGGAAGATTGCCCCCATCACTGAATGCCGTCCACAGCACATTGTCAACAACAACCTGACCATCACCATTATTAACATTTATAAATTTGATAACAACATTTCCACTTACGTTGACAATAATATCGCCGGAGTTTTTATTAGTGCCCTGCTCGCCATTGCTTGTAACAGTTCCAACTACTACATCATTAACCAATACATTAAGATTAACATTGGTGCTAAACGCCTGTTGATAATCGAAATTAATAATACCTATACCACCGGTTATGGTGCCACTGTAAAAATTCGCCTGAGGTGTCCGATTTCTACCAATCATGATGGCTTTACCAGATATCTCGTAATCACCCCTGCACTGCTCAAAAGTCCATTCGGATCCATCTTGCCCTGTAAAAGTACCATCCTGGTAAGATGTTCCAGTAATCCCAAGATTATCAAAGGTTTCAAGGCCCTGTGCATTTAAGCTGGGATTGAACAATAAAATTCCAGTAATAAAAACTATTGCTCTTAAAAATACAATTTTTTTCATTTTTCTTTTAATTTGATTTGCTATTAATACGCTAACTGACTTATTTGCGGCACTGAACCATCTGTTTTATAGTCTATATTGCTTCCACTTCCTTTGTAACTGAATATTTTAAAGTAATAGGTTGTATTCGGAGTAAGGCTACCAAAGATAACACTAGTATTGCCATAGGTCACATTTTTAGCCCAAAAACTATTCGGAACTGACACACCATCAACTGGGTCATTAATATGTTCATAACCTATATTACTCATCTTGATGAGATACCCGTCTGGAAGCGTTGGTCCTTCAGCTTCTTCCCAATCAAGTTTAATGGTACTGGCACTAAATGCAGTTGGATAAGAAATGGGTTCGGGCAATAGTTCAGTTCCCCAAACCGCTAGCACAAATTCGGGATGGTCAACATACGGATTTCGGTTCCCCTGTATGGCATAGATGGCATTATTGCGGTTAATTTCTTTTTCCGAAACCGGATCAGACAAGTGCCAATTAATTAGCATATCAACAACCCAGTTTTCAAAAGCGGGATATGTAGTGCCATCTAATATGGCATTGGCCCCAGATGAATTATTATACCAGTTGGAAATTAGATCTTCATATCGGGTAGCCATATAAAAATGACTCCTTGCCAAGTCTCCCTTATACTCATCAATAGGCTCAAATACAACTCCTTGGTATCCCGATAAAGTGCTTGTCCCCCTTTTGCTACCATTAAGTGAAGTAAAGGAAGGGCTATCTGTCTCCCCTAAAGGATAATTCGACCGCATAGCATTTACATATCCATCGGTAGGAAATATGTGAAACAAATCACTGTTCATCGGAGGCGAATCATTAAAATAACTCTTTGGAAATGAATGTTCACGATTGTAGCAATCTCCTTCCTGGGTATATGTACCACACTGATCTGTAAAAAAATCATACTCATAAGGAGAGGTTCCAGACGGAACATCAGAATATATATCCCATACTTTGCCATTGGTTTTGGAATCGGTACTTTGAAAATGAACCCATATAGATGATTCACTAACCACGACATGATCATTGATAATATCAAATAAGGCTGTTTTGAGTGCCTCACCAGTTAGACCTGTCGTATTGTTGTAATATTCTGCTGGTGGTTGCCCAAGCAATACTAAGCTTGAACTGATTAAAATACAGGTAGATAGTGCAAATAGGGTAATACTTCTGAACATTGAACTGAAAATAATTTGAGTCGCAAATTAATAAAAAAATCTTCCTGATAGATAGTTACTAGAAAAACGAAACAAACATTTTGAAGGTCATTATCACAATGAATATTAAAATTCACATTGCCGAAGTGCCATCTTCATTCTACCCGTGTAATGGCAGCTAGTTCTTTGCTAAGCTGCATCTCCTACTCCACAGTTTGGGCTTCAAAAATTTTGCATCAAATACAAGGGTAATGCATTTGACAATGGTTGACCTGTGATCCTGAACTCAATCGTTTGTCAATGGATAAAATTATTAACATTCCGATTTGATAAGTTTCAAAAAACAACCAACAAATAAATACTAAATCTGTTGTAATTTTGTTTAATTATAGCAATGAGTACCTTGTCAGGTATCCTGCACCCTCATTGCATTCATATGCTATTGATTGAAAGATGAATGGGGTAAACATGAAGAATTATTACAGTGCACTTTGGAAGCAAGGAACATTCCTGTTTTGGTTAAATCTTATTGTTATCATCGTCATATTCTCACTTTCTAACTCAAGCATTGCACAGGTTAAAACTCTAAACATCAACAGTTACACTTCGCTTAATAAACAGTCAGTAGATATTGGTGATAAATTTGTAGAACAAAACAATTTATTAACTTCTCCACCAGACATTATGCTTATTGGTTTTGAAAAACCGCATTGTTTTGGCGATCCCATTACTTTAAATGCTCTACTAACAGGAGGTACTGGTAACTACTCCGTACAATGGGTAATGCCAGATGGATCCGAATTACCTAGTATTGCTTCCATCATCAACCTAGGGCCTGCTGAACTTATCCATGATGGAGTTTGGACCATTACAGCTTGGTATAATAATTCTCCCTCAGATCAAACAACAGTTACCGAAACACTTACTGTTATCCCTTTGCCTGATATTCATTTGACAGAACAAAGCACTGTTTGTAGCAATGAGATTTTTTTGTCTGATGCTGTAGTTATTAACTCTGAAAATATGCAATGGATTACCTCCGGTGATGGCACATTTGTACAACCCGATGAACCTGAAGCAGGATATATTCCCGGACCTGCCGACCTGCGTTCAGCTGTGGTTACACTCACCTTAACTGCAAATAGTCTCAATAACAGCATGTGCGACCCAGCCAATGCACGGGTGGTTATTAACATCAGGGAAGCGCCTGAGTTGGAATACGTCATCACCAGGGAGGCGGACTGCGATGGTATCAATGGTTCTATTACGATTATGATGCCGGGGGGACCAACAGCATTTGAATTTAGCATAAATGATGGCGAAAGCTGGCAATCGAATAATCATTTTGAAGGGTTATCATCAGGGGTGTATAATATAGTTGCAGCTGATCAAAACGGTTGCAGGGCCTATTATGCCGACAACCCATTTACTTTGGAACAGCTATCAGAATGTGATAGTGAAGTGATCTTTCCCAATGCTTTCACTCCCGATGGCAATGGACTCAATGACACCTTCTACCCCATATGGGTAAACTCCATTCCGGCAGAATACAGCATGCAGGTATTTACCAGGTGGGGTGAACTGGTATTTGAAACAACCAATCCTTATTCCGGCTGGGATGGACGTGATAACGATGGCATTATGCCGGCCGAGACTTATGGATATGTGGTGCGCGTTAAATTCATTCACGAACAGGGTAACGGCTTTAAGGAACAACGTGGTGTTGTGAGGCTGGTCCGATAAGCCGTAACTGAAAGTCTCCGGGTTGATCAGTCGATACAGCAGTTAACTTACCTTATCAGGTTCATTACAAAACACTTCAAACTCACCTTCAATGCCAGGGATTTGCGAGTTCCAAAAAGGAGTGAGCAGCACTCCTTTTTGGGGCGAAGCAATCCTGTGGATTATCTTTCTGCGTGTTTGAAGGATTCCCTTTAAACCGGAAAGGTTCATTTTTTTGTCCTTGTGTCTCGGAAAAAACAAACTGCAAGGAGCGAACCGGCCCCATCGACCTTAAATTCTTTTCATTGCAAAACAAGGTGACTTACCGTGTGGGATGGCCTCACGAGCGATCCGGAAGGCAGGTGCGGTTAATCTGCATCCGTGGTAGATATAAAAATCATTTTACCACCCTGAATTGAATAATAATGACCCTGCCGGCTTGGATCGCGCAAGGGGTAAGGCGCCGTAGCTTTTGCCTGAAAGGAATTTTAAGTCTTGATCTTTTGCAACTTTTGGATCAAGTTGGAGCGAAGCGGAAATCCCGATTATTTATCATCGGGACCAAAAGTTGAAGAAAACATTATTTTCTAGGCGCTGGCTTTATTTGAAAATGCTTTTCAATTGGAGGGCTTGGAAGCCCTGATGCAAAAAACTCACCTTAAATGCCAGGGATTTGCGAGTCCCTAAAAGGAGTGAGCAGCACTCCTTTTAGGGGCGAAGCAATCCTGTGGATTAACCTTTTACGTGTATAAAGGATTCCCTTTACCCGAAAGGGTTCATTTGATGTCCTTGTGTTTTGGCAAAAACTAACTGCAAAGAGTAAATACCGCCCCATCAACCTAAAAATAATTGATCTTTTGTTACGTTAGGGCAAGTTGGAGCAAAGCGCAAATCCCAATTATTTCATCCGGGACCATAAGTAAGATAAGGATGTCCTGCCCGGAAAACTAAACCTAATCTGTTTAGAATTTAAATTTAAGTACCCTACATCATTATTCGCTGCCTATCAACAATGTAAGGTTTTCCCCTACACCCCTTCTTCTATTTGCCATATTGATACATTGCCCCCCTGCCGGTTTCATGGGTTCATGTCCTGTTGAATTTAAAAAATTGAATTAATATTAATCATAAATATTTATATATCAGCAGCCTCAGTTCTTGTGTGGAATCCTTATAAAAGCATTACAAATTCCCGGAATATATTTTCCCGCTTGAACAAATATCAAGAAAGTAGATATTAATATCAAATTACCCCTACATGCTTTGTCAGGTTTTACTGACAATGAACAAGTCCAAACATTCTGATCTTTGATTTAGTAAAAATGAGTGAAAAAATGCAATAATACCGTAAGCAAAAATCTTTGAAAACAACAATGAGGGTATGTGGTACAAGATATAACAGCATAAAAGGAATAATATTTTTATTTAATCTAAATAACACACAATATGCTGAATATGAATTGCTCCGCAATAGCTCAGAATCTCAACAATCAAGGGGATTGTAAAATAAATTGTGAATGGTGGTGAGGTTTTGCATACAAATGGTATTAATAAAACACTTTGCATCGGCTAAAACGGCTGATGTAATGGAAAAAAGAAAAAAAAGGATGAACAGAATACAGGCAAATCAACAATCTCTATTTGTTAATGACCCTAATTCCTATCCAAAGAGTGAAGGACAGCAAATATGCTATACGGTTTATAATAAGCATGATGAAATAATAAACCGTTTGAGCAAGGATTTGACTGCAACCTTTTCTTTTCCAATGCGTAAACGGCATTACGTTCGTTAGTCGGATCTTTTATCCCTAATAGAAGTAAAAAATATGATTGAATTCTACCTGAATATCAAGCCACAGCTGCCCCCCGCCACTTCCAAACAGGAATATGGCTCCGGTGCGCACAAAGCTGTTGCCCAACTGCTAAACCTTGGGTTCAATCAGTCGTGGCAGGTATTGCATCATAAACAAACCCTGCCAATGTATTCAGATAATTCAAGCATGAGCCACCGGGCTTTTGTAAACGTATATCAATGTGGTTGTAAACAAAATAAATGGCCGATGGATTAAAAATACCGACCCCCTACATATCATCCCCTTGCGGGAACATTGTTAAAAAGCCCGCAAATCGCCTCAACACTTGGCCATCCAATAGCAGTGCGAGCAGATTTTTAGTACCTTTACATACCCCACCTAAAGCAAACCTACTTATATTATTTCTGATTAACATTTTGTTTTTCAGCTCATTAAATCTATTTGCAAATCTTAGCCCAACTGATCTCCCTGAAAGAAAATCCCGCAATTCGAATTCATCATCCGGTCTACCCACTGAAAGTGAATATCTTATAGGAAATGTTGATAACTTATCCGATCACCATGAAGCGATTGCAATGCATACAGCTTTGCTGCTCAATTGTACGCTGGAGATCACATCACAACCCAACTCAGCTTCAGGCTGTATCAATGGAAGTGCCTCTTATTCAATCACCGCAACATCAAGTGGAGAGGAAATAAGTTATCAATGGGAAAGAAGTACCAATAACGGTGCCTCATGGTACCCTGTAACTGAGGGTGGGAATTATTCTGGAGTAACCACCAACAACCTCATCGTATCTGATTTGACTGCTGTTATGAACAACTACAGATTTCGCTGTAAGCTTGAAACCAGTTGTGCTGACGAAATCATCTCTGATTGGGTATTATTAACTGTTAATCCATTACCTACAGCGGTCATTTCAGGAAACCCTTCAATCTGCAGTGGAGGCGAAGCCACACTGAACATTGATCTGACCGGAACAGCTCCCTGGAGTGTGATCTACTCCGATGGCACCAATTCCACTGTGATCGACAACATCAATTCAAGCCCTCACGCCTTCATGGTGAACCCATCATCCACCACCTCCTATACCATCGAAAGTGTAACCGATGCTAATGGCTGCTCCAATACCGGTAGTGGCACCGCCTATGTATATGTGCTGCCCCAGCCTGTGGCACCCGGCTTGACCAAAAACCCTGACGCATCCTCAGTTTGTACAGGGCAGACCCTTACCGTTTCCGCCGGTTCCGGATCGGGTGGCACCGGCACTGTTACGGATGAATTCAGCTTCTCTGTTGATGATGGATCGACGTGGAGCTCGTGGTCCACAAGCATTCCCAGCTTCGAAGCTGAAGCAGGCACCAACCTGATCCGCAGCAGAAGAACAGCTACAGCCTCCGGTTGCAACGAGTCAACATATAATGTGGTAAGTTGGACTGTTGTGGCGCAACCTGCTGCACCGGCAATTACCAAGATACCTGATGTAAGTGAAGTTTGTGAGGGACAAATATTAACTGCTTCAACCTCTGCCGGATCAGGAGGTGCCGGAACAACAGCGGATGAATACAGCTATTCCACCAATGATGGTGCTGATTGGAGCAGCTGGTCTGTTACCGTGCCCACTTTTGATGCGGTGGCAGGTGTAAACTCCATCCGCAGCCGCAGGATAGCCGGCGGGCCTGGATGCAATACTTCCGACTACAACACAGTAAGCTGGATTGTCGTACCCCAACCACAACCACCCGTCCTTACAAGAATACCTGATGAAGATGAAGTGTGTGCAGGACAAGTACTAACCGTTTCTTCATCTTCGGGCTCCGGTGGTACTGGAACCACAACGGACGAATACAGCTATTCCACCGATAACGGAAACAGCTGGAGCAGCTGGTCCACATCC
>RRYU01004452.1_pt1 | contig 16813 bp, 11 predicted proteins | sample 2162651 | NCBI WGS metagenome assembly RRYU01 (sample SAMN10267283, study PRJNA491782) | microbial mat metagenome | isolation source: biomat in the production well | place: Japan: Minami-Kanto gas field, natural gas well KTG3 | collected 2017-06 | reverse complement strand
AGAGACCTGGATCGAATAGGGTTGGTAGCAGAATCATCTGCTGGTACTAGTCGCAGGGATGAAGAGCGCCATGCGGAAAATCTGCGGCGTATGCTGTTGGCGCTGGCGGATGATATCCGGGTAGTGCTGGTGGTCCTAGCGGAACGTCTGAACAAAATGCGTGGGCTGAAGCACGTCCCTGAGGAGAACCGGACCTGGGAAGCGCAGGAGACCCACGACATCTATGCGCCGCTGGCTAACAGGCTTGGTGTCTGGCAGATAAAGTGGGAGTTGGAAGACCTCTGTCTGCGTTACATGGAACCAGAAACCTATATGGAGATAGCTGGCCTGCTTGATGGTCGACGTATCGAAAGAGAGCAGTTTGTGGCAGATGTAATAACTCTGCTGCAAGAGAAGTTCCAGGCGATTGGGTTGAAAGCAGAGATTACAGGAAGACCCAAGCACATATATAGCATCTGGAAAAAGATGAAGCGCAAGTCTGTTGGTTTTGATCAGATATTTGATTTGCGTGCTGTTCGGGTACTAGTTGACTCCGAGGCTGATTGTTACGCCGCTCTTGGTGTAGTGCATGGATTATGGCGACATATCCATGGTGAGTTTGATGACTACATCGCAACCCCCAAGGCAAACCTATATCGTTCTATTCACACTGCTGTGATTGGGCCAGAAAATAAACCCCTGGAGATCCAGATCAGAACCAGAGATATGCATGAGCACGCGGAACTGGGCGTGGCCGCACACTGGCGTTACAAGGAAAGTGGCAAGTCAGACGCTGAGTTTGAGCGTCGCATCACTCTGATGCGTAGCTGGCTGGAGGCCCAGGGATCTGAAGAAAGCGGGCATGACCTTTCCGAAACTGCCATGTCAGACTTTGAGGCAGACCAGGTATATGTTCTAACTCCCAAAGGCAATGTGATAGAACTACCAAAGGGTTCCACCGCCCTGGATTTTGCTTACCATATACACACTGAGGTTGGTCATCGTTGTCGTGGTGCTAAGGTGGATGGGCGTATTGTGCAGCTTACACAACCACTCGAGAGTGCCCAGATTGTTGAGATTCTAACTGCCAAGGAGGGTAAGCCGAGTCGGGACTGGCTAAGTCCCAGGATGGGATATCTAAAGACATCCAACGCCCGCGCCAAGGTCAGGCAATGGTTCAAGCATCAGAATTACAGCGAACACGTACATATTGGACAAGCCAGCCTGGAACGTGAACTTGCCCGTCTGGGTATTGATGCGCCAGATCTGCTGGCGGAGGCAAAGCATCACAATTTTCATAAAACGGATGACATGTATGCGGCAATTGGCAGGGGCGAACTCTCGCCTGTGCATCTGGCTATTGGAATCCGAAGTCGCCAGGAGCCAGCAGAAGATAAAAACGAAACAGTACTGCCTCGGCGGCGTCGCCGTGCAAGTAAGAAGATGGAAAATGAGGTGATGGTAGAGGGAGTAGGAGATCTCATGACCCATGTCGCCCACTGTTGTAAACCAGTACCGCATGACCCGATTATAGGGTTTATCACTCGAGGTCGAGGCATAACCGTGCATCGGCGTGACTGCCCCATGATCAAAAAGATGGATGCATCTATGCAAAGCAGGTTAGCCGATGTGAAATGGAGTAAAGCGCCAGGAACCTCGGCCTATCAGGTAGATATCCAGGTGGTTGCCAGCGATCGTAAAGGACTGCTGCGGGATATATCCGCCATTTTGACCAACGAAGAGGTTGATCTTACCGGCGTTAATACCAGATCAGATAAAAGATCTGATCAAGCAGTCATGCGATTTACCATAGAAATCACAGATCTGGAGCAGCTGAGCATGATCCTGGGAAAGATTGCGCAGCTGCCGGACGTGCTAGAAGTGAAACGCAGAATCTAGGTTCCTCAAACAATTATCTCTAGCAAAGACGCTTGGCGCGCGAAGCTATAGAGTGTTTCAAGCAGTTATCTTGGCGTACTCTGCGTCTCGGCGTGAGCATTAATAATGTGAATCAGTTCAATACTGAAAACTTTGCTTGTATACCCCTGCGCAAGGTAAACTAACCCACTGATTTGTAACTGTTCAAGCCCGATAAAAAAGCTGGTTTGGTGATTAGCTATCCGGTGATGAACAGATACCCACCGCATTTATCTAGGTTTATTGAGTCTATATTGGCATCACAGCAAAAAATTAATCTGCTTGGTCTGGACCGCAAGTCCATGGAATCCTATTTTGAAAATATGGGGTTCAAGACCTTTCACGCCCGTCAGGTTCTCAAATGGATTCATAAACACGGCATCACTGATTTTGATCAGATGACGGATCTAAGCAAGAACCTGCGCGCTCAACTCAAGCTTCTGTCTGAGATCAAGGCACCAGAAGTAATCATGGAACAACCGTCGAAAGACGGGACTCGCAAGTGGCTGCTGGAACTCGACTGCAATAATCGCATCGAGACCGTGATGATTCCAGATGACGGACGCACTACCCTGTGTGTTTCATCCCAGGTAGGTTGCGCTTTGGATTGCAGCTTCTGTTCAACCGCAAAGCAAGGATTCAATCGCAATCTTTCAGTAGCCGAGATCATCGGTCAGGTATGGGTTGCAGTGCAGATGATGGAGCAGCCGCTTACCAATGTGGTATTTATGGGAATGGGGGAACCTTTGGCGAATCTGGATGCCGTAGTTGAAGCCATGGATATCATGCAGGATGATCTGGCATATGGACTCTCAAAATACCGGGTTACGATCAGCACAGCAGGAGTTGTTCCAGCGTTGCGAGAACTGCGCAAGTTGAGCGATATAAGTTTGGCGGTATCACTGCATGCGCCAAATAATGAACTGCGGGATCAACTGGTTCCGATCAACAAAAAATATCCGCTGGAAGAGCTGATCCCGGCCTGCCGAGACTTTGTCAAGGATGACAAGAGGCGCAAGGTGACCTGGGAATATGTAATGCTGAATGGAGTAAATGACAGCGACCGTCATGCCAAAGAGTTGATCAGATTACTGGAAGGCACACCGTCCAAGATGAATCTGATTCCATTCAACCCATTTCCAGGCAGCGAATACAAGGCATCAACGCCGGAAAGGATAGATGCGTTCAGGCAGAGACTGATGAAGGCTGGCATAATATCCATAACTCGAAAGACGCGAGGCAACGACATTGATGCCGCTTGTGGGCAATTGGTCGGAAGGGTTAAAGACAAAAGCAGACGCACACTAAATAACGAGAAAGTCGCCTGGGGAGGGATAACAAAGTGAAATTTGAAGTTACAAGAGCAATTGTAGTTACCTTACTGATAACTATATTTGGTCTTACTGGCTGTCAGCAGGGCGGGCTTAGAGCAGATGGTGAAGATAAAACGGGCTCCTTGGGCGTAACGGCCAAAAAAGGAACAGGTGATGTCTATGTAAGACTGGCGATCGTATACATGCAACAAGGACAGATGGCGGTGGCATTACAGAATATCAAGAAAGCTGTTGCACTTGATCCCAATAACGGCGAAGCCCATAACGTTATGGCAATTATCTACAATCGTTTAGGCGAAAACACCCTGGCAGATAAACATTTTAAACGTTCCAAGGAACTGCAACCCAAAAACCCCTATACCCTCAACGCCTACGGTAGTTTTCTGTGTGGACAAAAGAGATACAAGGAGGCCGAAGAGCAGTTCAAGTCGGCCTTGAAGAACCCCCTATACAAAACTCCAGAAGTGGCTCTGACCAATGCCGGCATTTGTGCCAAGCGTGCAAATGACACTGATCTGGCTGAGGCATATCTGCGCCGGGCGCTGCAAAAAAACAGCCAGTTCTCTGTAGCACTATTCCATATGGCCAAGGTTAGTTTTGATTCAGGTGATGTGGTTGCAGCCAGAGATTTTCTAAAACGCTATCACAAGGTTGCGAAGTTCACGCCACAGTCTCTCTGGCTAGCAATCCAGGTCGAGAGAAAGCTTGGAGATAATAATGCTGTAGCCAGTTACTCTATGCAGCTACGCGGCAGTTTTCCAGACTCTACCGAAGTGAAATTATTGCGAGATTCATTGAAACAATGAACGATAAAGAGAGAGTAGAGATTACAGAAGCCTGGGATGGTCCCGGGGCAATTCTGCGAAATGCACGAGAAGCCAGAGGGCTAGATGCAGCCGCAGTTGCAGCAATGCTGCATCTATCACAAAGAAAGTTAAACGCACTGGAAACAGACGATTTTGATGCGCTGCCAGAACCGGTGTTTGTCCGTGGGTATTTGAAAAATTATGCCCGTCTTCTGGAAGAGCCGGTCACGCCGATACTAGAAGCCTACGCCAGATGCAATCCGGGAGTTGAGATAAACGAACAACCGCCACTGGATTCACATGTTGCAGTAGAGGTAGGCAGTGGACACGGTATAGTCAAAATGATCAGCATAGTGATTGTTGTTGTTCTTATCGCGTTGCCACTTATTTGGTGGTGGGATTACCTGGAACTGGCCGCACAAAAGATTGTTGGGAAAGGGGTCTCAGTGATCGAACAGGAAATACAGGCACCCGGTACTTCAAAGAAAGAGTCTGGTCTGGCTGAGTTTATCCCGCCACCACCACCGGGATCGGTAGTGAGAGAGATTGAGGGTGAGCCGCCGACTGTGACAAATAGCAGCGAACGGGTAACGGCGACACTTAATTTGAGCTCAACAATGGATAAGGTGGAACCAGTAGTACCAGCAATAACGGAACAGCCAACAATAACTACAGACAGCGCGCCGATACCAGTGCCACCAAAACCAGAAGTAGTGGAGGCAAAACCAGATTCGGAACCTAAGCCAGCGGTGGTAGTAAAACCAGAGAAACCAGTTGCCGCGGTACCAAAAATCACGGGAACAGTCTTTGAGTTTGTTGAATCAAGTTGGATAAAGGTAAGGGACGCCAACGACAGAGTCATATTAATTGGAGAATACAAGAAAGGGGAAAGAAAAAAATTATCAGGTGAGATGCCTTACAAAGTAGTGCTAGGAAATGCGCCTGCGGTCAGGATAACAATAGATGGTAAGGTTGCCCCTATTGACAAGTTCTCCAGCGGTGGTGTTGCCCGGTTTACAATAAATGGTGGAAAGATAGAAAATCCCTAAATTCATCCCCGTTTCCGGGGTATTCGTACTTAATAGACAAATAACAGGTTATTGATGGCAAAGAATATTCAGGCCATACGCGGCATGCGGGACATCCTGCCGGATCAGACTCCATTGTGGCAGCTATTCGAGGGTCGTGTCCGTGGTGTGTTGGCAGGTTATGGTTACAGCGAGATCCGTATGCCGGTTTTAGAAATGACGGATCTGTTCAAGCGCTCCATCGGCGAAGTGACGGACATTGTGGAGAAGGAGATGTACACCTTCGATGACCGCAATGGAGATAGTCTCACCCTGCGCCCCGAAGGTACGGCGGGTTGTGTGCGAGCCGGTATCGAGCATGGACTGTTCTACAATCAGGTCCAACGTCTGTGGTACCAAGGTCCGATGTTTCGCCATGAGCGTCCCCAGAAAGGACGTTTTCGTCAGTTTAACCAGATTGGTGTTGAGACCTACGGCATGGACGGTCCGGACATTGATCTGGAAGTTATTCTGATCACAAACCGAATCTGGCGGGCACTTGGTCTGGATGGGCTTGAATTACAGATCAATACCCTTGGCACATCAGAAGAGCGTGTTGTCTATCGGGAAAAGCTGGTTGAGTACCTTTCTGCACGCAAGGATCATCTTGACGAAGAGAGCCTACGTCGGCTCGAAACCAATCCCCTGCGAATTCTTGATTCCAAGAATCAAGATATGCAGGAGATGATTGCAGAAGCTCCAGCCCTGATGGAATACCTGGGAGATGAATCCAAGACCCACTTTGATGCTCTGTGTAAAGGCCTGGACTCTGCGGGTGTGGAGTATGTGATCAATCCACGTCTGGTAAGAGGATTGGACTATTACTCGCGCACGGTATTCGAATGGGTCACTGACCGTCTTGGAGCTCAGGGCACTGTATGTGCTGGTGGCAGATATGATGGACTGGTTGAACAGCTTGGAGGACGCCACACTCCGGCAATCGGTTTTGCCATGGGGGTCGAGCGTCTGATCTCTCTACTAGAGGAGACTGAAACCGCCTCTCAGACGGAAGACATCCACGCATACATGGTCTTGGTTGGAGATGAGCCTCAACGACAGGGCCTAGTTCTGGCCGAGAGATTAAGGGACCAGATACCGGGACTACGACTACTCACCAACTGTGGTGGCGGCAGCTTTAAGAGTCAGTTCAAAAAAGCGGACCGCAGCGGAGCAAGGTATGCCTTGGTGATCGGGGACGATGAGTTGGCGCGAGGAGTGGCTGGGGTCAAACCGCTGCGCGATACCAGCGAACAGCGGGAAATAGCTCTGGATGATCTGGGGGGGGTTTTCCTGGATAAGTAGATATTACTTGATATTAACCAGTTGGAACTTCATGGTATTAATATACAAAACAATCAGTTATCCAGTAATGTAGAGCGTTATATTTATATAAACCTCTGTTCATCAGTATAACTAACGGCTGTAACAGCTTGCGGTAACTGAAAATAGTGGCACAATCGTGTTCCCTGCATAACCTGGATCAGGTTTGTAGGTAGAACTGTTTTTGATTTATCCCATATATTGGGACCTAAAGGTGATAGGCGTGAGCGTATACGATTCAGAAGAAGAACAGGTAGAAGCCCTAAAAAAGTGGTGGAACGAAAACGGCAAATCCATTTTGGGTGGTATTGTACTGGGACTGGCCGCTGTATTTGGATGGCAGGCATGGACTCAGCATCAAGATAAAACTGCTGCAGAAGCCTCTCTACGCTATGAAAAGATGGGCCAGGCTGTTCAGCAGGGCAACAGTGAGTCGGCGCTTAAACAGGGTGAGAAGATAATTGCAGACTGGCCCGATAGTAGTTACGCAATTTTTGCCGCACTAGATCTGGCCAAGATTAAGCTGGAACAGGGTGATGCGGATGCAGCCAAAACTCAGTACCAATGGGTCTTAGCTCAGACTGCCAACCCGTCTCTGAAGCAGTTGGCAAGGTTGCGTTTGGCGCGTGTTCTTCTGGCAAAAGACGATATAGATGGAGCAGATGCAGTCATCGCAAAAGCAGATAAGGATAATTTTGCAGGAGAGTTTGCAGTTATTCGTGGCGATATTGCACGGGCTAGAAAGGATTATGCGGCAGCACGCGGTGCCTATACAGATGCGCTCACGGGCGAAGTTGGCAATCGCCAGTTGATCCAGATGAAGTTGGATAATCTGGCCGAAGCCAAGGCCGGGCAATAATGTCAGTTTTATTGCGTCTCCTATCTTTACTGCTTGTTTTACAGCTCGTTGGTTGCGGTACGCTAGATCCACTGAAACTGCTGGAAGATGAGCCTAATATCGATCCTCCTGCAGAACTGGTTGATCTCAAAAACAGCATAAGTGTACGTGAAATATGGTCCGCCTCAGTGGGATCAGGCTCAGCAGAGGATCGAGTAAAGCTGGTGCCATACGTACACAGTGGCCGTGTCTACGTGGCCAATCGAGAGGGAGTGGTTAAAGCGCTGGATAGTGCTAATGGAAGAGTTATCTGGAGCGTGGATAAGGAGCTGGAGATATCCGGTGGTCCTGGCGCTGGTGAGGGTCTGGTGTTGGTCGGAACCAGCAATGGAGAGGTGATCGCTCTGTCACAACAGGATGGATCTGAGGTGTGGCGTTCCCGGGTAAGTAGTGAGATTCTCTCCGTGCCAAAGGCCGGGCTGGGTATGGTCGTAGTTCACACCATAGACGGTAAGCTCTACGCCCTGAAAGTAAATGATGGCACTGTCGCCTGGGTATATGACCGCTCCATTCCCGTATTGACCTTGCACGGAAACAGCTCTCCGATTATCAGCGGTCCCATGGTTTTCTGTGGCTTCGCCAGCGGCAAGCTGATCGCGTTTGACCTGGAGAGCGGACAGCAGGTGTGGGAATCCACTATTGCGGTTCCAACTGGTCGATCAGAACTTGAGAGAATGGTAGATATAGATGGTGACCCCGTACTGCAAAGCGGAATCATCTATGTAGCCACCTATCAGGGACAGCTCGCAGCTGTTACCGAAAATTCTGGTGATGTCATCTGGCGGCGCAAACTCTCTTCCTACGCCGGCCTTGGTGCTGATTTCAAAAACCTCTATGTATCAGACGCAGAAGATAACGTGTGGGCGATAGATCCAAGGAACAGCTCATCGTTATGGAAGCAGAGCAAACTGCATGGCCGCAAGCTCTCGGCCCCGGCGGTACTGGGTGACTATGTAGTAGTCGGAGACTTCGAGGGCTATCTACACTGGATGTCACCGGAAGACGGCCAACTGGTAGCGCGCAATCGAGTTGGAAAAGAACCAATCACAACTCCGCCAGTAGTCGATGGTAATGTGGCTTACGTACTAGGTGATGGCGGAGAGTTAGCCGCGATTAGCATCTCTGGTAAAGCGCCTTAGTCTTAATCAACAAACCATTCGCTATGTCGGCGAATGTTGTTTTAGAATTCACATGGTGGAGCAGTGCTCCACCATTTTTCGTTAATCGTAAGATAACATATGCCAGACACTTGGCTTTAGGACAATCACTGTGCTTTCCGTAATCGCCCTGGTAGGGCGCCCAAATGTGGGTAAATCCACCCTGTTCAACCGGCTTACCCGTAGTCGCGACGCACTGGTTGCTGACCAGCCTGGGCTGACCCGCGACCGTCAATATGGGGTGGGAAGAATGGGCAGCCGTCCTTACCTGGTAGTAGACACTGGCGGTATCAGCGGAGATGCGGAAGGGGTTGAGGCCCTGATGGTGCAGCAGGTGACAACCGCTATTGGAGATGCGGATCACATCTTCTTTTTGCTCGACGCAAAGGATGGCCTTGGCGGTGCTGATGAAGCCATAGCAGAGCAACTGCGTCGAACCGGCAAGTCCATTACTCTAGTCGTTAATAAAAGTGAGAATATGGACAAGGCGATGGCCGGAGTGGATTTTTATAGCCTGGGTCTGGGTGATCCGGTTCCTATCGCAGCCGTCCATGGCCACGGCGTAAAGCAACTTATCAATTCGACCCTAGACAGCTTGCCGGAAGCGGAAGATTCCGATGCAGATAATCTGGATATGGGTATAAAGGTTGCAATTGTCGGTCGTCCCAATGTAGGAAAATCCACTCTGGTAAACCGTTTACTGGGAGAGGAGAGGGTAGTCACCTTTGATGAACCAGGAACCACCCGCGACAGTGTGTTCATTCCATTTGAACGTGATGATAAAAAGTACACTCTTATCGACACAGCAGGGGTAAGGCGTCGCGCCAAGGTAGACAACGCTATTGAAAAGTTTAGCGTCATCAAAACTCTACAAGCCATCGAAGAGGCTAATGTTGTAATACTAGTGCTGGATGCACAGTTGAATATTATCGACCAGGATGCCACCCTGGCTGGACATGTTTTAGATAGCGGTCGTGCGTTGATAGTTGCAATCAACAAATGGGATGGACTCGATCACGACAAGCGGGAAAAGATAAAGGAAGATCTGGAGCGCAAACTTCCGTTCCTGGATTTTGCAGAAAAGCATTTCATATCTGCCTTGCATGGCTCTGGTGTTGGCAAGATGTTTCCGGTAGTAGACAAGGTCTACGCCAATGCAATGCGCGATATGCCAACACCGGAACTGAATCGAATCCTGGAGTGGGCAGTCCAAGAACACCAACCGCCGATGGCGCATGGTAGGCGCATCAAACTACGCTATGCCCATCAGGGCGGACAAAATCCTCCTATCATCGTAATCCATGGCACCCAGACCGATGCAGTGCCAGACAGCTACAAGCGTTATCTGGTCGGTCGTTTCCGTAAGGCACTCAAGCTTGATGGGACTCCCATTCGCATGGAATTCCGTACTGGCGATAATCCATACGAAGGCAAAAAGAACGTACTGACCAAACGGCAGGTGGCAAAACGCCAGCGACTAAAGAGATTTGTGAAAAGAAAAAAGTAAACATGTTTTTATTTAGGCTATTTATTATGCTTTGGTTATAAATCATATGAATCGGACTGTTTTCTGGATACAGTGGATCGAAATAAGAAAATCTTTAATATCAAAATATTTTTAATACACGCCTGATTACTATCAGGCGTGTATTGAACAAAATACGTAAATCTCAGGTCTAGAACACCCCAATATCCAGGTAGGAACGGGATATCTTAGACAGTGCTATTACATAGGCTGCGGTACGGTAGTCCTCTATTTTATCGTTGCGGTTGTAGGTGTCGATTATCTCTTGCATGCCCTGGCACATGCTGTCATCAAGACCAGACCTGACCAGATCAAACTCATCGGCACCGCGCCCTAGATTTGCTTTGATATTGTCCGGCACTTCTTTGCCTGTCATCTCGTTAAGTGCGTGCACTATGCAGTTGCCTCTGGATTCATCAAACCTGCGTTCCAGCCGGCCAAAACGGACGTGGGACAGATTTCTGACCCACTCAAAGTAGGAGACGATTACACCACCTGCATTCATGTATGCGTCTGGTAAAACCTTGATGCCACGGCTACGCAGGATACGATCAGCCTCAAATGTGATGGGGCCGTTGGCCGCTTCTGCAATAAGTTTTGCTTTAATATTTCCAGCGTTGTGCTCGTGTATTACACCCTCAAGGGCGGCGGGGATTAGAATGTCACATTCCAGTTCAAGAACTTTGGATCCGTCTTCGATATATTCGCCGCCGACAAATCCTTTTACCCCATTGTGGTCGTTGATGTGGTATCGCAGTTCTTCAATGTGAATGCCGTCCTTGTTGACGATGGCTCCATCGCGTTCGATTACTGCAATTATCTTGGCACCATCCTCCTCTGAGAGGAATTTTGTAGCGTGGAATCCAACATTACCTAGCCCTTGTACTATGATGTTCTTACCCTCGAGGGAGCCGTCCATGTTGGCTGTCTTTACCTCTTCCGGGTGGCGGAAGAATTCTTGTAGACCATATTGAACACCACGCCCGGTGGCCTCGGTACGTCCACGGATTCCGCCATGCTCTACTGGCTTACCTGTCACGCATGCCACATGGTTGATGTCTTCAGGATATAGGTGTTTATATGTATCAGCTATCCACGCCATCTCTCTCTGTCCGGTTCCAACGTCCGGTGCCGGCACATTGGTGGCGGGGCTGAGAAAGCCTTTTTCTGCCAGTTCGCGGGTAAAACGGCGGGTGATTATCTGAAGCTCATCCCGGGTGTATTTAAGTGGATCTATATAGAGACCGCCTTTGGAGCCGCCAAAGGGTACATCCACGATGGCGCATTTGTAGGTCATCAGTGCGGCCAGGGCCTCTACCTCAAACTGATCCACAGAAAGGGCGTAACGTATACCTCCCTTGGATGGCAGGCGGTGAATGCTGTGGACTGCGCGCCAGCCGGTGAACATCTCGATCTTGCCTTTGATCATTGCCGGGAAGGTTACCTGGAGAACCGAGGTGCAGGCCTTGATAGCGCTGGCTATCCCCGTATCCAGTTCCATGATCTGGAGGGCGCGATCAACCATGTGGTCTACGCTTTGACGAAATTCTAGGCCTGCTGGAAGTTTGGTTTTAGCCATTATTTTCTCCAAGATTTTTCTTTATGTTCACAAAATATAGTTGTTTTTGTTTCAAGTGTCTCTGTTTCGACTATTTATGAGTCTTCAATAGATTCTACCAAACAACTTATCGTTCCTTTTGCCAATCTGGTTTTCACATGATCTCCGACGGATATATCTGTAATGCTGTCCAGTATTGCTAATTCCGGCAGCTTGGTTGTAATGGAGTAGCCTCTTTCCAGAGTGGAAAGCGGGTTTAAAGTATTTAGATTGCCAACCGCAGCAGCTAGTTGTTGCCCTCTATGCCTTTGCTGGTTGGTTACGAGCATTTGCATACGGTGTTGCAGCTCCTGGGTTTTTTGTTGTAACAGGGTAAGGCGCTGTTTAGGTATCTGGCTGCTTAGCCTTGTACTCAGACTGGTTACCAGTTGCTTTCTCTGCTGGATACTTAAATGGATATTGCGACTAATGCGCAGTTCTATTTCATCCAGACGTTGTTGTCTCTGGCCAAGCTGTACTCCAGGATGCAGGCGGTTCAGGCGTTGCTGGATGTTTTGTATGCTCTGGTTCAGTGCGTGCTGTTGTCTGGTTATCTGACTGGTTAGATGGCGTTGGAGTCCGGAAAGTCTTTCGGTTAACTCCGAGCGATCTGGTGTTGCAAGCTCTGCTGCTGCTGACGGAGTAGGAGCGCGTCTGTCAGCTACAAAGTCGGAGATGGTGAAGTCTATCTCATGGCCAATGGCTGAGATGATTGGTATCTCGCTGGCGAATATTGCGCGTGCTACCTGTTCATCGTTAAAGGCCATAAGGTCCTCTAGTGAACCACCGCCACGGGTCAGGATCAGTACATCGCATTCGTTACGCAGATTGGCCAGATGCAATGCTTGGGTGATCTCTTTGGTTGCCACATCACCTTGCACCTGGACTGGATAGATAACTACAGGTATCGATGGAAAACGGCGTTTCAAAACGCTAATTACATCCCTGATAGCTGCGCCTGAAGGGGATGTTATGACACCGATCTGCTGAGAAAATTCTGGAATTGGTTGTTTGCGATTGGTATCGAATAGGCCTTCCTTGTCCAGGCGCAGTTTCAACTCTTCGAAGGCCAGACGCAATAGACCTTCGCCACCCGGCTCCATATGCTCGATGCTGAGTTGAAAATCGCCTCTGGCCTCATATAGGTTGGGGCGGGCACGCACAAGAACTTGCATGCCATTTTCCGGTTCAAACCTGAGTCGTTGCCGTTTCATGCGGAACATGGCGCAACGCACTTGGGAGTAGGGGTCTTTAAGGGAAAAGTAGATGTGTCCGGATGATGGTTTGGCCAGATTGGATATCTCCCCCTCTACCCACAGCAACGGAAAACTGATGTCCAAAACCGCCCGCACCTCGCTGTTGAGTCGTGAAACGCTGTAGATATCACGTTGAGGTGTACTATTGGTTTGGCTAGTGGGCATACTGGCTCTGTATTAATTTTTATATCTGCTCATTGTTCCAGTTTACCCGGATGGCCGCAAATTCTATAATAGCCAGCTTATTTTAATTTTATCCATTAGGGAAAACCAACTATGCGCCTTACCCAGGAAGCCCTGACCTTCGACGATGTACTACTACTTCCGGCGCATTCAACCGTGATGCCAGGCGATGTTGACCTCAGGACCAGCCTCACCCGGGAGATACAATTGAGCATTCCTCTGATCTCCGCGGCCATGGATACGGTAACCGAATCCAGACTGGCGATTGCTCTGGCGCTTGAAGGTGGTATCGGCATAGTACATAAAAACATGACCCCGGAGCGTCAGGCTCAGAACGTCCTCAGCGTGAAGAAATATGAGAGTGGTGTTATCCGCGAACCTATCACCGTCACGCCCGATACCAGTATCCTGGACGTAATGAAGTTGACCGATGCACACAATATATCCGGCGTGCCGGTTACCAGCGGCTCTGAGTTGGTTGGCATAGTCACCAGCCGCGACCTGCGTTTTGAAACTCGCATGAGCGATCCGGTCTCATCCATCATGACCCCAAAAGATCGACTGGTAACGGTGAAAGAGGGGGCAAAACGCAAAGAGGTTATAGCGCTATTACACAAGCACCGGATTGAGAAGGTGTTGGTGGTAAATAAAAGATTTGAGCTGACCGGGTTGATAACGGTAAAGGATATCCAAAAAGCAAAAGAGAACCCTAACGCCTGTCGTGATGATCAGGAACGGTTGCGGGTCGGTGCCGCCGTCGGTACAGGACAGGGCACGGAAGAGCGAGTTGCTGCGCTGGTTCAGGCCGGTGTGGATGTGATTGTGGTGGATACCGCTCATGGTCACTCCCAGGGCGTATTGGACCGCGTGGCCTGGGTAAAGAAAAACTATCCTGATGTTCAGGTGATCGGTGGCAACATTGCTACCGCAGCGGCAGCAAGGGCGCTGGTGGATGCAGGAGCCGATGCGGTCAAGGTCGGTATCGGTCCAGGCTCTATTTGTACCACACGTATCGTGGCTGGTGTCGGTGTTCCTCAGGTGACTGCGGTGATGAATGTAGCTAAGGAGCTGAAGAAAAACGGGGTTCCGCTGATCGCCGATGGCGGTTTGCGCTACTCTGGTGACGTCGCCAAGATTATAGCGGCCGGTGCCCACTCCGTCATGGTGGGCGGACTGTTTGCCGGTACCGATGAATCTCCGGGTGAAGTAGAGCTGTATCAGGGCCGTTCCTACAAGTCATATCGTGGTATGGGTTCTCTGGGCGCCATGGCCGGCAAGGAGGGCTCCAGCGACCGTTACTTCCAAGAGAATGTATCCGAGACCGAAAAGCTGGTCCCAGAGGGCATCGAGGGACGGGTTCCGTATAAGGGTAGTATCCTGAATATTGTCTATCAGCTGCTGGGCGGTATTCGCTCCAGCATGGGGTATACCGGCTGCGCCAATATACAGGAGATGCGCACCAAGCCTGAGTTTGTGCGGGTGACTGGCGCGGGCATGGCCGAGTCCCATGTACATGATGTAACCATAACGAAGGAAGCGCCGAATTATAGACGTAATTGATTCGTTGGCTGAACGCATGTAAGTTCGCCTGCACTACAAAATAGACATAAACACCCGGCTTGGCCGGGTGGTTTTTTTAGGAAAGAAAAACCATGACAAGCAATACAACAGACATCCATGCCCATCGCATCCTGATACTGGATTTCGGGTCTCAATATACGCAACTGATTGCGCGACGAGTGCGTGAGGCCGGTGTCTATTGCGAGATTTGGCCCTACGACAACTGTGAAGATGTCTTGGCTGCGCACAGACCAGCCGGCGTGATACTGTCCGGTGGTCCAGAGACAGTTACCGCTGAACACACCCCAAGAGCGCCGCAGGCAGTGTTTGATCTGGGAATTCCCGTGCTGGGTATTTGCTACGGCATGCAGACCATGGCTGCTCAGTTAGGTGGTAAAGTGGAGTCGTCCGACAAGCACGAATATGGCTACGCCCAGGTGCGGGCACGTCACCACTCCATGCTGTTACGCGATATCGAGGACCACACCACGCCAGAGGGCTATGGTCTGCTGGATGTCTGGATGAGTCACGGAGATAGAGTCGTTGAGCCGCCACAGGGCTTCAACGTTATCTGTGAGACCGACAATGCGCCGTTGGCGGGAATTGCTGACGAAGAGCGTCGCTACTATGGCCTACAGTTTCATCCCGAGGTGACCCACACCCGTCAGGGACAGCGCATCATCGAGCGCTTCCTGTTCGAGATCTGTAATTGTGAACCGCTGTGGAACCCGGCCAGTATTATTGAAGAGAGCATCAACTCGGTGCGAGAACAGGTCGGAGATAAGCATGTGGTGCTCGGCCTTTCCGGCGGTGTGGATTCGTCGGTAGTGGCGGCCATGCTGCATCGCGCTATTGGTGATCAGCTTACCTGTATCTTTGTGGATAACGGCTTGCTGCGTCTGCACGAAGGTGATCAGGTCATGGCCACCTTCGCCCAGCACATGGGAGTGAAGGTAATCCGGGTGGATGCCGAGAAACGTTTCCTGGATGCCCTCAAGGGCGAGAGCGATCCGGAGCAAAAGCGCAAGATCATCGGTAATATGTTTATCGACATCTTCGAGGAAGAGGCCAAGAAGATACCGGATGTGGATTTTCTGGCCCAGGGCACCATCTACCCGGACGTGATCGAATCTGCCGGAGCAAAATCCGGCAAGGCCCACGTAATCAAATCCCATCACAATGTGGGCGGCCTGCCGGACTATATGAAACTCAAGCTGGTGGAACCACTGCGTGAGCTGTTCAAGGATGAGGTGCGAAAGATCGGAGTGGAACTGGGTCTGCCTTCAGAGATGGTTTACCGCCATCCATTCCCTGGACCTGGTCTGGGCGTGCGTATCCTGGGTGAGGTAAAGAAAGAGTATGCGGACATACTGCGTCAGGCGGATGATATCTTTATTTCCGAACTGCTCAATCACGACCTCTATGACAAGGTGAGCCAAGCCTTCGCCGTGTTCCTACCGGTAAAATCCGTGGGAGTAGTGGGCGACGCCAGACGCTATGAATATGTGGTCACCTTGCGGGCGGTAGAGACCATCGACTTTATGACTGCCAGGTTCGCCCATCTGCCATTTGAGTTTCTGGAACTGGTATCGCGTCGCATCATCAACGAGGTTACGGGAATATCCAGGGTTGCCTACGATATCTCAGGTAAGCCGCCTGCCACAATTGAGTGGGAGTGACAGAAATTTATAACATATTGATAATTAATGATAAAAACAATCATGTTGATAATATAATCTGCATCATCAATGGTATTTTTTATGGTATTTTCTGCGGCTGGCAGAGCTAAAATCAGCGATACCATGAGAGGCGAACTGATGCAGTCATGGTATTTTCAAAGCGCCGTTCAGATGCCAGTCTTTGATCCAGGATGGCGTTATTGTGGGCTACAATCACGCCATATATCCATATAATATGGCGTGAATAAGTGCTAGAATCACGCCATGACAAAGTGGCAGGATCGACAGTTTGCACGGCCGAAGGCCGCCCGTGAGGGTGCGGCACATGGATGTGCCGCATGAAATGGATATGGCAACAATCCTATTGGCCCGATTTCTGCTACGACGAGCTTGCTCTCGAACACCGGGAGCTTGAGTTTCGCCTGAACTCAGAGCGTCTGGCGGGCAGCTATGATGCACTTCCTGTGGCATCTCAAGAGGATGCCACGATCGACTTGATGCTTTCCGAGGCCATCAAAACAAGCGCCATTGAGGG
>RRYU01005146.1_pt1 | contig 16825 bp, 14 predicted proteins | sample 2162651 | NCBI WGS metagenome assembly RRYU01 (sample SAMN10267283, study PRJNA491782) | microbial mat metagenome | isolation source: biomat in the production well | place: Japan: Minami-Kanto gas field, natural gas well KTG3 | collected 2017-06 | reverse complement strand
GCCCGTTGAGGCCGTGTTGTGTGGTGCGTTGCTCGATGCCCGCGCTGAGCCAGCCGCGCCCGCCACCAATCACCAACTCCACATCTGCCAGTTCGGGCAGCCCCGCAACTTGAGCGAAGGCATCAATCAGGCGCTCCAAATTCTTGCGGGGCTGGAGCGTCCCCACGTAGAAGAAGTAGCGCCGACCGATATTGTGGCGTGTGCGTGCCGCCGCGATCACCTCTGGGTTGCGTACCGGCTGGAAGGCCGTGCTCAGGCCGTGGTGTACCACGCGGATGCGATCTGGATCGGCATTGTAGTGGCGCACCAGATCGTCCTTGGTGGCCTGGGAGATGGCGATGGTGCGCCGTGCCGCGTGCAGGCTCCAGCGGGTGGTGAGGTGCAGTTCGAGGCGGCGGCGGGCGGTATGAGCCTGGGGGAAAGCCAGGTAGCCCAGGTCGTGGATGGTGACCAGCGAAGCGGGCGGATGCACGAGCGGGATGACATGCGCGGGGACAAAGAAGCGATCCGGTCGCTGTGCCAGCACCGCTGGCCCCAAGCGGGCATGAGTCCAGAGGCGGGGGAGTCGCAGGCTGCGGAGTGCCACGTTTGGCCCCAGTGGGGGTAGGGTAGGTGGTAGGCCGTTGGTGTAGAGGGTGTAGGTGTTGAAGCGATCAACCTGTGCCAAGGCGGCGATCAGTTCGTAGGTGTAGCGTTCGGTGCCGGTGCGTTGGGCCACCGCAATGCGGCTGGCGTCAATGGCGATACGAATTGGTGTTGCAGACATGCCCTAGATCTCCACCACCTGATACTCGCGCCCAATCTCGGCAACGCCGCTATAGCCACTGGCGCGGATCTCGGCGAGGGCCGCGTCTTCGGGCATTGTCCACTGTGGGCTGTAGTGGACGAGGATGAGCCGTTTGGCTCCTGCTGCCAGAGCGACTTCACCGGCTTGGCGTGGCGAGGTGTGGCCGGGGAAGGGGGTGGGTGTGGTGGCCTCGTGGATCAGGACGCTGCTCCCCTGGGCCAACGCGGCTACCTCTGGGCATGGCTCGGTATCTGCCGAGTAGGTGAGCACCTCGTTCTGCTCCGATCCCTCAATCCGCAGCGCGAGGCATGGCCGACTATGCGCGGTCATTGCGGTCTGGATGCGCCAGCCTTCACTCAGCACGATCTCCTGGCCGGGGCTGAGTTCGTTCCAGAAGATGGGTGGTTGGTACTTCTCTAGCACAAAGGCGGCGAGAATCGCCTGCACCAACTGGAGCGTGGGAGGCAAGCCATAGATCGCTAAGGGATCGGTGCGCCCTGCTAGCCGCATACTGAAGAGTAACCCCGGCAGCCCGTTGATGTGGTCACAGTGGGTGTGGGTGAGGATGATGCCCTGTAGCTGTTGCGGGTTCAGCCCCGCCCGCAACAGGCGCTGGTAGGTGCTACCACCCGCGTCTATCAGCAGCGGGCCACCCGGCCCATCCCAGACCATGTGGGTATTCTCGCGGTCAGCATCGGGGACGCCGGTGCCGGTGCCGAGGAGGATCATACGTGGCATAGGGTGGCTCCTTTAGTTCCCGTCATCCATTGGTACGAGCCGCTTGCGCAGCGCGTAGATCGCCACCTGGGTGCGATCTGCCAAATGCAGCTTGGAGAGAATGTTAGAGAGATGGGTCTTGGTGGTCTTTTCGGAGATGACCAGGGTATCGGCGATCTCCTTGTTAGACATACCCTTGGCCACCAGGCGCAGCACGTCCATCTCGCGTGGGGTGAGCTGATCCACGGTCGTTTCCGAGGAGCGCGGGGCGCTAAACTCCTGCATCAGCTTGGCGGCCACCTCTGGGTGCAACACCGCCTCGTTGCGCTGCGCAGCGCGGATGGCATGCGCCAACTCCTCCGGCGAGATGTCCTTGAGCAGATAGGAGATCGCCCCTGCCTTGATGGCCGGGAAGACCTTGTTATCGTCGCTGAAACTGGTGAGGACGATCACCTTGCTACTAGGGCTGACCATCTTGATCTGGCGGGTGGTCTCGACGCCATCAATCCCTGGCATCACTAGATCCATTAGGATAATATCGGGGAGCAGATCGCGGGCGAGTTGCACCCCCTCAGCACCGCTGCTGGCCTCACCCACCACCTCAATATCGTCCTGCAACTCCAGAAAATCGCGCAACCCCTGGCGCACGACGCGGTGGTCGTCAATCAGCATGACGGTAATCATATCCATGTGTGGCTCCTTCTGCTCTACTCGGCTCGTCCAGCACGCGGCACACTCACAATCACCTCGGTGCCACCGCCGATCATCGAACGAAGATCCATCGTACCCCCGATTTCGGCGGCACGTTCACGCATACTGATCATCCCCAAATGGCGCCCGCGCCCTGATGGTGTGGCTGCGGGATCAAAGCCTTGGCCGTCATCATTGACGCGCAACAGAATGCGTTCGCTGCTAAATTCGAGGGTGACAGAGACATTGCTTGCATTGGCGTGTTTGACAACATTGTTGAGTGCCTCTTGGACGATACGGAAGAGTGGCTGTTCGAGGCCACGGGCGAGGCGGTCATCACCCACCACACCCAGCGCAATCGCCAAGCCCTCGCGGCGCGAGAGCGCCTGGGCGTGTTGTTGGAGTGCCGCCACCAAGCCCTGGTCGCGCAGTGCGGGCGGGCGCAGTTGGAAGATGAGGGCACGCATCTCGGCAAGAGCAGCGGTAGCCGTCTCTTGCAGGCGTTCGAGTTGCAGCGCCACCCGTTGCGGGTTCTTCTCCAACTGGGCACGAGCCGCTTGGGCGGTGAGGGTCATACTGAAGAGTTGCTGCGAAACACTATCGTGCAGTTCGCGGGCCAAACGATTGCGCTCCTCAAAGACCGCAGCGGCCTGAGCGCGGCGGTAGAGGCGGGCATTTTCGAGCGTCCCAGCCAGCACATCGGCGATAGTCTCTAAGATAGCCACATCTTCATCCTGAAAGCCGTGCAGGTGGGGTGATTCGAGGTTGATCAGGCCGAGGGTGCGGCCATTGGCGGTAATCGGCACACACAACTCGGCGCGGGTAGAACTACGCTCAGCCACTGCAAAATAGCCCGGTTCAGTATGGACATCATTGACTCGCACAGTCTGACCACTGCGGGCTGCGCGTCCGATCAGGCCCAGGTTCATGTGTTGGCGATAGTTACCATCAATTGCGGGCAGGATACCACATGAAGCAGCGATGACCAACTCATTCGTCTCATCATCCACCAAAAAGATGTCCACCTGATCATAGCCGAAGCCATTGCGGATCTGGGCAGTCACTTCGGGCAGGCTCGTCTCTTGTTCGAGGGTAGCACTAGCGGTACGGGCAATCGCATTCAGCACCGCAAGTTGATCGGCGTGGCGCTGGATATGGGCAGCGAGGCGTTGCGACTCCTGGTAGAGCTGGGCACCGGTAATCGAGCCACCCACCTGAGCGGCAATTGCCTCAAGGAGATCGACATCCTCGAATGAGAAGGCCGCAGGGCTAGGGCTACCCACATTGAGCGTACCGATGACCCGCCCACCACTGCGCAGCGGAGCGACAATACAGGCGTGGTGGGTGGGATGTAACGGGGCGAAGGTTGGGTCACTAGCCGCATCAGTGGTGAAGAAGGAGCGACCCTGCTGGGCGACCCAGCCCACCATACCCTGGCCGAGCGCCACGTGCTGCCCGATCAGTGCGACATCATCGGGAGCAGCGGCGGAGACCATTAACTGCCCATCTGGCTCGATCAGGCAGAGCGAGCCACTGCCAAAGGCGAGTGCGAGGCGTTCAACAGTCCGTTGGAGAATATCGGCAAGATCGAGGGTGGCGCTCACATCGCGGCCCAATTCGGCTAAGAGTTGCTCTTTGGCCAACAAGCGGGCGCTCCGTTCAGCGAGGCGCACATTCTCGACGGCCAGTGCTGCTTGGCGGGCAATCGCCTCCATAACATGGGCAGCGGCCTGATCGAGGATCGCGGGCATCGGAATGGCGATATAGATCACCCCAATGAGGCGGTCGCCCCGGCCACGTAGCGGCACCAAGAGCGTTGCCGTATCGGGAGGTGCAGCGGCGGCATCAGCGGCATTGGGAGCCGGGCTACCGGGCGGGAGTAAGAAGGAGTCACTGAGGCGCGACTCAGGGCGCAGGAGGGCGGGGTAGGTACCGGGCAAGACCGGTTCAGCTCGCAGGATCGCTTCAATCCGGGATTCAACACCAGCAAAGGCCGCAGCCTCAAAGGCATCGCTATCATGATGGCGCAGGCGCACATAGACCTGGGGGCTACTCACCACCCGGCGCAGCGTCTCGGCCACCTCGTGGAGCAGACTCTCCGGGGTATCATCGGTACGGATCTGACTGCCTAGGGCGAGGAGATCGCTGAGGGGCAGAGGTCGGTTCGTACTCAATGGAGCACCTCCTCCAGCAATGGTTGCTCGACCTCCAGGGCGGGGCCACGGCCAATACTGATGATCCCGAAGGTACACTCCTGTTCAACCACAATGATGTGGCGTTTGAGCAGTTCGAGGATAGCCCAGAAGGCAACGATCAGATCCTGGCGGGTGATAGGCTGATCGAAGAGATCATCAAAACTGAACCAGTGGTGGGTAGTGAGGCGTTGGCGGACTTGTTCTGCAACCTGGGCGACCGTGCGGCGCGGGGGTAGGACAACCCCACTGGGTTCATCGCGGAGTTGTGCGCGTTGCAAGCGGCGCTGAAGGGCAGCGATCAACTCGGAGAGCGTATGGTTAAGGGAAGGGGGAGGTGGGGGCGGATCGGGCAACAGGAGAGGGGCGGTACGCAGGAAGGTGCGCCGTTCTTCTTCTTGCCATGTACGGAGGATTGCCGCCAACTGCTTATAGCGTTGGTACTCGCGCAATTGGCGGGCGAGTGATTCAGCATCACTCTCCTCATCGTTCGTGGCGGTACGGCCAGGGAGTGTGGGGCGAGGCAAGAGCGCCCGCGACTTAATCAGGAGCAAGCGCGCTGCCATACTCACAAACTCGGCGAGGGCGTGCGGATCTGGTTCTTCGAGCATACGCACATGCGCGAGGTACTGATCAGCCACCTCAGCCAGGGCAATCGTTGTAATATCGAGTTCAGCGCGCTCGATCAATCGCAGTAAGAGATCGAGAGGCCCCTCAAAGGAGGGTAAGGTAATCATATACATACGGGGGCTAGTGCTGTTGATCCGCCCACTGCAAGAGGGCTGCCATACCCTGGGGGGCGGGATCGTGGTAGTGGCGTAAGATCGTGATCATCTCGTCCGGCGCACCCGCTTGCGCCGCCATACGTGCGCCGCGCCATGCATGTTCGGCATAGACCCGTAGCGGGCGCAGGGGGCCGTAGCCATCCTTGGCCAGTGCGAGGTAGAGGGCTGGCCATCGCTTGATGATCGTCGCCACAACATACCAGAACAACCCCATCGGGCGACCATCATCATCTACCTTGCCACAGTCGTGGATGAGAGCCGCACGCAAGAGGATCGGATCAGTATGATTGGCCGTCACAAGGGTATGGTACACATCGAGACAGTGGCGCTGGTCGTAGGTTGGCATGAGGGCAAAGAGGCACTGTTCAGATGGTGACAAGAGCGTGGCCACCAGATGGCGCTCTGCCTCGGAAACCTGGGCATGCAGGGCGGCACGAAACTGGCCGATACGGTAGGTCAATGATTCTGCCATGGCAAGAACTTCCTCATGTACATATGCCCAATTATACCAGTGATACATATGGTTCATGGCTATGCTATAATTGAAGAGCCAGACGTGCATGTAAGGTGCAGTTTTATGTGCCATGCAGTCTATACTGATGGGAACACAAGTAATCGTTGCATAAAACCCAATCGTCACCCCACCTCCAGAACATGACCACAGCGAGAACCTAACTATATGTCGCTGTACATCCCAGAGGGCCTACCGCCCATCATCCCAAGTGCGATGGCACGGATTGAGCGCCGACTACCCTACCCCGGCGAGATTTTGGTGCGCCAGGGGGGGCGGGTAGAACCAGAAGACACCATCGCAAAGACACTCAAACCCGAGCCACCCCAGATCATCAACGTGGCTCGTGCGCTTGGCATTCCGCCCAACCAGGTCTACCGTGCAATGCGCCGTGAAGTGCATAACAAAGTCGAGGCTGGCCAGATCCTGGCACGCTCGTCAGGTCTTTTGGGGCGCAACTGTTTAGCCCCGGTGACGGGCATGATCGCCAACATCGACTCGGAGACGGGCTATGTAACGATTGCCCCCGATCCGACCGAGTACCGCCTCCAGGCGACGGTACGTGGCGTGGTGATGGAGATTGTGCCGTATGAGAGTGTGATCATTGAGACCCATGCTGCGCAGGTGTATGGAGCATTTGGCATTGGTGAGGAGCGCAGTGGGGTGTTACGCCTGCTGACGACCGATCCGAGCGACATTGTGCGTCCGGAACAGATAGATGCGCGCAGTGCGTATGCGATCTTGATCTGTGGAGCCGGGATCAGTGCGGCTGCGCTCCGGCGCGCAGTGCAAGAGCAGGTGCGGGGGATCATTGTTGGTGGGATTGATGAGGCTGAACTGCGCGATTTCTTGGGCTGGCGGGGGGTAGGTGGTTGGAAGACCGGGCAACACTCCTGGCAATGGCCCGATCCTGCATTGACGCCTGATCCAAAACTCACCCTAGTGGTGACGGAGGGCTTTGGAGTGCGCCCGATGAATGCCGACATCTTCGACTTGCTGAGTAGCCAAGATCGGGAAGAGGCACTGATCGAGGGGTTGACCCGCCTACGCCGCCCGTTACGTCGGCCACGGGTGGTCGTTCCTCTTACTCGTAGTAGTGGGGCGCAGGTTGAAGTTCCACGAACGAGCCTACAACCAGGGGCAAAGGTGCGTTTGCTCGACCATGCCCATCTTGGTGAGACGGCACAGATACGTAGCATCTCTACCGGCCCGCGCCGGGTCGATTCGCGGGTGAATGTCCCCGCTGTTGAGGTTGTGATGAATGATGGCCATGTCCTTTGGGTACCGCGCACATGTGTAGAAGTGATTGCCTAGTTCGGGGTATACTCCTGCACAGTATTGTCCTGTGCTAATCGAGAATCGAGATCCACGATGACCTATCGCCTCATGGTTGTCACCGCGCAAAATGAGACTCTTCGTGCCCTGCCCACACTGTTGGGTGATGGGATTCAGGTTCAGATATGTGAGTCGGGAAATGACGCACTCTGGGAACTACGGACAAATCCGCCAGAGGCGGTCGTAGCCGAACTCGATATGCCAGAGATGTCGGGTATCGAATTGGCTGAGATCATCCCCAACTTTGAGATCGTCACCAATGTGTTGATCTACAGCCCCACGATAAATGAGAGTGCCAAGAAGCAGGCCGAAGGGGCAGGAGTCTACAAGTTTCTCCACGGGCCTGATGCGGCTGGGGAGTTGAAGGCGGCGATTGAGGATGCGCTCCAGCATGCCCGCAAGACAGCGGAAGAGGTTGCAGCGGCTCCGCCCGAACCAGAGCCGGAACCTGAACCAGAGCCGGAAGTTAAGCCGCGCCGTATGGGGACGCGCCAGGTAGCGCCTGCTCCGACCTCTGCACGGGCGACGAGCGACGAGAAGCGCGACTTTACCCCGGCGCGGGTGGTGCTACCTTCGGCGCGCGAGCGTGAGCAGGCTGCCGCTGCTGCACCAACGCCGCCACCTGCCCGTGGTGGTTTGGCCTCGCGTACCCGCGCCGCTGCTGAGCGCAAGGCAGAGGTGAAACCGAAGGCCGAGCCTAAGGCTGCTGAGCCAGATATTGATATTCCGGGTCGCCGTGGTTCTGGTACGCTGGTGGTGACGGCGGAAAACGTGCATGCGATCCGTGCCACGATGATTGATCTGAGTAAGGATCTGGGTGCGCAGAGTGTAATGCTGACTGATCGCGCCGGGATGGTGTTGGTGGATGTGGGGAATACCGATAACCTGCCGATGATGATTGTGTTGCCCCTGCTCTCGACCAGTTTCTCGACCGCCGGTGAGGTCTCGCGCCAGTTGCGAGAAGAGGACGCGCTGAGTGTCTATATTCACGCGGGGGTCAACTATGATCTCTACTGTTTTGATGTGGTACAGCGATTCTTGATGGTGGTGGTCTTCAACAACAAGATTGCTAGTTCCAAGATCGGGGCGGTCTGGATCAACTCGAAGCGGGCGATCCGTGAGTTGCGCGAGCATCTGGCGAAGACGTAGGCTTTAAGGTAGCACCGGCTTCCAGCCGGTCATAATGTAATGTACCACCAACCGGCTAGAAGCCGGTGCTACCTTACCGCCGCCGTCAGACGTACCCCGCTATGACACGGCCAGATCTGCGGTGTCAGCACCCCATCCTTCAGTACCATATCGGCCCAACAGCGTTCGCGCTCGGCATTGGTGATGCTGGGCACGTACCATATCACTGCCTCGCTCATAATCGCCTCCGGCGCTGCAATGAACTGCTCCGGCCCCTGCTGGTGATCGAGGTTGCAGCATGTTCCGATACTGGGCAGATCGCCCTGGCCCTCGGCGGGGTTGGGGCGACTCCAGTAGAGATGGGCGTGCTGGGCATCGCCCCACAGCGGCACGAGGCGCACCCCACCGATTACGAAGCTGCGTGGATCACCGGCAGGCCAGGTGGCAAAGCCCTCCTCGGTAATCGGAGTCGCTTGTCCCCCGCCATCTATGTGGAGGCTGCCACCCGCAGGTGGGGCAATGCGCAATACCGGGTGGTAGACACCATCAATCCCACAGCCACGCCCATCACTCCCCACCTCTGTGGTTAAGGTGCCATCGGGGGCAAAGGTGGCGCTCATCGTGTACTGGTAGTTGCAGGCTTGCGGCCAATTGGGCGAACGGAAGGTCATGTGGAGGTGGAGGCTGCCATCCTCCATCTCGTTCAGCGTGGGGAGGGTGTAGGGAATAATCGCCGCTGACGAGAAGACCGGGCAACCCACGGTGTCGCTGAATCCTACCCGTCGCCCATCACTACCCGCTGCATAGCCGACATGCCAATCCACCACCTTAATGGACTGCACCACCGGGCGACCCTGGAAGGTCACGTCGCGCAGTTCAAGGCCATCGGAACTGGTGAGGAGGTAACTGGCACGCCAGCCATGGTGTTCAAGGATTTGGGGCGTCTCGCAGAGCGGCGTGAGGGCTGCGTCCTCCAGGCTGGCTTCGCTGACATCGCGGCGCTGCGAAAGTTGCCCCTGCTCCGTCCAGGTGGAGGCAGCCACCAGGCGCAGATCGGTCAGGTCAACGATCACCCAGAGCGCCTGGGTACCCCAAGCAAAGACCGGGCTGACACAGAGGTGGCGGCTACGCTCACAGGGCGTCCCGATCATATTCGTCTTAGTGGCGCTGGCATAATCAAGCTCCATCGCCTCGGTGGGGGTGATGCCGAGTGCCGTTGCGGTTTCGGGGCTAGTGACGGCGATCTGGGTGGCGAGATCGGCCAGTTCACGGGGAATCTCTGGTTGGGTAGCGACGAGTGACTGGACATCGAGTACCTGATTATTGGCATCGAGCAGAACGGTAATGGTGGTGTTATCGGAATAGCCATAGATGACCACGCGCACACATGCACCGGGCGGGCATTGTGCGCTCAGAGCCGGTGGAATATCGCCCGCGCTAGCCGCCCCTACAGCCATCACCTCAGCCAACAGGCGCTCACCCGTAGTCAGGCGAGTGGCAGCCTGCACCTGGGGAGCGGCAGCAGCGGCATGCTGGGCAGCATCGAGGTGGGCATCGAGGCCGGGGCGCAGCACGATGTAGGGCGGAGTCGCCAGGGCAGTGCGGCGGCGCTCCTGTTCGGCGCGGATGGCGGGCAGGTCGGGAGTACGGCCATCCCCCAGGACGATGGTGGAGGCAGCGGGGAACGGCGTAGCGGTGGGGGAGGTGGGGGCAGTGCTACAGCCCACCAAGCCCAACGCCACCACGAGGAGGAGCAGGCGACGGAGCACGGGCGAACCTCGTATCACCTGGAAGAAGGAGGTACGGAGGGCATTGTGGTGATCAGAGCACGCAATACCTTCTTGACGGCTTCTGGTATAGTGCCTGTCCATGTATCTACCTATACTATATAACATTATACTTCTTGTACTTTGGTGATGCAAGTAGTGCGAAGCATCCCAATTGTTGGTGGTGTTTGGCGGCGCAGCCGCCAAACACCACCAACAATCCCTCCTAGGGCATGTGCAAAGTCACCTCCGGTGGGGGTTCGGGGGTGGCGAAGCCACCCCCGAAGATCTTTTTTGTTGTTGTTTTGCGGCGAAGCCGCAAAACAACAACAAAAAGTGGGGATTGGGGCGCAGCCCCAAGGAGTTTGCACATGCCCTGACGGTTTGACAGATCCCCCTGCCCTGCATATAATCAGCTATTAGTCAAATCTGACTATACAGAAAGCAATGCGTGGCATGATCGCAAATACCAGTGTTGGCTCAATAGATACTACCACACGCCGTCGGATCATGACCGTCCTCTTTGTGGGTGTCTTTATGGCTGCGCTCGACTCAGCCATCATCGCCCCGGCCATCCCCGCGTTACGGGCGGCATTTGGGGTGGACAACAGCCAAGTCGGGTTGGTCACGATTGTCTTTGGGCTCTTCACGCTGAGTAGCACGGCATTGATGGCCAACCTGAGTGATCGGTACGGGCACAAGCAGATCTACTTAATGAACATTGTGCTCTTTGCGATTGGATCATTAATGATCGTGGTAGCTCCCAACTTCCTGATCGTGCTGATTGGGCGAGCAATCCAGGGGGCGAGCACGGGCGGCATCACGCCGACTGCGGGGGCGGTAATTGGTGATGTCTTTCCACCGGAAGAGCGCGGCAAGATGCTGGGTCTGATCGGAGCCACGTTTGGCATGGCCTTCCTGATTGGCCCACCCGTGGCATCACTGATCCTGACCGTGCTGAGTTGGCAGTGGATCTTCCTGTTGAATCTGCCGGTGGCCGTGGTCATCTTCTGGTTAGGGTTGCGCAACCTGCCCAAGGCTGAGCGCCGCGAGCAGTTGCCGCCCTTCGACTATATTGGGATACTGGTATTGGCGACGATGCTGAGTAGCCTAACCTTGGCGATCAACCAGGTACTGGATACAGAACTGGGCTTGACGCTATGGCCCTGGCTGTATGGCCTCGCCTTTGTCTGTCTGCCGCTCTTGATCTGGATCGAATCGCGTAGTGCCGCACCGATTGTACCGCTGAGCCTCTTCGGCACGCGCCAACTGATCGTCACCTACATTTTGTGTAGTGGAGCCGGGTTTGGGATGGGGAGTGTCGTCTTCATCAGCTCAGTAGCGGTTGCCGCCTTCAACACCCCGGCAGAGCAGGTCGGTTTCTGGCTCATTCCGATGGTGATCTGTTCTTCGGCTGCCTCGATGATCTACGGGCGCATGATCAACCGACTGGGTGCGCGCATGGTGATGTTCCAGGGCTTCATCATCCTAACAGCAGGCATGCTGGTGCTTGGCTTAGGTTCGAGCAACTTCTGGCTCTATATGCTCTCCACGCTGTTGATCGGAGCTGGAGTGGGGACAGTGGTAGGTGGGACGCTGCGCACGGTGGTGCTTGAGGAGGTACAACCGCACGAGCGTGGTATCGCGCAGGGTCTGGTGAACATGGGGATCGCGGTAGGGAACTTGCTGGTCGTGGCGGTTCTGGGAGCCATCGCGGACAGTCGGGGCGGTGGGTTAGAGGGGCTAAGCCTGGCCTACCTGGTGGCTGCGGGTGTCTCCGGGGTGATGATCGTGATCAGTCTGGCACTGAAGGGCAAGGTGGTGGTAGCGGCATAGGTTCGCGCAGCATCACCACATACTCCTGGCCGCTAATGGGTGAGGTGAAGCGTTGGCTGGTGCGGAAGCCGAGGGCGATATAGAGGCGACGGGCGCGTAGGTTGAAGGTAGCGACAGTGAGGCGGAAGGCGGGTGGCTGGAAGTGGTGGGAGCCAAACGCGAGTACCGCACCCATGTACGCACGCCCATACCCGCGCCCGGTGTGGTCGGGGTGGATGGCGATACCCACATCCAAGGCGGGGGCGGTATAATCGCCGCCCTGCACCCGGCTTTCGGCTCCGAAACAGCAAAACCCAACCAGGGCGGCTCCGGCGCGTAGCTCGAAGTAGCCATAGGTTGGGTCGGTGAAGATGGCCAGCAACATGGCCGGATCTTCACTGAGATTATAGAAATCGTAGGGGGGCGGGTAGCGCCAGGTGATCACCTCTTCGGCGGCGACCCGCCCCATTGGTACGAGGTGTAGGTCATAGAGCAAGATCCTACCTCCGGCAGAGTAGAGACGGCCCAACGGGCCGTCTCTACAACCTTCCTACTGGACATTGATGGTGATCTGGCGTGGCTTGACCTCTTCGGCCTTGGGTAGGGTGAGGTTAAGGATGCCATGCTCCAACTTGGCCTCAATCGCATCCGCCTTGACCGTAGTGGGGAAGGAGATGGTGCGGCTGAAGCTGCCATAGCGGCGCTCAACCCGATGGTACTGGCGCTCCTTCTGCTCACTCTCCTGCTTTACCTCACCGGCGATGGTAAGGACACCATTCTCGAAGGTCAGTTTGAGATCCTCAGACTTCATTCCTGGTACAGCGACCTCCACATGGTAGGCATCGGACGTCTCGCTCAGATCGAGAGAGGGGACAAAACTTCCAGCACGAGCGGCGGGCACCATGCTCTCCTCAAACAAGTGGCTCATCGCCTCACGCAGGCTCATCGCATCCTGGAAGGGGTCCCAACGAGTAATGGTTGCCATCGTATACCTCCTCATAACATTGTTCTGTATGTCTGCTTGGTTGATTGCTATCACCACGTCCCTTACGGGCTTGGTGATAGCATAACTGAGGAGTGTTAGATGGCTATCGAATTGGTGTTAGAGGAGTGTATATCTTTATGCCCTTCTATTGCGAATAGCCGTCTCAATCTGCACTGGGAGGTCGTGGAGGGCAATAGGTTTAGTGAGATAGGCATCAACACCGGCAGCCAGACAACGCTCACGCTCATTCGGCATCGCCATCGCGGTCAGGGCAATGATCGGGATAGTAGCGAACGCAGGATCGGCGCGGAGGTGGAGCGTGGCTTCAATACCGTCCATCACGGGCATCTGGATGTCCATGAGGATGACATCAGGGCGCTGCACCCGCATCAGATCGAGGGCTTCCTGGCCATGGTGGGCAATGCTCATCGTATAGCCAGAGAAGGTCAAGAAATCGAGGAGGAGTTGGATATTCTCTTCGTTATCTTCAACCAGGAGCACATGCCGGTGCGATGTTGGGGCATGGACAGCCTGACCCAACTGATGTAACGTGTGGAGGAGATCATCGGGATGGAGCGAGGGGGCATTCTGGGCATGGAGCCAGGGGATGCGCACAGTAAAGTTACTTCCCACACCAACGTGGCTCTCGACGCTCACGCTACCGCTGTGGGCTTCGGCGAGGCGTTTCACGAGCACGAGGCCGAGACCGGTACCATCGTGTTGGCGCGAGAGACCGGCATCTATCTGGACGAAGGGCTGGAAGAGGCGGGGGATGTCGCTCTCGTCAATACCGATCCCGGTATCGCTAACCGTAAAGAAGACTGAAGTAGCCTCAGGATCGGCAGAGACGGTCAGGCTGATGTGGCCGCCAGAGGGTGTAAACTTCACTGCATTGGAGAGGAGGTTCACCAGGATCTGCTTAAGGCGGCGCTCATCGGCATAGATCGTATCAATCGAGGGGGCGATAGTACATTGGAGGGTAATGCCCTTACTCATGGCGCTCTGGGCCACCATGCAGGTACTCGCCTCGCACAGACTAGCAACATCCACACAACCCAACTGGATCTCCAGCTTACCAGCCTCAATCTTCGAGAGATCGAGGATGTCGTTAATCAGTGCCAGAAGGTGGCGGCCACTCTCGGTAATACTGGCCAGGGCTACCTGTTGTTCGTGGTTAATCGGACCATAGATACCCTCAGCGAGGATCTCGGTGCGCCCCAAGATGGTATTGAGGGGCGTGCGCAATTCGTGGGACATATTAGCCAGGAACTCATCTTTAAGCCGCGAGGCACGTTCAAGTTCAGCATTCGCCACCATGAGGTCAGCGGTACGTTCCTCAACCCGATGCGCAAGTTGGGCACGTTCGGCCTCTAGGGCAGCTTCGGCGCGTCGTCGTTCGGCCAACTCCTGCTGAGCGCGGGCATAGAGTTGCGCATTGGTAATTGCGGCTGCGGCCATCGTAGCCAAAGTATCGGCCAATTCAGCAGACTCGCTCGTAAAGAAGTGGGGCACCTGCTTATTGACCGAGAAGATGCCCAGCAACTCGCCATGGCTAATAATCGGAATCCCCATCCAACTACGCACCTCGGCCACACTCGCCACCTCGATCCAACCGGGGTAGCCGTGGGTATCACCGATGATGAGGCTACGATGGGTCTCCAGAATCTCGCGGGTAATACGGTGTTCACGGGCATCAAAGCGGATCTGGCGCACCCGTATCTGCTGGCTGATCTGGGCATAGCCGCGCAGGCTATAGACCTGAAAGATCCAGCCATCGCGCAGCATCACATTGGCGCTATCGTAGGGAACGAGGCGTTGCAGGTAATCGAGCAGTGCCTCAAGCACCTGATTGAGATCGAGCGACTGGATCAGCGCCATACTGGCATGCTGCAACGTCTCGGCAATCTGGCGGGCACGCAATTCCTGTTCGCGGAGCTGGGCAGTATCGAGATGGCACTGGGCATGATCGCCCCCCACTGATGGATCGGTGGGGTTCATACGCTGCAAGGCATCTATCTCGGCTTGGAGACGAGCTACCTCAGCGTATAACTCAGCCTCACGTGCGGTGGGATCGGAACCCATAGGGGTTGCCTTTGGTTGGTGCGAGGATACGTCTACCTCATGTTAACGTGCGCCACTGCCCGCGTTGGGTAAAAAACCGCGTTACCGCCTCGGTATGGAGCGGAAAGGCCAATTCAGTGGGGGTATTGATGAGGACACGTGCTCCTGCTTCTTTGTTGGGGACAAATGGTGGAAGATCGGCTTCACGGAGTAACGGGCCAAGGGCAAAGACGAGCAGATACCCATCGTGGGTACTGCGCACACTGAAGGTCTCGACCTGTTCGGGTGAGATAGGCACGCCTGCTTCTTCATACAACTCACGGGCGGCGGCTTGCTGCCATGTCTCTTGCATCTCAATAAACCCACCGGGCAGGGCGAGTTGCCCCTGGCGGGGTGCAGCACCACGGCGGATCAAGAGCAGGCTCTCATCAACGGGCTGCAACACGATGACAACAGGCAGCGGGTTACGGTAGGTGGTACTACTACAATTAGGGCAGACTCGTGGCCAGCGTTGCCCTTCGTTAAAGGGGCTACCACAGAATGAGCAATGGCTATGTTGGCGATACATACACGCAAACTCCGCTGAGGGTGAATTGATGGGAGATGATACCACAGATAGCAGCGCGGTGTTAGCATCACTGGTGCTGCCATGTCACCTAGTAGATGTTAATCTACCCCACCGGCAACACGATCCGCGCCGTCGTACCCTGGCCGGGGCTGCTCTGGAACTCCAACTTCCCGCCGTGGCGCTCGATGATCCCCCGGCTGATGGCGATGCCCAGCCCTGTACCTACCCCCACGGGGCGGGTGGTGAAGAATGGCTCGCCGAGCCGCGCCAGGGTGGCTGCGTCCATGCCCACCCCTGTATCTGTGACACAGATCTCGATCTGTTGATCGAGGAGTTGGCTGCGGATTTCGATCTCACCGCTACTCTGCACGGCCTGGATGGCGTTGGTGAGCAGGTTCAACACCACCTGGTTGATCTGGCTGGGGTTGCAGACCACCTTGGGTAGCTGGCCATACTCCTCGCGGATCTTGATTCCCACCGGGGCGCTCGAACGCGCAATGCGTACCGTACTCGCCAGCCCACTGTTCAGATCCGCCGCGATGATCCCCGTCTCGTCCGGGCGGGCGAAAGTACGCAGCGCCTTGACAATCGTGGCGATGCGCGTTACCCCCTCGCGGCTCTCTGGGAGGATGTCGTCCAGATCACCCCAGATCTGTTCGGCTTCGGCCTTGGTATCCAAATCCTGTTGCTGGCGGCTAAGATCGGGGTTGTGGGCGACCAGATCATGGTAGGATTGGTGGAGTTGACGTAATGTTTCAAGGCTACTCTGCAAAAACTCCAGATTATTGGCCACAAAGGCCAGAGGCGTATTCACCTCGTGGGCAACCCCGGCCACCAACTGACCCAGGGCGCGCATCTTCTCCGAGCGCACCAGTTGCACTTGGGTCTCTTTGAGGGCAGCGTGGGTACGTTCAAGCTGGAGCAGGGCACCTTCAAGTTGCTGGTTGGTGGAGGCCAACTGGCTGGCGAGGGAGAGTGCGGCATCGAGGGGGCGGCCAATCAGCGCCACGCTGGGTGGAGCATCCGGGCTGGGATGCCACACCCAGGCGGTGTAGGTGGCGAGGGTGGGTGCTGCATCGGGGCGGGGGTGGTTGAGTTCCCAATCGTAGGTGATGCCCTCGCTGAGTGTCTCTTCAACCAGGAAGTTCGCCTTCTCTTGGCTAAAGGCATCTACCACCTGGGCGAAGGGGTGGCCGAGCAGCGCACTGGCGGGTTGGGCAAAGAGCGCCTCGGCAGCTGGATTGAGGTAGACAAAACAGCCCTGGGCATCGAGCAGCATAAAGGGCAGGCGGGTCTGGGTGATGGCTGGATCTATAAGGGTGCTACTCATAATTCTTTGGGAGGATCAGGGCGGAGTGGCGTGACTCGTGGACGGAGGCGCATCGCGGCCAGCCAGCCCCGGTAGAAGAGCACGAGGTCTCCCAGCAGTTCCGGCAGCTGCTGGCGCGCGTCTTCACTATAGGCAGCGGCACGTACCACCGGGAC
>RRYU01009775.1_pt1 | contig 16826 bp, 14 predicted proteins | sample 2162651 | NCBI WGS metagenome assembly RRYU01 (sample SAMN10267283, study PRJNA491782) | microbial mat metagenome | isolation source: biomat in the production well | place: Japan: Minami-Kanto gas field, natural gas well KTG3 | collected 2017-06 | reverse complement strand
CCATGGCCACTTACACAGTTAGATTTACACTCTCTTAAGTTATCCGAGCTAATCGAAATCCATGAAGCCACTGAAGAACTAACCCCTTCATCGATCGATGGGATCGTGGGCTTACGCCAAGGCATGCGGATGACAATCGAAGATGATTCTATTCCATTGATCGGTGAATTGTGTCGTTCTCAAAATGGATACATCTTGCTCGCTAATCCGAATGTGGTTGACCAAATAGATCTAAACAAGTTCTCGTTCATCGACTTCCCTGAAAACGACCATACGATTGAACTTCTCACCACTCGCGAGGAGTACACCTCGGCCCTGAAGGATGCCAAGTCAGCCACTAATATTCTACGCGACAGGAACCGAGCCCTAAAGGAATCGATTTTGCTCGCGACCCGCGCAGAGAAAGCCAGCAAGTCGAAGAGCGAATTCCTTGCAAACATGAGCCATGAAATTCGCACGCCCCTCAACGGCGTAATCGGCATGACTCGGCTGCTGATGGACTCTTCCCTCCCCGACCCGGAAATGGACTACGCCAAGACCGCCAATGATTCCGCGCAGATTCTCTTGGCGATCGTCAACGATATCCTCGACTTTTCTAAGATTGAAGCCGGGAAGTTAATCCTGGAGCCCATCGAATTCGATCTGCTTGATCAGATAGAAACCCTCTCTAGCATTTTCGGCCGAACCGCGCAGAACAAGGGCCTCGATTTCTTCCTAAATGTAGATCCAGACCTGCCATCAAACATCATTGGAGATCCGGTAAGGATTCAGCAGATCCTTACGAACCTGTTGTCCAATGCAACAAAATTCACCGGTGCAGGACACATCCAACTCAGCGTGAAAGGGCCAAAGCCGGGCGCCTCTGACGATCTCCGCTTTACCGTCTCCGATACGGGCGTCGGAATATCATCGGAAGCCTTGCGACGCGTTTTCGATAAATTTACGCAGGCGGACCCATCTACCACACGGAATTTCGGCGGGACAGGGCTGGGGCTTGCCATTTGCAGGCAACTTAGCGATCTCATGGGCGGCTCAATTGAAGTTGAAAGTGAAGAGGGCATTGGAACCCAATTCCACTTCTCCGTGAGCCTACCTTCAGTCAAGCCAAAGGACGATGCCGACCAGAGTCCTGAATGTCTCAAGGGTAAGTGTGTACTCTTGCTGACCGATTCAAATCGCGCTCAAGAATGTCTCGACAATCAACTCCGTCTGCTCGGATTAACGATTCCGGATCATCTCGGGCTGGATCGTGACGTTGCAGATCAGTTTGCCCGGAGCAAGGACTATGATCTGGTGATCACGATGGGACCTGAAATGATCGAGGAAAATCTTGAAATCCTCAAAGCTTGTGGCAGCGAGGATGGGGATGCTCCTTGGCTTCATCTGGGTCGCAACTCGAGTTTGGGCGAGCAATTTATGCCAAATGCATCCTTGGCTCCCCCCATTACCCCGAAGCGATTGGAAAAGGCGATTCTAACCGCATTCGGCAAACATGACTCGGCCAGGATGAACCAAGCCAGGAGTGTTTCGAGAAAACCCACTTCTGGAACGCGAGTTCTGGTGGTTGAGGACAACACTATCAATCAGAAACTTGCGAAGATCCTCTTGATCAAGCTCGGGTGCATAGTGGAATTCGCATGCAACGGACAAGAGGCTATCGACAGCATCATGAACGAGAGTTTCGATCTCATTTTGATGGATTGCCAGATGCCCATCATGGATGGCTATGAAGCGAGCCGAAGGATACGACAGTTACCCGGTGACCTGTCCGAACTGCCCATCGTTGCAATGACGGCCAACGCCCTGCAAGGGGACCGGGAGAAATGCCTTGAGGCGGGGATGGATGACTACCTAAGCAAGCCGATCAATGCGGAAGCTTTGCGAGATGCAGTTTTGAATTGGACACTCCAAAGCAGGTCGAACAGAGATCCAGCCCATCCCCTACAAGGTGCCCGCTAAGGTCCGTTTCAAGTACTAGTTGCCCTGGGCGGCCTTAGCCCTCCTCCAACCAATCCTGCAGGATCGCTCTCACGCGTAGCGTATTCTCATCGGCCGTGAACACGGCGAAGACCGTGTGCGCCGAATCCTTCTCCATGAGTGCACGAGCTAGCACACTCATCTCTTCGAGCGCGGCCCATTCGCCGGTCTTGCGGAGGATGGGCAATTCCAGGCGCGTGAGTCGCGGCTCGCTAAAGGCCAGCACGTCCAGCGGCATGTCCACCAACAACTCACCAGGACCGAGCCCGCACAGTTCGCAAAGCTCGGTCTCCAGCGCCTGACGCTCGCGTCCGCCAAGCTTCTCCACCAGCTTCGTTCGATCCTCCACCGCAACCTTGCTGGGTATGCTGAAAGCCGTCTTGTAGAGATTGCGATAGAGAATTTTCTCCATGAGATATTCACTCACGCCACCGGCCATGCGAATGCGCGTGAGCAGTTCGCCATCGGTCATCTCGTACCAGCCCTCGATTCCGCTCACCGCCAATTCCATGGCGCGAAGCAGCATGGTTTCAGCAATACGGCTGGTCTTGTGCGCATAAACCGCCGAGTACATGTGATCGCGCGCCACGAGCATTTCCTCAATGGCGTCCAGCCCCTTTTCGAGAAGGTAGATACGGCCCTTCTCGGCATCGGGCTTCAGGGTGTGCAAGATGCGATAGAGATCAATCTGCCCGTGACTGATGCCCGTGAAGTAGCTGTCGCGCAGGAGATAATCCAGCTGATCGGCGTCGATGGGCCCGTGGATGATGTTCTGCAGAATCGGATCCTTGTGCCGCCCCACCACCAGATCGCCCACTTCTTCAGGATCCAGACCGAATCGCTCGAGCACCTTCGGTACCCATCCCGCGCCGGGGAAAGTGAAACGCGCCTTCCCGGTGATGAGATTCCGCGTGAGCTCCATGTGATCATCGGGCAGCAAGGTTTCCAGCGCGTGACTGAAGGGCGTGTGTCCCAGGTCATGCAACATACCTGCCGCCTGAGCCAACCACTTCTGCTCGGGAAGTAGATCGAAAATGCGAGCCATCTCGCCGGACACATGACTCACGCCCACCACATGATTGGCCCGCGTGTGTACGCCACCGGGGTAGCTCAGGAAACTCAGACCGAGCTGGCGAATCCACTGCAGTCTCTGCAGCTCCGGCAGATGAAGCAGGGAAGACTGCAGATCGTTCAACTCTATGAATCCGTGAATGGGATCGTTGATGAACATGCAGCCTCCAGTTTATCTAAACGTCGAAGTACAATGACAACTCGTAGGGATGCGGACGGTTCCGCACCTCGTTGTACTCCTTCTCCACTTTCGTCTCGATCCAGAAGTCTATCAATTCTTCGGGGAAAACGCCGCCTTCCAGCAAAAATCCCCGGTCCTCATCAAGTGCCACCATGGCCTCGCGCAAACTCGTGGGCAGCCCGCCGATTCGGTTCAGCTCGCTATCTGAAAGCTCATAGATGTTCGTGTCGATGGGCCCGAATCCAAGTTCCGAAGGATCCAGCTTCCGGCGAATACCGTCGAGTCCCGCCATGAGCTGTGCAGCTATGGCCAGGTAGATGTTGCAGCTGGCATCGGGCGGACGGAACTCGATGCGCTTGGTTGCCGCAGTGTTCGCATACTTGGGAATGCGCACCGCCGCGCTGCGATTTGCCAATCCAAAGAAGTTGCGAACCGGCGCTTCGAAGCCGGGCACCAAGCGTTTGTAGCTGTTGGTGCTGGGATTGGTAAAGGCCAAGAGCGCCGGCGCATGCGCGAGCAGCCCACCGATGTAGTGCAAGGCCGTCTTGCTGAGGCCCGCATAACCCTTTGCATCCCAGAACAGATTTTTCTTTCCCTTGCGAAGGCGCTGGTGGAAATGCATGCCGCTGCCCGCTTCGTTGAAAAGCGGCTTGGGCATGAAGGTAACCGTCTTGTTCGCCCGGGCGGCGACCATCTTGATGATGTACTTGATGCGCATGGCGTTGTCGCCCACGAGTGAGAGCGGTGATTCTTCAATCTCAATTTCACTCTGACCTGGGCCGCCCACCTCGTGATGGTGATATCGCACGGGAATCCCGGCCTTCTCAATTTCGGCCACCATCTCGGCGCGAAGATCATAGAGCTGATCGTGCGGTGGTATTGCGTGATAGCCACCCTGGTGCGGAATCTTGTAGCCCAGGTTTTTGCCCTCATCCACCGCCGAGTTCCAGTCGGCCTCGGCGCTGTCGATGCGGTAGAAAGCCTCATTGATTTCGTTTCGGTAACTCACCGAGTCCACGATATAGAATTCAAACTCGGGCCCCCACTCACTCTGATCGGCAATACCCTGATCCTGCATCCAGGCTTCAGCGTTGAGCATGATGGCCCGAGGATCTTTCCAGAAGGGCTTGCGTGTGTCGGCCTCGGCCGGCTGGCAAATGAGCGACAGGGTTTTCTTTTCCCAAAAGGGATCGATGCTGGCCGTCTTTGGATCGGGAAGCAGCACCATGTCACCGGCTTCGAGATTCTTGAACCCAGGTACGCTGGAGCCGTCGAAGGCGATGCCCAGGGTAAACAAATCTGAATTCATGCGGCTTCCTGGCAGGCTGATGTGATGCCAGCGCCCGAACAGATCCACGAACTTGAGGTCGATGACCTCGATACCATTTTTCTTGGCCCAGGGAAGCAGGGCCGAAGACGTTTTTGGCGGCATTTTCTTTCCTCCGATGATTCCCGGTTCGACGAAGCATAGTAGCAATCCGGACCCGGGTATCCAAGGGGCCTGGAAACGATTTTATAACAAAGGCTTCGATTGAAGGCGAGGGGCCGGCTGGCTATATTGTTCCCACCCGCCTGGCGGGTGAAAGGTGGAGATCGATGAAGACGATTCCTGAACTCAGCGACAAGGCCCTGGAACTGATCCGCCTGGCGTCGACGCGCCTTCCCGCGGACATCCGGGAGTCCCTGGCCAAGGGACGCGCCAGCGAGGTCGAAAACTCGCCGGCCGCGGCCACCCTGGGCACTATTCTCGAAAATATCGACCTGGCCGAGGAGCATTCCACGCCCATCTGCCAGGACACCGGCACCCCGGTTTTCTACGTGAAACACCCCTGGGATTTCCCCGCTGCCCAATTCAAGGCGGCCTTCACCGAAGCCGTGAAGGTGGCCACCACGAAAAACTACCTGCGCCCCAATGCGGTGGATTCCATCACAGGGAAAAACAGCGGCGACAATACCGGCGATCACTTCCCTGCCGTCTATTTCGAGCAGTGGGATCGTGAGGATGAAGTTCGCGTGGACCTCATGCTCAAGGGCGGCGGCAGCGAAAACACCGGCGCACAGTACGCCCTGCCCCATGCGGGGCTCGGCGCGGGACGCGATCTGGACGGCGTGCGCAAGGTCATCCTGGACGCCGTGGTAAACGCCCAGGGCAAGGGATGTGGACCCGCCGTGCTGGCGGTCTGCATTGGCGGCGATCGAAGCAGCGGCTATGCCCTGGCCAAGAAGCAGATTCTTCGGCCTCTGGGCGACAAGAATCCCGATCCCGTCCTGGCCGACCTGGAAAACGAAATCACCGAAAAAGCCAACAGCCTGGGCATCGGCCCCATGGGCTTTGGAGGAATGACCACCGTGCTCGGAACGAAAATCACGGCGGCTCATCGAGTGCCGGCGAGTTTTTTCGTGTCCATCATCTACATGTGCTGGGCGGCCCGGAAACAGGCCATGACCATTCGCAGCGGGGAGGTGAGCTATGATTAAGCTCAATACACCCATCACCGAAGATCAGATTCGTGGCCTGAAAGTAGGCGACGTGATTTCCCTGAGCGGAGTGTTCATCACCGCCCGTGATGCGGCACACAAATACATGATCGATACCTGGCTCGACAAGGAGCCCACGGGCGAAGATGCCGAACTGAAGGCCACACTCGGCCCCCTGCTCGACGGCGGAGTCATCTACCACTGCGGCCCAGTGGTGCGGCAGGATGAGGCGGGCAAATGGCACTTCGTGGCCGCAGGTCCCACCACCAGCGCGCGGGAAGAGCCCTATCAGCATCGCGTTATCGCAGAGCTGGGTGTGAAGGCGGTCATCGGCAAAGGCGGTATGGGCGATATGACCCTGGACGCCTGCGGCAAACACGGTGCGGTCTATCTGCACGCCGTGGGCGGTGCGGCCAGTTTGATCGCCCAGCAGGTGGTCGAAGTGGAAGATGTGTACAAGACCGAGTTCGGCCTTCCCGAAGCTTTCTGGCGCATTCGCGTTGAAGATTTCCAGTGCGTGGTGACCATGGACAGCCATGGCGGCAGTCTGCACAAAGAGGTGCTCAAGGACAGCCGCGCCCGATACGAGGAAATGTTCAAGGGCTAGTTATCAGCGTTTTTCCCGAGGCGGGTCCGGCAGGATCCGCCTTTCTCTATGGAACCCTTGGGGCTCAACTCTGTTGCGCAAAGGAGTCTGGCACAAAGCCGGAATCTGCCTTATAGTGAGCCGCCAGGAGCAGCATGATCTACGACAATATCCTTCAAGTCATCGGCAAAACGCCCGTGGTTCGTTTGAACCGCGTGGGCGCTGGCTTGCCCGTGGAATTTTATGGGAAATGCGATTTTCTCAACCCAGGCGGCTCGCTGAAAGATCGTGTGGCCCTGCGCATGATTGAAAACTTGGAGAAGGCAGGCCTGCTGAATCCGGGCGGAGACATTGTCGAGCCTACCAGCGGCAACACGGGCATTGGCCTGGCCATGGTCGCAGCGGTGAAGGGCTACGGCCTCACCTGCACCATGAGCCAGAAGATCAGCCTGGAAAAAGAGATCCTGCTGAACGCCATGGGTGCGAAGGCGGTGCGCACACCCGACGGCGTGCCTCACACCAGCCCAAACAGCCAGTTCGGCAAGGCCCTGGAGATCAGCCGCGAGACCGGCGCCGTGCTGCCCAATCAGTACGAGAACGAAGACAATCCAGACTCCCACTACTTCGGCACCGGTGCGGAGATATGGGAAGACTTCGGCGAGAGCCTGGACGCGGTGGTCATCGGCGTTGGCACCGGCGGCACGCTCATGGGTATCGCGCGCTACCTCAAGGAAAAGAACCCGAACATTCTTGTGGTAGGCGTCGAGCCCGAAGATTCCATGCTCGGCGGTAAGCAGGAAGCCCGGCCCTTCAAGACCGAAGGCATCGGTTACGATTTCATTCCCGACATTTTCGACTTCGGCATGATCGACCGCCTGGTTACCACCCGCGATCGCGAGACCTTCCACATGGCAAGGCGACTCATTCGCGAAGAGGGTCTGCTGGTGGGTGGCAGCTCGGGGGCCATCGCCCTGGGCATGTTGGAGATTGGGCGAGAATTGCCCACTGGGTCGAAGATTCTGGGTGTGCTTCCCGACGGCATCCGCAACTACATGACCAAGTTCGTTTCCGATGAGTGGATGTGCGAAAACGGTTTTATGGACGATGAGGACGAGCTTCCCAAGCGTGAAGCCCAAAGCTATACTCCGACCTCATCCGCAAAATCCTAGAAAGGCATCGATGATCTACGAGAACATCCTGAAGGTTGTGGGAAACACGCCTGTGGTGAAATTAAACCGTATCGGCGCGGATACGGGCGTTGAACTTTACGTCAAGTGCGAGTACCTGAACCCCGCCGGCTCTGTGAAAGATCGCATCGCCGTGCGCATGGTAGAGGGGCTTGAAAAGGCCGGAAGAGTTTCGCCGGGCAGTACACTCATCGAACCCACCAGCGGAAACACGGGTGCGGGCCTGGCCATGGTGGCGGCGGTGAAGGGTTATCCTCTGAAAATCACCCTGCCTGAGAAGATGAGCCAGGAGAAGCAGGTGGTTATGGAGTCACTCGGTGCGGAGATTATTCGCACGCCCACCGAGGCGGCCCATGACGACCCCGAAAGTTTGCTGGGCGTGGCCAAGCGGTTGAACGAGGAAATCGAGAACTCGGTGATTCCCGACCAGTACACCAATCGCGACAATCCCGATGCCCACTACTATGGCACGGGCGCGGAGATTTGGGACGACTTCGGTGAAAGCCTCGACCTCTGCGTCATCGGCGCGGGCACAGGCGGCACCATTGCCGGTGTGGCCAAGTATTTGAAAGAGAAGAATCCCAAGATCAAGATCATCGGCGTGGACCCCGAAGGCTCGATCCTGGGCGGACGCAGCGAGGTGGACACCTATCACGTGGAAGGAATCGGTTACGATTTCATTCCCGAGGTGATGGAGTACGACAACATCGACGGCTGGATCTACAGCAACGACAAGGACAGTTTCCACATGGCCCGCCGCATCATTCGCGAAGAGGGCCTGCTAGTGGGCGGAAGTTCTGGAGCAGCGGTTTGGGCCCTGCTCGAAGTGCTGAAGAAGGAAACCGGCGTGAAACGGGCCCTCACCATCTTGCCCGACTCCATTCGCAACTACATGACCAAGTTCGTGAACGACGCCTGGATGCGCGAGCACGGATTTCTGGAGGACTAGCATGAAGTTCGATACCAAGTGCGTGCGCGCGGCGCAGCGGCCCGACCCCACCACCGGCGCCATCGTGAATCCCATCTTCCAATCGGCCACGTTTGTGCTGCCCGAAGTGGGACGTAACTTGGGATTCGACTACACGCGATCGTCCAACCCGACTCGTCAGGTGCTCGAAGAACTCCTGGCCGAGATCGAGGGCATGAAGTACGCCACGGCCTTCACCAGCGGCATGAGCAGCGTGGACGCGGTCATGCGCATGTTCAAGCCGGGCGATCACATCGTCTCTAGCGACGATGTTTACGGTGGCGTCATCCGCCTGCTCAACAATTTCCTGGCCGAGTGGGGATTGGAAGTCACCTATGTGGACTCCAGCAACACGGATGAAGTGAAAGCGGCCATTCAGCCCAACACGAAAATGATCTGGATCGAAACGCCCACGAATCCATTGCTAAAAGTCACCGACGTGGAAGCCGTGGGAAAGATCGCCAAGGACGCCGGCCTACTCTTCGGCGTGGATAGCACCTTCGCCACGCCCTATCACCTGCGCCCCGTGGAGTACGGCGCGGACATCGTCATGCACTCCACCACCAAGTACCTGAGCGGGCACAACCTCATCATCGGCGGCGTGATCCTCACCGACGACGAGAAGATTCACGAGCGCATGAAGTACACGCAGAAGTCGGTGGGCGCCATTCCCAGCCCCTTCGACTGCTGGCTCACCATTGAAGGGCTGAAGACCCTGAGCCTGCGCATGGCGCGCCACGCCGAGAACGGCATGGCCGTGGCGAAGTATTTGGAGGCGCATCCCAAGGTGTCCCGGGTGTCCTACCCGGGGCTCGAGAGCCATCCCATGCATGCGGTGGCGGCCAAGCAGATGGAAAACGGATTCAGCGGCATGATCAGCTTCGAACTGAAGGGCGGCATTCCTGCCGGCACCACGCTCATGAACTCGGTGGAGCTATGTGCGCTGGCCGAGAGCCTGGGCGCGGTGGAGACCATGATCACCCATCCGGCCACCATGACCCACGCCGAGGTGCCCAAGGATGAGCGCGAGGCGCGCGGACTCACCGATGGCTTGGTGCGCATTTCCGTGGGCATCGAAGATCTGGAAGATATTCTCGCGGATCTGGAGCAGGCGCTGGAGAAGGTTTAGGGCCGATCTACCCTGGTCCCATGTTGAAGTTAGCGAGCACATAGATCACGAGTGCCCCCCAAGCTAACGCGACACCCAAAATCGCCCCTCCGAGAAACAGACCAAATTGCCCAGTGGGCCCCGGCCTCTCCTGCTTGAGGACCATACTGATATCTGACCAGGCAATCTCCCTTACAGGTCTAGGCACGCGCATTGAGCCGTGCTTCTTGTAGATTCCAATACCTGTCCTGTCCAGCGAGGCCACTTCGCCCGAGACCTCCTCGCCGTCATGGGTAAGGACGATCACAGTCTCCCCAATTGCGATCGAGGAGATCTTGAGGGAGCAGGAGTCAGCGACCTCAGCTTCAATATCCAATTCGACGGGATGCTTAACGGTACAAGCAGAGATCAGGATCAGTAGTCCGAAGGTCAGGATCGCGGCCGCTATGCTTTTGTGATTCATATCTACCTGGCAAACAATACAGGGGAAAAGGCAAGAACCAGGCCGAGCAAGAAGCCCTTTTGGAAGGCGGAGTTTCGATGAGCTTGCTTAACCCACATGGCCTCTATCTCAGCAAGTGGGATCTGGAGGTAGAGCTCACTTTTCGCATACCTCCGCGCTTGGCTGATATGTACCACCTGACTCATTTCTATTCTTTCGTCCTGGATCCCTTTGAAGACACCCCGCAGCGCTCTTCCGTCCTTCATCAAAATGTTTAGGTGTGTGCCACAAGCGAGACTCTCTACGAAAGGATCAGCAGGTTCGCCCGGTGGAGAGGCAAGTGGCGCTTCTATGTAGGAAGGCGAACAAGCGCAAATCATCGAGTAGCTCAACAAGAATACCGACATACCGATTCGAAATCCTCGACTGGATCGCATGGAAGGCCACCCCATGCTATTGCCCACCAAAGGAGATATCACCCAAAGCTTGTCCAATGAGATACAAGAAGATCAAAGTGCCTGCTGCGACTCCCACGGCAATTCCCGCCAGAGTAGAGCTGGTACCGGATCGATCCTCGTACTCGATTTCGGTCAGTTCATCCCAAGGAATCACCAAAGGGTCGCGACTTACAAATTTTCTCCCACTGTGCAGGGATTGCTCGTGACTTGAAGCAAAACAGATCATGGTCAGATTAGTCTCATCCACCTTGATCACTTTTCCGACAAAGTAGTTCCCTTCCAAGGTGCACACGCGAATTCTATCTCCCTCCTTCAGAATTGAGGCCATGAGGCGAGGATTCGCCGACTCTGCACTCGAGATATCCAGGCGCACCGGCCTGCGCGTTGAGCAGGCGGTCAAAGTGACAACAAGGAGTATGCTGATCGGGACGATGAGTGGGGAACGGGCGATTCGAATGAGGGATAGCACAGTTACACTCCCCCAAGAATAATAAGCGGCACAAAAAGTCCGATAACGATCCCCGTTGACAGTGAATGCGATTGCTCACGCTCACTGATCCAAATTTCTTCGATGTCTTCGAAGGGAATATCAGCGGGGTCCGTGGGCGAATAGAAATTGAATCGGTTTTTGACCGAGCAATTATTGATGCTGATGGAGCTGTCTGAGAGCCCGACGAAATCACCATAAAGGACGGTGCCATCAACAAGGGACATGACGATTTGATCGCCGGATTCCACGGGAACCACAAAGGGATTGGCGCCACCCTCCGGGCGGGAACTCACCATACTGCTAGTGTAGTTAGGAGCGCAGGCGGCCAGGCAGATTAGAAGCATCGCGAGGGAAACCCATGGCACCTTGCTCGCATTCCTCATCGTCCCGTTCATAAATCGAGAATAAGGAAATACTAGAACCTATTCAAGCTCCTTTTTGAACTCCCCTAGAGCAAATTCAACATCGTCAGCCGTAACACCGTAGTGTGTCACTAGTCGGAAACGCTTGGCCCAAAGATTGAAGAAGCGCACGCCTCGTTTTGCCATGGCCTTCACGAAATCGCGAGGATCGCGATCGCCCGTGAGTTCGAAGTAGACGATGTTGCTCTTGTAGAGACTCGCGTCGCAGTCGATGGTGGCCATGGCGGACAATCCCTCAGCCAAGCGTTTCGCGTTGGCATGATCCTCGGCCAAACCTTCCACGCGATTCTCCAGCGCGAAAATTCCCGCCGCAGCGAGGTGTCCCACCTGGCGCATTCCACCGCCAAGGAGTTTGCGCGCACGATGCGCATGATAGATGAACTCTTTCGAAGCACAGACCACCGAACCCACCGGAGCGCCGAGGCCCTTGGACAGACAGAAAGTTACCGAGTCGGCGTAGGAGCAAACCTCGGCCACCGAAGTGCCAAGGGCGAGGGCCGCGTTGAAAACCCGCGCGCCATCCAGGTGCACGGCGAGACCCCGCTCGCCTGCGAACTCGCGCACCTTCGCCATGTAATCCAGCGGTAGAGGTGAACCCGAACAGCGATTGTGTGTGTTCTCCATGCTGATCAGCCGGCTGCGCGGTTGATGGGCATCATCCGTGCGCTGGGCGAATGCGACTTCATCCAGATCGAAGGTGCCGTCCTCGCGGTTTTCAAAAATGCGATGCTGCACACCGGCCACCACCGATGCCGATGCCGCCTCGTACATGAATATATGATCCTGACGCCCCAGGTAGATCTCGTCGCCCTTTTCCGTGTGCACCATCAGACAGATCAGATTTCCCATACTGCCACTGGGCACAAAAAGCCCCGCCTCTTTGCCCGTGATCTCCGCACTCATTTCCTGCAGGCGATTCACGGTGGGATCTTCGTGGAAGACATCATCGCCTACCTCGGCCCGGGCAATGACCTCGCGCATGGCTTCATCGGCAATGGTCACGGTGTCGCTTCTGAGATCTACGAAACGCATGGTGCTCCTTTCAAGGGACGAGACATTGTGCCGATTCACGCCGCCTCTGGCAAGCCCCCGAGTCCACCCGGGTGGACTCTGGGCCGGCGGATAGCGGTTAGCGGTTAGCGATCAGCGCCTCTTGGCGCGAGCCCCCGAATCCGCTAGTCTCTCCAAAAGGAGTACCATGACCCTTCTCGCCGCAATCTTCGCTTTGGGATCTCTCTGGGCCGCCGATTCGGCACCACCCGCAGAATTCCCAGACTCGCTTATCTTCCCCGAAATCGTGGCAGAGGAGGGCAAGGTTCTGCGCACTCCCGACTTCAGCGTGGCCAGCGGACATCCCCTGGCCAGCGACGCGGGTGCCCGCATCCTGGCCCGTGGAGGAACGGCCGCCGACGCGGCTCTCGCCGTGCAGGCCATGCTGGCTCTCGTGGAACCCGAAGGCAGTGGTCCCGGCGGCGGATGCTTCATCCTTTACTACGAAGCGGCAACGGGCAAGGTCACCGCCATCGACGGGCGTGAAGAATTGCCGGCGGCGGCACATCCCGACATGTTCCTGGATGAAAACGGCCAGCCCTTGGACGACATTTTCTCCGGCGGCCTGCCTGTGGGTGTGCCCGGCACCATTGCGGCCATGGATGAACTCCATCGACGTTTCGGGCGCCTTCGCAAGGGCGAACTTTTCGACGACACCTACCAAACGGCCAACAAGGGTTTTCCCGTGGGCCCGGATCTGGCTTTCGAACTTGAACAACAGGCCGATCGCCTTCGCCGCTTTCCCGCCACACGCAAAATCTACTTCCACGAAGACGGCCGGCCCTATGCCCTGGGCGACACTCTCCGCAATCCCGACTACGCGAAGTTCGTGCGCATGTGGGGCGGGCACATTCAGTTCTACCACGCCCTCGCACCCGAGCTTGAGAAAGCCGTGTCCCGGGCAGCCTTCCGGCCGGGTTATCTCACCGCCGAGGACGTGCGCGGCTATCGTGCCCTTGAGCGCGAAGTAATCTACGGCGACTATCGCGGTTGGCGCCTGGCCGTCATGCCACCTCCCACTTCGGGCGGCATCACCCTGCTCGAGATCTTGGGCATTCTGGAAACTAGGGAACCTGCCCAAGGCAATGTTTTCGAGGACGATGGTGCGCTGGTCGAATACCTCGATGGCATCGCCCGCGCATCGCGCGTGGCCTTCGCCGACCGCGGCGCATATCTGGGTGACCCCGACTGGAGCCCGGACATCCACATGCCGGCCCTGCTCGATCCGGATTTCATCGCGGGGCGGGCACAGCTGGCCTTCGATCCTGAAGCCGACCTGACGGTTTCGGCCAGTGCCGGCGAGCTCGGCGGCGGGCACACCACACACTTTTCCATCGTGGACAGCGACGGCAATGTAGTGTCCTGCACCAGCACCATCGAGCAACTCTTTGGCAGCGGCATGGTCTTGCCCAAGTTCGGATTTCTGCTCAACAACCAGTTGAGCGATTTCAACTGGATGCCCAGCGATCCTCCCGCGCCCAATGACGTGGATCCCCAGCGTCGCACGGTCAAGAACAAAGCCCGAACCTCGCGACAAGCAGCCGGAAAACGACCCCGCAGCAGCATGTGCCCGGTGATCATGTTCGACCCACAGGGCCGCCCGCTGGCCCTGGGATCCCCCGGTGGATCGCGCATCATCGGCACGGTGGCCGGTGTGGTCACGGCCTTGGTGGACCTCGATTTGAGCCTCGAGGAAGCCGTGGCGTTTCCTCGAATTCATTGCCGGAATTCGCCGCTGGATCTGGAATCCCGCGGCTGGAATCGGGCCGCACTGGCCGAGTCCTTGAGCGCTCGTGGCTGGCCGGTTTTTCCGGCCTCGCGTTGGCCCCTCTATCAGGGCGATGTGAACGCGGTGCGTGTGCTTAATTTCAAGGTGAAGGAAGGCGTAAGCGACCCGAGAATGGACGGAGGACCCGCCGGAGGTTGACGATTGTCCCTTTTCCCAACCGCCAAACCTACTTATTTTGGGGGCTCAACCGCCGCCTGGAGGTCAGCATGAAAACTCAGGAGAAACAGGTCCGTCCCTGTACCGAAATGCCGGAAGTCCTCGGAGCCCGGCATGAAGTTCCTCTGCTCGACGGCAGTCGCATTGAGAGCGCTTTCTTCGACAATGCGGCCAGTACCAAGCCCTTTGCCGAAGTGAGCGATTTCATCAAAGAGATCGAGCCCTATTACTCGAACATTCATCGGGGAACGGGATTCGACAGCATGTACTGCACCCATCTCTATGAAGAGGCGCGGGACCGCATCCTGTCCTTTGTGGGCGGCGAGGCCGACTCACACATCGTCATTCCGGTTCGCAATACCACCGAAGGCCTGAATCTTTTGGCCATGACCATGAATCTGGATCCTGAAAATGACGTGGTGCTCAGTTCCATCATGGAACACCACAGTAACGATCTACCCTGGCGGGGTAAGGCGCGGGTGGAACATATTCCCGCGAACAAAGAAGGCGACCTGGATCTTGTCTGGCTGGAAAAGAAGCTGATCGAACACGCCGGTGCGGTGAAGCTTGTGGCCATCACAGGTGCCAGTAACGTTCTGGGCAATGTAACTCCCATTCACGATATCGCGAAAATGGCGCACAAGCACGCCGCCAAAATCGCCGTGGACGGCGCGCAGCTCGTGCCCCATCGCAAGGTCAGACTCTGCGACGCCGACGATCCATGTCACATCGACTACCTGGTTTTCAGCGCACACAAGATGAACTCACCCTACGGCGAAGGCGCCGTGGTGGGCGACTTCCAGCACTTCGCCGATGCGGCCCCTTATCTGCAAGGCGGCGGTACTGTTTATTCGGTGGGACTGGATCACGTGATCTGGGCGGATCCGCCGGACAAGCAGGAGGCGGGCACGCCGAATATTCTGGGCATGCTGGCTCTGGCCAAGGCCATCGAAATCATGGAGCGCGTGGGCATGGACGCCATCGAAGCCCACGAGGCCAAGCTCACCAAGCGCCTGCTTGAGGGCATGCTTGAAATTCCCAAGGTGGGAATTTTCGGCAAGAATGATCCCAATGATCTGAAAGATCGTCTGGGCGTGGTCACCTTCACGGTGGCGGGATTGCATCATGCCCTGGTGGCGGCCATCCTCAGTTATGAAGGTGGCATTTCCGTTCGCAATGGATGCTTCTGTGCACATCCTCTGATCAAGCACATGCTCAATGTCACGCCCGAGCAGGAGTCTGCCTTCGAAGAGGCCATTCGCCAGGGCGACCGCAGTGAAGTTCCCGGTGCAACGCGGGTGAGTATCGGCATCCATAATACGGAAGAAGAAGTGGACCGTTTTCTGGAGTTGCTTCGTATCATCGCTGAAGGCAAGTGGAAGGGTAAGTATAACCTGGACACGGCAACAGGCGAGTATTCTCCAATTGATTACAGTTTTAATTTTAATGACTACCCAATGATCTAGTTTGTTCAATTCAATTCTTCTTTGAGGCCTTTTAACTTCTGACTTTTTAACCCTGGGGGCATTGATTCCGCCCCCAGGGAAGGGCTATACTCTCGCCCGCGCTGGGATGGGAGCGCCATACGCATCAAGCATTCCACCTATATTGAGGGGAATAGCGATGGTCAAGCCCACAAGTGGATCACGTTATTTATTAGCAACCATTTTGCTCATTGTATTCTTCTACCCACTCAACGCTCACCCGCCCTTCGACAGCATCCAGCTAAAACACTTCGGTCGAGAATCCGACCCTCGGGTTGTGGACATTCTCTATGAAGACTTCGAAGGATCGTGGTTGCCGGATGATTGGGCCCGCATAATCAGCGAGCCCTTCTTCAAGTGGGACCAAACCGAGATTCGATCTCACTCCGGCCAATACAGCGCGTGGGTCGAGTATAGCCCCCAAGGTCTTCCGCTGGATGAATGGCTGGTCACGCCGGCCATGGACTTCAATGGTTATCCACGGGTCTATCTTGAGTTCTACGAGGATCAGCAATACTGGGGCGGATTCGGCGGAACACATTCGATCATGGTGAGCACAAGCAGCCAAACCGATCCATCAACCTTCACCCCGCTTGAGGTCTGGACACCTGTAAATCACGACATCAATGGATTCGATGGAGAACCTGTTTTTCTCGACCTGAGCGACTACCTGGGCGAGTCGACCGTTTATCTGGCATTTCGCTATGAAGGAACCTGGGCGGACAATTGGTTCATCGACGACGTGCGCGTGTTTTATCCCGATGAAAACGACGCGGCCGCTCTGGCATCATACCCGGACCAACTTCAATTCGAAGGTGGCGATTTAATCCAGCCTGAAGCCGTGGTCATCAACCTTAGCGGTGAGGCTTTCAGCTTCGACGTGAGCATGGAAATCAAGGAGTCGGGAACATCTGTCTACCTTGAGACCATGCCGGTCACGCTTGAACCTGCGGAGAGGGACACTCTGGAGTTCCCCCCCC
>RRYU01001465.1_pt1 | contig 16871 bp, 15 predicted proteins | sample 2162651 | NCBI WGS metagenome assembly RRYU01 (sample SAMN10267283, study PRJNA491782) | microbial mat metagenome | isolation source: biomat in the production well | place: Japan: Minami-Kanto gas field, natural gas well KTG3 | collected 2017-06 | reverse complement strand
TGGAGGCGTGCCCGCACTTCCTCAATCCGTCGCGCCTGGCGCGGCTGAGCAGGGCGCGGATGTTCGATGAGATGCAGAGCTATTTCGTCATGGACTGCGTCGAGTGCGGTTCCTGCAGCTACTCCTGTCCCTCTGGAATTCCCATAGTACAGATGATTCGCACCGCCAAGTCCCAACTCCGCCAACCCAAGGCCGACGCGCAATGAGCATGAAGGATCCCCGGCTGCTGATTCAGGCGGCACCCCTGCTCAGACAGGATATGACCACCCAGCGCGTCATGCTCGATGTGCTGCTCGCCCTGCTCCCGGCCACCCTGGCGGCGCTCTGGTTCTTCGGCCTGAGCGCTCTGCTGGTGCTCGGCGCCTGCATCGCCGGCAGCATGCTCACTGAGTGGACCTTCGCCCCGAAGGAATCCCGCCGGGAGCGGATGATCGACGGCAGCGGCCTGCTGACCGGGCTGCTGCTCGGCCTCACCCTGCCACCCGGCCTGCCGATGTGGATGGCGTTCATCGGCGGGGCGGTGGCCATCGGGCTGGGCAAGCTGATCTGGGGCGGGCTCGGCCAGAACATGTTCAATCCGGCCCTGGTCGGCCGCGCCTTTCTGCTCGCCACCTTCCCCATTGCCATGACCACCTGGAACGTCCACGGCGGGCCTGGGGACTTCTTCCAGGTGCATGCGACCAACCTGGCGCTGCCCTTCATGGGTTTGGGCTATGACAGCGTCTCCGCGGCCACCCCGCTGGGGCTGATGAAGTTCGAGCACCAGGACACAGCCTTCCTGCAGCTGCTCATGGGCAATACCGCCGGATCCCTGGGGGAGACCAGCGGGCTGCTGCTGCTGTTGGGGGGTATCTTTCTGTGGCTGCGGCGGGACATCGACTGGCGTATCCCGGCCGGCATCCTGGGCTCGGTGGCCCTGTTTTCCGGGATCATGTTCCTGATCGAGCCGGACAGCTATCCAAGTCCCCTGTTCTCGATCTTTTCCGGCGGGCTGCTCATCGGCGCCTTCTTCATGGCCACCGATCCGGTCACCTCGCCCCTGACGCCCCGCGGCAGCTGGATCTTCGCCATTGGCATCGGTCTGCTGGTGGTGCTGATCCGGCTCTTCGGGGGGTTTCCCGAAGGGGTGATGTACGCCATCCTGCTGATGAATGCGGCCACGCCGCTCATCGACCGCTACACCCAGACCCGGGTCTTCGGCAGGGGAGGGAAATCCGCATGAGCGGCGAGATCGATATGGCTGCGAAAGGGTCCGAGCCCACCTCGGCGCGGCTGATAATCACCCTGGCGTTTGCCGGCTTGCTCTCCGGCCTGATCATCGTATCGGTGTTCGAGGCCACCCTGCCGACCATCACCGCCTACAAGGCCAAGGTGCTGCGGGAGGCGGTGTTCAAGGTGTTGCCGGGTACCGTCAGCCTGAAGCCAATCGCCTACCGGGGCGGCAAGTTGGAGATGGTGGAGAAGGTTGGGAAGGACGAGGAGTCCATCTTCGGCGGCTACGCCGCCGATGGCAAGCTGGTGGGTTATGCCATCCCCAGCGCCGGACCCGGCTTTCAGGATACCATCAGTCTGCTCTACGGCTTTCTGCCGGACCAGCGCAAGGTGGTCGGCATGGAGATCCTGGCGAGCCGCGAGACCCCCGGGCTGGGAGACAAGATCTACAAGGACCTGGAGTTCGTCGGCAACTTTGCGGATCTGCCCATCGATCCGGAGATCGTGACGGTGAAGAAAGGCAAAAAGACCAAGCCGAACGAGGTCGATGCCATCACCGGGGCGACCATCTCCTCCAAGGCGGTGGTGCGGATCATCAACGAGGGGAACATGCGCTGGCTGCCGCGGCTAGAGGCGGGCGCGCCAACCGATAGCGCAGCCCCCTAGGCCTGGATTCGGTTTAACATCCCGGCAGACTGATGGCTGCGGCTGCCTCTGTTCTACAAAGATATCTAACCGTTTTGAAATAGGCTCAACCATGCCCCAGAAAAAGCAAGACGCCTACCAGGAGTTCGTCAAAGGCCTGTGGCGGGACAATCCGGTGTTCGTCCAGGTGTTGGGCATGTGCCCCATGCTTGCGGTGACTAATTCGGCGATAAACGCCCTGGCCATGGGTGGGGCGACCTTCTTCGTGCTGGTGGCCTCAAGCTTTTTCGTCTCCACCCTGAAGGACTGGATCCCCAAGCAGGTGCGCATCTCCACCTACATCATCATCATCGCCACCTTCGTCACCGTCGTCGACTTCTCCCTGGAGGCCCTGGTTCCCAAGATCCACAAGGAGCTGGGTGCCTTCATCCCGCTGATCGTGGCCAACTGCATGATCCTCGGCCGCCAGGAGGCCTTCGCCTCGCGCAACTCGGTGCGCCTTGCGATGGTAGATGCCCTGGGCATGGCCAGCGGCTTTCTGTTCGCCCTGTTCTCCCTGGGTGCCGTGCGGGAGATCCTGGGTGAAGGGGCGCTGTTCGGGGTCAAGCTTTTCGGAGACAACTTCGAGCCCTGGGTGATCATGATCCTGCCGCCGGGCGGCTTTCTTACCCTGGGCCTACTATTGCTGTTCTTCAACTGGCTGCAGGAACGTAAGAATCAACTGGTACGGAAATTGGACGAGATGGAGGTTGAAACACGATGAACGAACTCGTGTGGATCTTCATCAGCGCCTTGCTGATCAACAACTTCGTACTGGCCTACTTCCTCGGCCTGTGCCCCTTCCTGGGGGTATCGCAACGGCTGGAGACCGCTTTCCGTCTAGGCTTGGCAACCATCTTCGTGATGCTGATCACGGCACTGTGCGCCTGGTTTCTCAACACCTTCATCCTGGAGCACGCACCGTATCTGCGGCTGATCAGCTTCATTGTGGTCATCGCCAGCACGGTGCAATTCATCGAGATGGTGATCAAGAAACTGAGCCCGGCCCTGTTCAAGGCCCTGGGCATATTCCTGCCCCTGATCACCACCAACTGCGCCATCCTGGGCCTGGCTATTTTCGCCACCAACAAGGGTTACGGTTTCCTGGAAGGCATGGTCTATGCCCTGGGTGCCGGCCTCGGCTTCACCCTGGCCCTGGTGCTGATGGCCGGCATTCGGGAAGAGACCGAACTGGCACCGGTACCGCGCCTGATTCGGGGCACCGCCATGAACCTGATCATCTCCGGCATCCTGTCCATGGCCTTCATGGGCTTCGCCGGTCTGTTCAGTGGTGCCTGAATGTGGGTCCACCTGCTCTCGATCCTAGGCCTGGTTGTCCTGTGCTCTGCTTGGGTGCTGTTTCAACTCTGGCTGGAACGCCAGGACCCCGATCTCGGGAAACGCTGCGGCAAGTGCGGCAATTGCAGTTGCGAACCCCACGCAGGCTCAGAGGCAGAGGAAACCAAGCCGGTCTGACGTGTCATCCATTCAACAAAAAAACAGTTCACCACGAAGAGAAGAAAGTGAATTTTAGGATTTTCGGCTTCACCTACAAGGCATCTGATAAATCACAATTATCTCCTAGATAAACTTCGTGCTCTTCGTGGTTCAACTGCCGGATTTCGGTTCAACGGCTCAAAACAGGGAAGCGCTGAGCTCATTTATTGCCGCTAGCATTTCCACGTCGTCGGTCAGTGTCTGTGCAATACAGGAACGGCAGGCCACTACGGGTGCGACACCGGAAGCGATCAGTTTCGCGGCATGCACCAGCAGGCGGGTGGATGCACCCTCGTCCAGTCCCTGGCCCTTGAGATTGCGCGTCATGTGGGCGAATTTCACCAGTTGCCGAGCGGTATCAGTGCCGACTCCGCACTCGCTCTGCAGGATCTTCTGCTCCAGCGCCGCCTGCGGATAATCGAACTCCAGGGCCACGAATCTCTGCCGGGTACTCTGCTTGAGATCCTTGAGTACGCTCTGATAGCCCGGGTTGTAGGAAATGCTGAGACAGAATTCCGGATCCGCCTGCAACAACTCCCCCAGTTTCTCCATGGGCAGGACACGCCGGTCATCGCCCAAAGGGTGGATGACGACCGTGGTGTCCTTGCGCGCCTCCACTATCTCGTCCAGGTAGCAGATTGCCCCGGCGCGCACCGCCTGGGCAAGAGGACCATCCACCCAGACCGTCTCCCCACCCTTGACCAGAAAGCGGCCGACCAGATCGGACGCAGTGAGGTCGTCGTGGCAGGAGACCGTGATCAAGGGACGCTTCAGGCGCCAGGCCATGTGTTCCATAAAGCGGGTCTTGCCGCAGCCGGTCGGCCCCTTGAGCAGAACCGGAAGCTGATTGCTGTAAGCGGCCTCAAACACCGCGATTTCATCACCCACCGGTTGATAATAGGGTTCTTTTTCGATTAAATATTCGTCTGGTCGGAAAACATGCACTGGCTTGCTGCCTATTGGGATTGACTATGCGCAGACAAGCTACCGGGAGGGGCGGTCCGCTGCAACCGCTACGGCTGTGGGGCCTTTCCTGCAACTACCTGAGCCCCCATGAGAACCCGAATGCCAGCTACGAAGAAGCGCTTATATACGCGGGTAAGGCCCTGATACCTTACGCAGACGTTATTCGCAGTCTGGCATGGGATTGAATTCAGATCAGCCTCAGGATGGAACAAAAAAAACCGCCGCACTTGTGTACGGCGGTTTTTTGCTTGCGGCACTTCCTGTGCCTGCAGGCTTTTCCCTATGCGTGATCCACTTTATTTAGTGGCGGCGGGAGCCTGCGGGACAACAACTGGGGCAACCGGGGCGCCATAGGGCATGCCATAGGGAGCGCCGTAGCCGCCACCATACGGATAGCCGCCGTAGCCGCCGTAGGGGTAGCCGTAACCGTGGTAGCGGTTATAACCACGGCCGTAGCCGCGACCGGAACCGGAACCACTCATGTTCATGTTGAAGTTGCCGTCACCCCAGCCGTCACCCATCCAGTCATTCATCCAGTTGTTGCCATAACCACCCGGGCCACCGCCCCAGGGGCCGCCGCCCCACCAGGCAGAAGCAGTAGTGGCGGCGGTGACTAGAGCGGCGGCAGCCGCAATCTTTAGGATCTTTTTCATTGCAGTTACTCCAAAGTTGTCTTCATTGACAATGGTGCAGAAAAGCGCGGAAACCGAATCGCCGATACTTCGTGGCTGCGGAGGGCGCCAGGATTGCCACGGTATTCGACGCTGATCGGTCTGGTGTAAAGACGCCGGGGCCCGTAGATGTGGTACAGAATATTAGAAATTTCTTAATTTGTAAACTGCCAAATCTCCGCTTCGGCGTTTACATGATCCAGATCATTCTTATGTGTACGAATCATGGCAGCATATCGCCACCCGGTCAACCGGGCCATTCTGAGTTCCTGCCGTACACCGCTTGGGTTGTGTCGGTTGCGTGGTCAAAACCATATAGGGCTTCTATCCGCACATTTGAAACTTCGATATTTTCTATAGTGGCGGCCTGAAGAGAAGAAAGGTATATTAACTAGTCCTAATTTTCGGTATATGTGAACTACCGAAACCCAATGAGCCTGGCAGCGTGACAATCGACTCCGGTCCCGTAACTGCACAGGTGACTACAGACCCATTCCGCGACGACGGAGGAAAGTCAATGACGGAAGTTATCGCCACCAACGAGACCATTCTGGTGGTCGGCGGCGGGATCAGCGGCATGACCGCTGCACTCGAAGCCGCTGAAACCGGGAAACGTGTCGTGCTGGTCGAAAAGCGCGCCTATCTGGGCGGTCGTGTATCCCAGCTGTACAAATATTTCCCCAAGCTGTGCTTTCCAACCTGCGGTCTGGAGATCAATCAGCGCCGGGCCAAAATGAATCCCAACCTCGATATCGTGACCATGGCTGAAGTCACCAACATCGAGGGCGAAGCAGGCAATTACAAGGCCACGGTTACAATCGCCCCGCGCTACGTCAATGAAAACTGCACCGGCTGCGGCGACTGCGGCAAGGCCGTCGAGGCCGAATTCGATGATGAGTACAACTACGGCATGGGCAAGCGCAGGGGCGCCTATCTGCCCTACCGCATGGCCCACCCTCAGCGTTATGTGCTGGATCCGCGCATTATCGGCACCGATGACGCGCAGAAGGCCAAGGACGCGTGCAAGTACGATGCCGTGGACCTGGACATGCAGGAAGAGCAGATCACCATTCCCTGCGGTGCGGTGATCTTCGCCACCGGCTGGCAGCCTTATGATGCCAACAAGATCCAGCCCTATGGTTATGACCGGATCGCCAACGTGATCACCAATGTCGAATTCGAACGCATGTCCGACCCCAGCGGACCCACCGGCGGCAAGATCCGGCGCCCATCCGACGGCAAGGAGGCGAAAAACGTCGCCTTTATCCAGTGCGCCGGCTCGCGCGACCGCAACTACCTGCTGCATTGTTCACGCATCTGCTGCATGGCCAGCCTCAAGCAGACCACCTATGTGGCGGACGCCTATGGCGACGATGCCGATATCAGCATTTATTACATCGATATCCGCGCCATCGACCGCTTCGAGGACTTCTATCAGAAGGTCCGCGCCAACAAAAACGTGAAGTTCATCAAGTCCAAGGTGGCCAACGTCGTGGAAAACCGGGAGAACGGAAACCCGGTACTGCATGGCGTGGATACCGAAGGTTACAAGCGCTACGCCAGCGAGCACGACCTGGTGGTACTGGCCACCGGCATGGAGCCCAGCATCGACAAGGACAAGTTTCCGGTGGACATCGTCATCAACCAGGAAGGTTTCATCGAGCCGGCGCCCGAGAATGGCGGCATTTTCGCCGCTGGTGGCGCATCCGACGCACTGGACGTGAACCGGGCGGTGCAGCATGCCACCGGTGCGGCGCTACGCGCCATCCAGGTGGTGAACCGAGTCGCAGCTCAGGAGGGTTGATACAGTGGCAGACGACAAGAAATTCGCAGGCTATATCTGCACCGGCTGCGGCATCGGCGACCGTCTCGACGTTGGCCAGCTGGAGACCACCGCCAAGCGCGATGGCAAGATGCAGGAATGCAAACAGCACGAAATGCTGTGCGGCAAAGAAGGCGTGCAGATGATCCGGGACGACATCGACAACAACGGTGCCACCCATATCATGATCGCCGCCTGTTCCCGCCGCGCCAAGGTGGAGGCCTTCAACTTCACCAATGTGGCCATGTCCCGCGCCAATCTGCGCGAAGGCGTGATCTGGCTGCGTCCGGAAAGCGACGAGAACCAGGAGACCACGCAGGAGATGGCGGACGACTACATCCGCATGGCCTGCGCCGAGGTCAAGTACATGTCCAAGCCCGCGCCTTCAGGCGAGCAGGACCGCGTGCCCCACGTACTGGTGGTCGGCGGCGGAGTCACGGGCATGAATGCGGCACTGGAGATCGCGGCGGCCGGCTACCAGGCCAGCATCGTCGAGAAGACCGGCGCCCTGGGCGGCCATATGGCCAAGTGGCACAAGAGCATTCCCAGCCGCTCTCCCTATGCCGAGCCTCAGGACAACGGCGTGTCCGACCTGGTGTCCAGGATCGAGGCCGAGAGCAGGATCACGGTGCATCTGAACAGCACCCTGACCAAGACCTCCGGGGCCCCGGGCCGCTTCTCGGCGGACATCACCACCGAGTCCGGCTCCACCACCACGGATAACTTCGGCGCCATAGTGCAATGCACCGGTTTCGTCCTGTTTGATCCCAGCGAACTGCCGGGCTTCAACTACAGCAACTCACCGGACATCATCACCAATGCCGAAATGGAAGCCCTGGCCGTGCAGGCCAATGGCGGCCCCATCAAGCGCCCGTCCGACGGCAAGGAAGTGAAGGCCGTGGCCTTCGTGCAGAACGTGGGTCAGAACTCCACCAAGGAAGGGCACCTCCCGTACCACTCCGGCATCGGCGATCTGGTGGCCATCAAGCAGGCCATGTATCTGAAGGAACAGAATGGCGACTGCGACACCACGGTGCTGTTCGACAACCTGCGTACCCCAGGCGCACCCGGTGAGGATTTCTATCGGGCCGGCCAGAAGATGCAGGTGACCTTCTCCAAGGGCCAGGTCTCCAAAGTGGTCCCGGGCGGCACGCTCAAGGTTCGATTCAAGGATTTGATCCTGAACGACGACACCGAGATGGAATGCGATCTGGTGGTGCTGGATGTCGGCATGATGCCCAATTCCGGTCCCGACCCCTACGCCCAGTTGGCCTATGAGACAGCGGAGGACGAAGCGGAAAAGGCACAGCTGAAGGCGGCCCTGGATGTCGCGCCGCCTTCGATCCTGAACCTGGACTACCGCCAGGGTACCGATCTGCCCCATCTGCGGCACGGATTCAATGACTCGCACTTCATCTGTTTCCCTTACGAGACCCGCCGCACCGGCATCTACGCCGCCGGCCCGGTGCGCCGCCCCATGGACAGCGTGCAGGCCCGCGATGACGCCACCGGTGCCGCAATGAAGGCCATCCAGGCCCTGGAGAATGCCGCCGGCGGCTCCGCGGTGCATCCTCGCGTGGGCGACCTCAGCTTTCCCAAGTTCCGCAAGGAAGGCTGCACCCAGTGCAAACGCTGCACGGTGGAATGCCCATTCGGCGCCATCAACGAGGATGAACGCACCTATCCTGTGTTCAACGAGGCGCGCTGCCGCCGTTGCGGCACCTGCATGGGCGCCTGTCCTGTGCGTGTCATTTCGTTCGAGAACTACTCCATCGACACCGTCGGACAGCAGCTCAAGAACGTGGACATACCGGACGAGTTCGACGAGAAACCGCGCATCCTGGTGCTGGCCTGCGAGAACGACGCCTATCCTGCGCTTGACATGGCCGCTCAGGCGGGTGAAGAACTCACCCAGTGGGCCCGCGTCATCCCGGTGCGCTGCCTGGGCTCGGTGAGTCTGTCCTGGATCACCGACTCGCTCAACAGCGGCTTCGACGGTATCGTACTGCTGGGCTGCCGCCGCGATGACGACTACCAGTGTCACTTCGTGCGTGGTTCGGCCTTGGCGGCCGAACGCATGAGCAAGGTGGGCGACACCCTGCAGTCGCTGAGCCTGGAGCCGGAGCGCGTCGCTCTGCACGAGGTGGCCATCACCGACGTCAGGCGTGCGCCGCAACTGATCAACGAGATGGCGGAAACCATCGAAAAGGTCGGTATGAGCCCGTTCAAGTTCTAACTTCTGTAGACAGGAGACAGCATAAGGTAGACGGGGAAAGGCGAACCTCTCCCCGTTACCGGTAGACCCGACACCCGTCTACTGACTACCGCCTACTGTCTGCCGAGCTAGGGGAACCGAATAATGAGTAACACTCAAATGATCGAGAAGTATCGCAACAGCTTCCTCAAGGAAGTTGAGGCGAACGTCGAAGAGGGCGAGTGGGTGAAGATGTGCATGCAGTGCGGCGTGTGCGCCGGCTCCTGTCCGCTGGGCAGTCACTGGGCGCATCCACCACAGGAGATCTTCATGATGATCCGCGCCGGCAAGCGCGAGGAGGTCCTCACTTCCGACTCCATGTGGATGTGCACCTCCTGCTACAACTGCATCGTGCGCTGCCCGCGCGAACTTCCCATCACCCACATCATGCACGGTCTGGCCCATTATGCAAAACGCCTGGGCCTGGTGGCTGCCAACCAGCCTACCGCGAAATTCGCCCAGAAGTTCTGGGACAACCTGATGAGCAAGGGCCGGGTCAACGAGCTCAAGCTAGGATTGGCCCTATACTTCATGAACGGCTTCAGCGAAGGCATCAAGGTTTCATTGAAGCAGAAGGACCTAGGCATGAACATGATGAAGACCAAGCGATTGAATCCGATGGAAATCCTGGGCGGCCACGCGGTCAAGGACCTGTCCGGTTTTCACAAGGTCATCAAGAAGGCGCAGGAACTGGAAGACGCCCGCCTGGCTAAGCACGGCGGCTGAGGAGACACCACCAATGGCAAAATATGAATATTCGTTTTACCCGGGGTGTTCCTCGCAAAAGGGGGCGTCCGCGGCAAACTATATGACCTCGGTCCAATCCATGTGCGAGGAGCTGGACATACAGCTCAACGAGATTCCAGACTGGAACTGCTGCGCCGCTTCCATCGGTTATGCCGGCGGCGGTGAACTGCCACGCCTTGCCCTGTCCGCGCGCAACATAGCCCTCAGCGAGGAGCACAATCCCGGCCAGGAAATCGTGGCCACCTGCGCCGCCTGCTGGCTCTCCACCCGCGAGGCCGCTGAGAGGCTGGAAGAAGACGACAACATGCTGGCGGAGGCCAACGTGGCCCTGGCCGAGGCCGGTCTTAAACTGAAGAACGAGACCCCAATCAAGCACATGGCCGAGGTCCTGGTGGAGGATGTCGGCTACGAGGCTATTGCGGAAAAGGTCAAGAAACCCCTGGAAGGCGTAAAGATCGCCGGCTATGTCGGCTGCCAGACCAACCGCCCGTTCGGCATCGCAGGCGAGTCCTACGAAAACCCCAAGTACCTGGACAAACTGGTGGACACCCTGGGCGGCGACTCCATCCCCAACTTCGAGAAAAAGGTGCAGTGCTGCGGCGGCGCCCTGATCTTCTCGGAACCGGAGAAATCCCAGGAAATGATCAAGGGCATCATTGAGGCCGCCTATGACCACGGGGCGGACATGATAGTCACCCCCTGCCCGGTGTGCCAGATGAATGTCGAGGTCTATCAGGACCAGATCAACGAGACCTATGACACCAAGTTCAAGATGCCGGTGGTTTATTACTCGACTCTGATGTCCGTGGCCTTCGGCCGATCATCCAAGGACGCCGCACTGGATGGACAGGTGATTCCCGCGAAAAAACTGGAAGATATCGCCGGGTAGGAAATACCGCGATGCAACGCCCTCTTGGTAGCGGGGCGTTGACCGGAAAAAGCCACGTTACGTGGCTTTTTCTTTTTCCTAATCATTCAGCACAGCGCCAGCCAATCCAAGCATGGTCCACCACTCAGCCGCAGGCGAGAGCATGTCGTGGGTGCAGGATATTGTTCATTTCGCGTATCGAAATAATACTGGGACGCCTTAACAGCGGCATTTTCCTTCGCATGCCCAGGCTGGCCGGCAGTCAGTGCTCAGTGCATGCTGCTAACTGCCGGATCCAGGATCAGTGTGAGCGCCTGCGAAACAGCACTCGATCTCACTCACGCATTTTGTACACAGAAAATTCGAGGTAATCGCCGTTAGCTATGTGAATAAATTTAGATCTTTTGAATCTAGTGTTTTTTAAATCCCCTGTTAGTATTAAGCCAGTTGCTGCATACGCGTTCATTTCCAGACCTGAAGCCGTGGGGAAAACGGCCGGGCTGCATGCGTTTAACATCGGAGTCCAGAATATGACCAAAAAAGCCAAAAAGCATGTCCACCTCGAAAAGGACTGGAGCGTCAGCCGTACCATTCAAACCCTGTTACGCCACAACCTGAACTATCTGTCCGAATGGGAGGACAGCGCCCGCAGTTGGGATGATATTGAAGGCGTGCACCAGACCCGGGTCGCTTTTCGAAGAATGCGTTCGGCCTTGACGATCTTTCGCCTGGCCATCCCCAAGAAGACCTCGCAGCAATGGGCCGAACAGATGCGCGGACTCGCCGGGCGACTGGGAACCGCACGCGACCTCGACGTCTTTATCGATGAAGCACTGGGAGGAATCGGAGACAAACTACCTCTTCCCGGCAAGGAAAGATTGACCGATCTGGCATGCCAGGCACAGATAAACGCCTATCATGAGGTCTGCCTCATGCTGGACAGCAATGAATATGATCAATTTAAAACGGACTTTGGGCAATGGATCGACGACAAGGCCTGGGAAAAGTCGGACCTGTCAAAAAAACAACGCAAGCTGCTGGAAGGCGATGTCGTTCAGTTCGCCCGCAAGGTGCTCGACCGGCAGGAACGCCGGGTGCTGGAGGCCGGGGCCCATGTGGACAAGCATGCACCGGAACAAATGCACCGTCTTCGCATCGAATGCAAAAAACTGCGCTATGCCGCTGAGTTCTTCTTTCCCGTCTTCGGCGGCATGGACGAATTCATCGGCCACATGAAGGGGCTGCAGGACCTGCTGGGCGTTATGAACGACGTCTCGGTGATGCGCGGTCTGCTGGACAGCCTGTTGGAAGGCGTCACTGATCCACAGGTGCTTGAGTACTCCGGAGGCATAGTCGGGTGGCGTACCTGCTACTATCACGAATTGCTGTATGATTTCGAACGCCGCTGGGATGAGTTCGTCGAAGCCAAGCACCCCTGGTGGAAAAAATCCTCACAGGATCCGAATGCGCCTTCTAACAAGTGACAAGGCGTAGCGATGAATTAAGCATGCGGAATCCTGACCAAGGATCTCCGCATATATGGCCGCACCTGGCGCGGAAATAGCGTGACAAGCGGGCGACCCGCGGATTTTCTTCTACACTCCCCTCTGCTTGGTCAGTAATCCACTTAGGGTGTGGCATACCCTTACAAGCGAACCACCCGCACTTTGAGAACCGACTTTGCATCCGCCTCCAATACACTGATGCGGTAGCCCTGCTCCTCTATGAAGTCCCCTTCAGCGGGGATGCGCCGCAACCTGTTGGCCACAAATCCTCCCACCGTGTGGGCCTCTTCAGTCGGCAGATTGCTGTGCAGGATGTAGTTGACCTCTGAGATCGGCGTGCGGCCTCCCATCAAGTGTACGTTCTCGCTCTGGTGCTCGATGAACAGGCGTTGCTTTGGGTTGTATTCATCGAAGTCATAGCCCACGTTGATTTCCCCCACCACCTCCTCGAAGACATCTTCCATGGTGAGTATGCCGATAGCCGAGCCGAACTCATCCACCACTATGCCCATGTGGTCATCCCGGGCCTGCAGCAGGGGCAGGGTCTGGTCAACGGTCTGTTTAGGGGACAGGAACAGGGGGGGGCGAATATAGTCAGCCATATCCTTGTCGTCGATCTGCTCTTCCATCAGGTCCCAGGTGCTCAGGGTGAGTATGCACTGCACATTGGTGATGTTGCCCTGGTACACCGGAAGACGATTGAAGCCGTGCTTCATCACCACCTGCACCGCCTCGGATAAACTACGCACCTCGTCGAAACCCACCACATCCGCCAGTGGAATCATGGCCTCGCCCACGGTGGTATCCGCAAAACGGATGATACGGCGGATACTGCGTCGGTCGATGTTGCTGGCGCCGGCGCCCGAGTCGCCAATATCCAGCAACACCCTGAGTTCTTCCCGGGTAATGAACATATTGTCACGCATGCCACCACCGCCGCCCACGAGCCGGGTGGCGAAACGTGCAACCCGGCTGAAAATGAAGATGATGGGGTAAAACAGGAAGGAAAAAAAACGCAGGCCGTAAATGATGTATCCAACAATGGCATCGGCCTTCTGCTGGAAAACACTCTTAGGTACCACTTCACCGAATATCAGCAGGATCGGCGTCAGCAGTAATACCGATATCAGGTCGCCGCTGGCGCCGAACAGGTCGATACAGATCAGGGCACCGAGGGTGGAGATGGTGACGGTGGCAATATTGGTACCCGCCAGGGTGGTGCCAAGAATGACGTCCGGGGTCTTGAATAGACGTACCACCAGGGCTGCGCCTTTGTCACCCTGTTTGGCACGGTGTCTGAGTTTCAGCTTGTCGGAATTGACGATCGCGATTTCCGAACCGGAGAAAAAACCCTTCAGAATCAAAAATACCAGCATCAGCAGAAGTTCTAGAAGTAGTTCCATTACCGTTTCCCCTCCTTCTCCGAGTCGATTTCAGAGACAGGTTCCCGCGGCTCAGTTGCCGCCTCCGCCGGATCATCGGCACCGTTCCCACCATTATTTGCAGGTGCATCGGCCTGCAAGCCGACTGGTTTTGCACTTTCCGCCTCATCATCATCTGCCTCCTCATCCTGGCCCGCCTTGGACACCAGAATACGGCTGATGCGCAACCCGCTCACCTCTTCCACACGAAAGTGGTAGCCTTCGTGCGTCACGCTATCCCCTTCCACCGGCAGACGACCGAACAACCTGAACACCAGACCGCCCACGGTGGTCATCACCGGATCCGTAATATCGATATTGGTAATGTCATGAAAATCCATAAGCCGCATGTCGCCGGGTACCTCGTAACCTTCCTCCTGCTCCTGCCAATCGCCGATGTTTTTCATCTTTCCGCTTATTTCACCGAAAAGGAAGGTCAACACATCCTTTATGGTGACGATGCCCAGTACCTCACCGAACTCACCCAGCACAATGGCCGCTCTGCAGTTACGCTCCTGGAAAAAATTAAACATCTCGTCCACCTTGATGGTGGGAGGTACGAAATGGGCCGGCTGCAGGAAATCCTTGATCGTTGCCTGGTCAGGGTCCAGGCCCCCGCGCAGCAGGCGTAACACGTCTTCCGAATGCATGAAGCCGATAACGTTGTCCCAATGCCCGGAATACACGGGCACCCTCGGGTGGTGGTGTTCCCTAAAGGTCCGGATCAGTTCTGCAATCTCCATCTCGGCATCCAGAAAACGAATGCGCGGCCCCGGAGTCATGATGTGTGACACTTCTGTTTCGGAGGCCTCGAGCACGTTGTCGATCAGCACCCGCTCCGTAGCATGTATGACACCGGTTTCCTCACTCTCGTGCAGGATGGTCTTGAGTTCGTCCGGTTGCAGTATGTTCTCCCGGTCAACCACGTCCCCCACCACCAGTGTGGTGACCCGATCAGACACCAGGCGCACCGCCTCACGCAGGGGAGTCACTATGTATATCCATTTCGGCAGTACACGGGCACTGACAAAGGTGGAATAGCCCACCGGAAAAGACACGGCGATGGTCTTGGGGGTAACCTCGCCCACCAACAGCAGAACCGGGACCATGACCAGGATGTTGATCCAGCCGGCATCCTGGTCTCCGAACAGCATGAGCAGTATGCCGGCCATATTGACCGAGGATGCGATGTTGACCAGTTCATTGCCGCACAGGATGGAGATGATAAGCCGCCGCGGCTCATCCAGCATGGCGTGGATGCCTTCGGAATGCGGATTACGGGTATTGCGCAGCTTCTGCAGGTCGATACGGCTGAGCGAGAACATGGCCGTTTCCGATCCGGAAAAGATTGCAGACGACACCAGCAGCACCACCTGCAGTGCAATCCGCAACGTCAACTCGAGATCCGTGGTGTCGATCTGCAAAGACCCCAGGAACAAACTGATTTCATCCATTGCTGAATCTCATTGAGATGGGTTCGAAGCACGGGCAGGGAATCGCCTGGCGCATTCCGCTCACCCGCTTGTGCACGGCGCTATATCTGCATTCCGGCCTTGCAGATTCACAGCTTTTTACGCCAACACCGGCTTTCTGCACAACCGCTATTTCAAGCTGAAGTGACTCTGCTCATGCAAAGCTCCAGGGGCATGAATAAAAGACTGATGAGCATCAACCGGAAGGTGTAATCCGCTTGAAAAAAAAACTTGAAAATAAGCACAATTTACAAGGCGCTGTAATAAGACCGTAACAAGATTGTAACAACATACGGGCGTCAATCGATGTCGCAGATCATGCCCCAGGGCAGGGCGGATCAAGTCACGGTCTTTACAACATCAAAACTGAAGCCGGTCCTCAGTATCACCCACATTGGAGGGACAGTATGAAATCAACCAGCACGATTGCCTCGCTATTCGGGCATTCACCATTCAAACCCCTACAGGCCCATATGCAGATCGTCACTGGCTGCGTCTCCTTGGTGCCGCCCTTGTTCGAGGCACTGATAGCCGGTGATGCCGCCGGCATAACCGATATCAAGGATAAAATATTCGCCCAGGAAGACGAGGCCGACAAACTGAAAAACAAGTTGCGCGCCCAGTTGCCCAAGAGCCTGTTCATGCCGGTCGACAGACGCGATCTGTTGGATCTGCTGCAGATGCAGGATTCCATCGCCGATACGGCACAGGACATAGCCGGCCTGATGGTGGAACGCAACATGGAAGTGCCGGATGAGATGAGGGAGCCGCTGCTGAAACTGGTGAACCGCTGTGTGGATACCTGCAATTTCGCCGGGACCATCATCGCGGACCTGGACGAGTTGGTGGAAACCGGTTTCGGTGGAAATGACGCCACCCGCGTCCAGCAGAAGGTGGATGAACTGAACCGGATCGAGGATGAAACCGATGAGCTTGGCATGGCCCTGGCCAAGACCCTGTTCGCCAACGAGGACAAGATGGGCGCGGTGTCAGTGATGTTCTGGTACCAGATGATCCAATGGATCGGAGACCTGGCCGATTACTCGGAGAAAGTGGGAGACCGCCTCAGGCTGCTGATCGCCAACTGAGGGGCCGGCACAAGGCTCAAATCCATCTGCCCTGACCTGCCGGCCACATCGCCGAACAGGCGCGAAGGGCGCTCACAATACTCAGATTTTGAAAAGGTACAACAATGGAAATAATCAGCGAATGGGGAACGGTATTCTACGTAATGGCTATCGTTTTCGGCGCTTACATGACATGGGGCATCGGCGCTAACGATGTCGCAAACGCCATGGGTGTCTCGGTCGGCTCCGGGGCCATCACGGTCAAGCAGGCCATCATCATTGCTGCCATCTTTGAATTCGCCGGCGCCTTCATAGCCGGCGGCCAGGTCACCAAGACCATCCGCAAAGGCATCATCGATCCCACATCGATTGAGGGCTCGCCGGAAATACTCGTCTACGGCATGCTGGCCGCCCTGCTGGCGGCGGCCATCTGGCTGATGGTGGCATCCACCCGCGGCTGGCCGGTATCCACCACCCACTCCATCGTGGGCGCCATCGTAGGTTTCGCGATAGCCGGCATCGGCATGGATGCGGTCAACTGGGGCAAGATCGGCATGGTAGCCGCCAGCTGGGTCGTCTCGCCGGTCGTCGGCGGCGTCATCGCCCTGGTGCTGATGCTGAGCATACGCAAACTCATCCTGAATACCGATGAGCCGTTCCGTAACGCCCAGAAATGGGGCCCCAT
>RRYU01003622.1_pt1 | contig 16887 bp, 18 predicted proteins | sample 2162651 | NCBI WGS metagenome assembly RRYU01 (sample SAMN10267283, study PRJNA491782) | microbial mat metagenome | isolation source: biomat in the production well | place: Japan: Minami-Kanto gas field, natural gas well KTG3 | collected 2017-06 | reverse complement strand
TGCCATCCATCCTAAGGCCACCTCACTGGCTCTTACCGTGCGCGGACGTGCCTTTACCATGGGGAATTGGGATGGTGCCGTGGTGCAGCATGGTAGTGAGCATGGCCGTAGCCGTCTCGCTACCTTTTTGCACGATGGTAAACGCCTCATTCTCCTCAGTGATGCCGAGGGTGAAGAAGCACTGGAGATCCATACGGTTGATGGCTCGGCTCCACCACGCCGCCTCGCGGATCTCGATATTGGCCGCCCTCTTACCCTGCAACCTGCCCCTAAGGCCGATCTCGTCGCCCTCACCAACCAACGCCACGAACTGCTGCTGGTGGATCTGGAAGCTGGGACGCTGCGTACCCTCGACCATAGCCCCCATAGGCGTATTTATATTGCCGAGTGGTCACCTGATGGCTGCTGGCTCGCCTATAGCTACTGGGATACACCCCATACGCAGGTCATTCGGCTGTGTGAGGTGGAGAGCGGTGCGACCCATACTGTCACCCATACCCTCTTGTACGACAGAAAGCCCACCTGGGATCCAGAGGGTAAGTATCTCTACTTTATTGGCTACCGCGATTTTGATCCCGTGCGTGACCAAGCCCAGTTTGCATGGAGCTTTCCGCGTATGTCGCGTCCCTTCCTGATTACTCTGCGCGCCGATCTCGCTTCTCCCTTCGAGACGGGCGGGGTGAGTAAGGAGAGTACGCCGGAACCAAAGGAGACACCGAATACCCCAGCAGAGAGAGATGAGGCTAAGGCAGAGAAGCCCGAAGAGAAGTGCATCCAGATTGACCTTGAGGGCATCAAGGATCGCGTGCTTGCCTTCCCGGTTCCCCTGGGTATCTATGGTCAAGTCGCTGGGATCAAGGGCAAAGCGATCTATACCAACTACCCCCTGCGCGGCGCGATCAATAGTAATGGAGAGCGTCTGGCTCGCTTGGAGGTCTACGACTTTACTGAGCGTAGCTCCGAATTCCTCCTCGATGGCGTCTCCGAATTTGAACTCACCCCCGATACCCGCGCCATCATCTACCGTAGTGGCCGTAAACTGCGGGTACTCAAGACCGCCGAGAAGCCCAAGGATAATGGCGGCCCAGGCCGTAAGAGCGGCTGGATTGATACGAGCCGGATCAGTGTTGATCTCAACCCGCCCCAAGAGTGGCGTCAAATGTACCGCGAAGCATGGCGTATGCAGCGCGACCAATTCTGGAGCGAGGATATGTCCGGCGTGGATTGGCAGGCAATCTACCTTCGCTACCTACCCCTGATTGATCGCGTAGCCAGCCGGGGCGAAGTCTCGGATCTGATCGGTGAGATGCAGGGCGAGTTAGGAACCTCGCACACTTACGAGTCGGGGGGTGACTATCGGCCAACGCCCTACTACCGCCAGGGCTTCTTGGGGGTTGATCTGGCCTATGATGCCACGACCGACAGCTATAGCATCACCCGCATCCTTCAGGGCGATAGCTGGGACGAACGTGCCTCTTCACCCCTCGCTCGCCCTGGTTTGGGCGTGCAGGTGGGGGATCGCCTCGTGGCCATCAATGGGCAACGCCTCAGTGCCACCCGCAGCCCCGGTGAGTTGCTGGTCAATCAGGCCGGTGCAGAGATCTTGCTCACAATTGCCCCCACAAGTGGCGAGGATGTGCGCACCATAACCGTTAAATCGCTGACATCCGAACATATGCTGCGCTACCGCAGTTGGGTCGAAACGAACCGTACCACGGTTCACGCCGCCTCGAATGGGCAAATTGGCTATCTCCATATTCCTGATATGTCGGCACATGGCTTTGCCGAGTTCCACCGTGGCTACCTGATGGAGAGTAGCCGCGCTGGCCTGATCGTGGATGTCCGCTACAACCGTGGTGGTAATGTCTCCCAACTCCTGATCGAAAAACTTGCTCGCCGCCACCTCGGCTACGAAATCTCGCGCTGGGGGCAACCTACCCCCTACCCTGACCACGCACTCCTTGGGCCAATGGTGGCTATTACCAATGAGTATGCTGGTTCTGATGGTGACATCTTCAGCCATGTCTTTAAGTTGCTCGACCTCGGCCCGCTGATTGGAACTCGTACATGGGGCGGAGTGATCGGGATCAGCCCCATTGACTTGCTGGCCGATGGTACGAAAACCACCCAACCCGAATACTCGCCATGGTTCCCCGATGTTGGTTGGGGAGTCGAGAACTATGGTACCGAACCAACCATTGAAGTTGAGATTGCACCCCAAGATTATGTCGCCGGGCGCGATCCACAACTCGAACGCGCTATCGCTGAGGTCTTGCAGCGTATAGAAGCCGATCCCCCCCAGATACCAGCGTTTGGTCCCCGCCCAAAACGGAGCCTACCCTCGTTGCCGGAGGTGTGACACATAATTCAGATTGTAATTTACACCATATTTCACTCATCACGGTAACTGCTCTGGCGATGGTGGGAGATCGTGATTGGATCATGAGAGCAGGCTTTGAAGCATACATTCCAAAGCCCATAGATCCAGAACACGTTGCCCAACAGGTGGAGGCATTTCTTGGCAAAGATTCTGATCGTTGATGATCGCCAAGTTAATCGTGAATTTTTGAGTACGCTACTCTCCTATCAGAATCACCACCTGTTAGAAGCAGGCTTGGCTTCTGAAGGATTAGCCATCATCCGCACCGAATATCCCGATCTGGTCATCGCCGATATTCTGATGCCAGAAATAGATGGCTTCGAGTTCGTGCGCCAGATTCGGGCTATTCCAGAGATCGCTGCCACCCGAGTCATCTTCTACTCCGCAAATTATGTCGAATCTGAGGCGCGGGCGTTAGCCAAAGCGTGTGGAGTTGAGCATGTGATCGCCAAGCCCTCCGAACCAGAGCAGATCCTCAAGATGGTACAGGAAGCCCTCGGCATTACACCCCCTCCAGCCTCCACTGTGCCCAGTGCCGAATTTGATCGTGCCCACCAGCGGCTGTTGATTGATAAACTCGCCCAAAAGGTGAATGAACTCGAGTCCCTGAATACCAACCTCGAACAGCGCGTCAAGGAGCGTACCGCCGAGTTGGCCGAGGCCAACCAGCGCCTGCGCGAGTTACATACCTTCAAAGATAACCTACTCATGATCGCTTCGCATGATCTGCGCTCGCCTCTCAGCGTTATTCAGAGTATTGCGACTATGATCCTCGAAAACCCTGTGCTGCCCGAATCTACCCACTGCGCAGCCCAAACGATTATCTCCTCCGCCAAACAACTCAATACCCTCGTCGCTGATATTCTCGATATTTCTAGCCTTGAGGCGGGTAAGGTTGTGCTAGAGCCAATTATTATTCAAATTGGATTTATTATCGATCAGGTGATCGAAAATTTTCGCTACAGTGCCCAATTCAAGCAGATTCAGTTGCATGTTGAGGTTAGCCCCCAAGATCTCGTTGTCTTTGCTGATTGGAACAAGCTCTCACAGGTCTTTAACAATCTGATCGGCAATGCAATCAAATTTACCCCCAACGGAGGCAGGGTCAGCGTTACAATCAAGCGGGAGGGAAGTCAGATCTGTATTGAAGTCGCCGACAACGGGATCGGCATTCCGAACGAGGCCATCCCACACATCTTCGAGAAGTTCCAACGTGCCCACCCAGCGGGTACCAACAATGAGCGTGGCAGCGGTTTGGGTTTGACAATTGTGCAGCAGTTGGTGGAGTTACATGGAGGAAGGATCGAGGTGTGTAGCCAGGTAGGGCTGGGGAGTACGTTTCGGGTCTATTTGCCTGCGATCTAAGGATCTATCCTAACGGCTCACGCCCATGCGAGGCCAAGTTGTGCGCGTAGCGCGTCGTTTCGGGCAAACGGTAGCGCGTCGTACATGCCAGCACCAGATCCGCCGCTTGCTCGATGCCTACCCGATGCCCCGGTGAGACAAAGACCGGCTTGACGCCCGCCCGTGTGCGTAGCACCATCCCCACTGGTTCACCGCGATCTACTAACCACACCCGCCCCCCGCGTATATCCGGCACGGTATCGTGTTCCCCGATTAACAAGGTCTTGGCACAGCCAATGCTGGAGATACCCGTCACTACCCCTAGGTGGCTGGCAATCCCAAAGCGACGCGGATGCGCAATACCCTGCCCGTCACAGATCAGCAGGTCGGGTGGAGTAGCCAACTGCTCTAACGCAGCTAGAATCGCCGGTGCCTCGCGGAAGGAGAGTAGGCCGGGGATGTAGGGCAGCGGCGCGGGATGCCGCGCTACCGCATGGGCGATGGGGGTGAGATCGGGGTAACTGAGTACCACCACTGCCGCCCGCGCTACCCGACCATCATCCTCGAACCCCGCATCTACCCCCGCAACACTGCGCAATGGAAACTGCGTGTCCCCAATGATCACCTGGCTACGCAGTTCTTCCTGTATCGCTATCGCCGCCTCGGTTGTTGTTGGCCACATCGGCTTACTCCGCGTATCGCTCCTCTTTCCACGGGTCGGCATGGTTGTTGTAGCCGTATCGCTCCCAAAAACCGAGTTTGTCCTGCGCCAGAAACTCTAAGCCCCGCAACCATTTGGCGCTCTTCCAAAAATACTTGCTCGGTACTAAGAGCCGCAGCGGAAAGCCATGATCGGGGCTGAGTTCCTGGCCATCGTATTTGTAGGCTAACAGAACATTCTCATCCATCATGACCTCAAGTGGCACGTTGGCCGTAAAGCCGAGATCACAGTGCGCTACCACAAAGGCCGCCTCTGGTTTGAGGGCGGGAATATGGCGCAGGAATTCCTTGAATTGGACTCCCTCCCAGTGGGTGTCGAGTTTGCTCCAACGGGTGACGCAGTGGATGTCGGTGGTGATGCTGATGGTGGGTAGGCTGCGAAATTGGTTGAAGTCGAGCCGCACCGGACTCTCAATCTCGCCCCATACCCGCAAATCCCATGTCGTTTCCAGATCGGTATACTGGGGCACGTTCCCATAGTGCAGCACCGGGAACTTCTCGGTTACGTACTGGCCGGGCGGAACTCGCCCCTCTGGGTCTGATGGACGGCGGCTGAGACGCTGCTTCAGATGATCAAACATAGACTCCTCTTTATCTGGCTTAATCGGTGATTTGTAGTAGGTAAATCCCACCATCAAAGGTGCTCACTGCGATCTGGTTCCCATCTGGGTGGAAGGCTATCGCCATCACACTGCCAGTGGTTAGACTGATCCCACCTAACCGGGTTCCAGTCTGAACGTCCCAAAATTCGAGGCTGCCGATCAGACTCCCCGTGACTAGCAGATTCCCATTGGGCGAAAGGGCTAGGCTGTTAAACCAACGCTCATTGGTGGGGGCGTGAATAGTGCGCACGGGCGATCCATCCGCAGTGCGCCAGAAGGTGAGGGTGCCATTACTACTCGCACTTACAAGCATATCACCAAGAGCCGCTAAATCCATCGCTGTGATCTGTGTCTGGGGGTATTCAATGCGAGTCTCTTTTGCTCCACTACGAGCATTCCAGATCTGAATATCGCCACTCTCATCATAGTTGGTGGCTACAGCAAGCCGCGAGCCATCCCGGCTGAAGGCGAGCAACAGCGCAGGCTCCTGGGGGCCTTGGAGTGTCTGGATGGGTGTGAAGGTCTGGGCATCCCAGATCACCACCTGCCCCGTGTTGCTGCCAGCCGCAATCAGGCTACGATCTCGGCTCACAACAACGCTCACCGCTACCCCCTCTACCCCCTGAAGTTCCTGGTTGCGATCTTGCCCCGAAAGATCGATCACCACCACCTCGCCCGCGTCACTGATGGCAATCAACTCGCGATCACTCAGGAAGGCAAGGAACTGGTTGGTCGGGAGTGCTCCATTGATGCTGACTTGACGCTCATCAGCTAGACTATGGAGCCGTAGCATCCCGCTGGCTCCCCCTGTCCCCAGGATCTCCCCGCTCTCCGAGTAGGCTAACGCCTGTACCATACCCTGCGCCAGCAATAGCCGTTTCGTGATGGCCCGATCCTGGGTGTCCCAGAGAGTCAGCATCCCCCCCGTGTCACTCACTGTCACAACATGATGGCTATCGGGTGCCCAACTAAGACCAAGCAGCCGCATGTGCCGGTCGCGCAGTACCGCCCGTTCCGTGCCGGTGATCGGGTTCCAGAGACGCAGCGTACCGTCCGTACTCGCACTCGCCAGAGTCTTCCCATCGGGGCTGTAGCTCAACCCATGAATAACGATCCAGTCTTGGTGGCCACGCAGTTCTCGCTCAAGCTGGCCACTAATCGCATCGAGGATATAGATACTATTACTGACCGAACCCACCGCAATGCTGGTTCCATCCGGGCTGTAGGCGATGCCCGTCAGCCAGTAGGGCGCACCGGTCGCCGAGTTGATCGGAGCCGTAAAGGCAAAGCCCGCCAGCGGCGCTTGACTGGCCACATCCCACATGCGTACCGTACCATCGCGTGCGGCAGAAGCAAGGAAGCGACCATCTGGTGAAAAAGCGATATTCCCCAGGTAATCAGTATGTCCGCGCAGAACACCCAACATCTCGCCACTCGCCACATCCCACAAGCGCACGCTCGTATCGGTGCTCCCCGATGCCAGCAGTGCCCCATCGGGGCTAAAGGCGAGGCTACGTACCCAACCGGTATGCCCCTGGAGCCGCATGCGCTCCCTTCCCGTAGCAACATCCCAGATGATCACCTCCTGCTCATCCTGAGCCGAGGAGGCCAATAAGGCACTATCCGGCGAGAAGGTAAGCACACTTACGGTATGATGATGACCTACAAGTGTCGCATCCAGATCAAAATTCTGATCCACATACAACTGAATAACCTGCCCCACCCCCACCGCGATCATCGCCCCATCCGGAGCATACGCCACCGGCCCAACATCGGCCTCCTCAATCTTCTGCTGAATGGAGTAGGCGGTCGTTGTGCTCGGTACGCCCCCACGAGTCGGTGCGGGTGGGTTAGAGACCGCCACTAACGGGTTGGAGAGGGTGACACTAGGGACGACCGATGCGGCCATACTGCCCATCATCGGAGCACGTAACGTCGAGAAGTTCTGGTACTGGATCAGCACCCCCATAACGCAGAGGAAGGCAAAGCCGAGAGTTAAGCCAGCTCCGAGTGCCACCAACGAGGTGGTATTGAAGGGTGAGGCGCGGTGAGAGGGCGCGAGAGCCAGTTGTGGGTGCAACGCATAGGTGTAGGTTCCAGGGGCAGGTTTGGCGTAGGGTGAAACCGGGGGCGGCGGGCCATATGGGGAATGCAATGGCTGTCCCACCCGATCCAGCAACGCCACCAGCGGTGCTGCATCATCCCGCTCGGCCAGATCATGCACCACCAAGTAGGTGACACCCGCCTGCACTAGGTAGTCGTCTAACACCAAACCACCCGGAGCCATCGCTTCAATGAGCATGTCGAGATCTAATCGGCCTGCTGCTGAATGGGCAGGCAACTCAGCAATCAAGACCCGCCGTGCATTACGCAGATCAATAGCCCCATAGATCACCCCTACCGGGTGTGTTGCCATCGTAGCAGTAATCCGGTAGTGATCCTGTAGCGTAGATTCTCGCATGCTCAACCTCAAGTACAGCCAGGGTAACTATTTTGTATTGTAGCAGTTCTTCTTGTGCAGAATGGCTCCTAAAGACAAATACTCATTGAGTCCTCATCCTGGTATAATCAGCAATGTCTGAGTATGCCACGGAAGGGAGTGCTACCTATGTCCGCCCCGAAAACCTATCGTCTGGCCAAACGCCTCGCCCAACTTGAACCATCAGCGACGGCTGCAATGACCGGACGGGTCGCCCAAATGCGTGCCGCTGGAATCAATGTAATCTCCTTCAGTGTCGGTGAACCCGACTTCGATACCCCCGCGCTCGTCAAGGCGGCGGGCATTGATGCCATCAACAAGAACTATACCCACTACACCCCCGCCGGTGGTATCGCCGAACTGCGTAAGGCAGTCGCCCAGCGTGCCAGTAGCGATAGTGGTATCACCTATGGTATCAACCAGGTGACAACGACCGCCGGAGCCAAAGAGGCGCTCTACCTCGCCTTCTAGGCGCTCTGTGATGATGGCGACGAGGCGATCATCCCCGCCCCGTACTGGGTGAGCTATATCGAGCAGGCCAAACTGGCCGGAGCTACCCCGATCACGCCGATGGGGAGTGATGCCAGCGGCTTCAAGATTACCCCAGAGCAACTGGCCGCCAGCCTCAGCCCTCGTACCCGCATTGTGGTACTCAACTCGCCCAGCAACCCCACCGGCGCGGTCTATAGCGCCGCTGAACTGCGTGCCCTCGCCGATGTGCTGCGCGATAGTGATGCCATCGTGATCAGTGACGAGATCTACGACGCCATCAGTTATGTCGAGTATGCCCGCTGGCTGAAGGTAGCTCCAGAGATGGCCGACCGCACCCTCATCGTCAATGGGGCGGCCAAAGCCTACGCCATGACCGGTTGGCGCGTCGGGTATGTAGCCGGGCCACAGCCGATCATCACCGCAATCAAGGATATCCAGAGCCACACCAGCACCCACACCGCCTCGATCTCGCAGTATGCTGCGCTCGCCGCCTACACACCCAACGAGGAGATTGAGGCCACTGTGGCCGAGATGGGTGCTCAGTTCCACAAGCGTCGCGATATCATCCTAGGGCTACTAGCCGAGATCCCAGAGATCACCTGCAACGTACCCGACGGGGCATTCTATGTCTTCCCCAACGTCACCGGGCTACTCAACCGGCCCCTACGTGGCGGGCGCGTCTGCACAACCAGCGACGAACTCACCAACTATCTGCTCGATGAAGCCCATATCGCGGCAGTATCGGGCGAATCGTTTGGTGCCCCCGGCTATATCCGCTTCTCATACGCCACCAGCGAGGAGCAGATCGTCGAGGGGATGCGCCGCTTTATTGCCGCTGTGAAGGGGTAGATCTTTTTTAGGCGCGGTGGCTGAGCTTGTCGAAGCCACCGCGCCGCTAGCTGAGCTTGTCGAAGCCACCGCGCCGCTGGCTAGATTGTTTGCTGAGGTTTCGTACATCCATGCCCTCTGCCCTTGCCAACCACATCCCACGCCTTGCCGGACAACGCATCCTGGTTATCGGGGATGTCTCGTTAGACGAATACCTCTTCGGGCGCGCCACACGCCTCTCGCGGGAAGCCCCCATCCCAGTCCTAGAACTCCAACGCCGCGAGATCATTCTGGGTGGTGCAGCCAACCCGGCGCGCAACATCGTGTCCCTCGGCAGCCACGCCGCCCAGATCAGCATTGTCGGTGCTGACCCGGAAGGCCAGCAACTGCGCGATCTGCTACGCGAGGCCAACATTGATGATCGTGGCCTCGTCATCTCTGCGCACCGCCCCACCACCCGCAAGACCCGCATCCTCGCCGAGGAGTCGCCCCGACTGCCACAGCAAGTAGCGCGGCTAGATCGTTTAGAGCGCGGATCGCTCACCCCCGATGAAGAAGCGTTGGTCATCCACGCCCTCCACACCCAGATCCCCAGCGCCAACGCACTCATCTGCTCGGACTACCAGTTAGGCATGATGACCCCCGCCGTAATCGAGGCCGCCCGCGAACTATGCCAGCAACACCATGTCTGCTTCACCGTAGACGCACAGGGCAACTCACACGCCTACCACGGAGCCACCCTCTTCCGCTGCAACAACCAAGAAGCGGCGTCCGCACTGGGACGCCGCCTAGAGACTGAAGCCGATTTTATTGCCGGGTTGACCCAACTACGCCACGAACTCAACGCCCAGTTGGTCATCGTCACCCGTGGCCCACAGGGGCTATCCATCATCGGGCAGGAGCTAGGCTACCAACACCTTCCCGCCGTCCAGGTGAGCGAGGTATATGACACCATCGGTGCTGGGGACACCTTCATTGCCGTAGCGACGCTAGGGCTTGCAGCGGGGCTAGCCCCACTGGATGCCGCGCAGATCGCCAACACCGCAGCGGCACTCGTGGTGCGCCGCCTGGGGAACGCCGTCGTCAGCCCGGAGGAGTTGGTTGAGGCGGTGTAGGGGCACACCCTTCAAAACTCACCCCCGAAACCGGCCAAACCCCTCAATCGCCTCTTCCTCCGTCTGGTAAATATCCGCGTACTGCGCCAAACCAACCATGCGGAAGATCTTCTGAAAGTGCTGTGACAGCCCACTCACTGCCAACTTCTGGTTGTTGCGATTCACCTCGGTGACAATACCGATCAAGATCGCAATTCCCGCGCTATTAATATAGTCGTTTTGCCGAAAATTCAACAACACAAACCGCGCACCCGTGTTGGTCACTTCACGATAGGCATTGTTGATCTTATCCTCAGCAAACGTCGTCACATCGCCGACCAAATCGATGATCGCCACCCCATCATGATCGCGGGTCGTCACCGTCAGATCGTCTTCCAGCATTATGCGCTCCTCCAAGCGTATCACCGCGTCGTCTACAACGAACGCATGCAATCTCCAAACAGATTTCAGGCTACCAAGAGCCTACCGACCGACATGCGCCGCTCCTGAGCGCTGAAAAGCGAAGCGAAAACAGTTCCCCGATTCATCACGGGGTACAAAACCCGATTCATCGGAGAGCTGGCTGATTAACAAGAGCCCCATCCCCCTGAGTGTTCCCTGGCCACTGAGTTTGTCCATAATACTTGGGGTGCTGCTCGGTGGAACAAATGGACGTAGTCCTTGATCATACACCTCGATCACAAATCGCTCATCATCAACGTGACACACAATCTGCACGCGCAGATCCGGCTTTAAGAGATTCCCATGCTCCATCGCATTGATGCACGCTTCGCATAGCGCGGTCTTCATGTCATCAATTCGATCCAAGGGCATCCCTAAGCGTCGGGCAAAGGCCGCAATCGCATCACGGGCAATCAACTCGTAGCCAAGTTGATTGGGAAGATTTAGTTCCATACACATTGTTGTTGTGGGAGAAGCTGTCATGGTTCGAGATGAATTACCATACGCACTTGATTACCACCACTAGGTGCGGTGGTAAATTCAACCTCATCCATTAGTTCACGAATCAACCAGATCCCCCACCCTCCTTTGTCTGATCGTTCCATGACTTCAGCAATCTGTGGGCTAGGAGTCGTGTGCTCTTGTGGCAGGATCTTCTGGCCCTGGTCGGCAACACTGATCACCAAGCCGTCATCACGGGCTGTTAGCAGCACGACCACCTTCATGGCCTCGTCGTGCTGGTTGCCATGTTCAATCGCATTGGTTACTGCTTCACTGATCGCCGTCTTCAGGGATTCAACCCGGTCGGGATGAAAGCCCATCCGACGTGCCAGCGACGATGCCGTGTCCATCGCAACCCGCTCGTACCCAAGCTTGCTTGGTAGGCGTAGTTCGATGCCCTTGTCAAGTGGTGCGTGTTCGGGATCGTCGCTTATCGTCATAGCATGTGTGCATTGGCCGCCAAGTTGTGCGACACAATATAACGAATAATTAACCACAAATACATAGTATTGAACAACGTGTAATTATAATAACACACCGGTATCTTCTAATGCAATAGGCTCACAGTATGAAGAGTGTGGAAACTGCGTGCAACCTTTTGAACGTAAGCCCGTATAAGATATTGTGGAAGCACAAGGCACATGCTAAAATGAACAGCGCGACATGCTGTTCGCCTGCTCCATACCTACCGTACAGTGTTGTCGGATGCGAACCTATCGCTCTTTAAGGAGGAATCGACCATGTCTATCCTGGGCCGGATCAAAGATCTCGTAAGTGCTAATGTCAACTCGATGCTCGACAAGGCCGAAGACCCTGAGAAGATGGCCAATGAATACCTGCGCCAGCTCACCAATGAGTTGTATGAAGTGCGCACCAATGTTGCAGCGGCAATGGCCGATGAGACCAAGTTGGAGCAGCGGCGTATTTCGAGCCAGAATGAGGTTGACCAGTGGCAGATGAAGGCGGAGGCCGCCCTGCGCGCTGGCGATGAGGAACTGGCCAAAGCGGCGCTCGCCCGCAAGGTGCAGGCACAGAAGTTGGCTGAGCAGTATCTGGCGCAGGAGACGGCTCAGGAGGAGCAGGTCGCGGCACTCCAGGATGCCCTCGTCAACCTTGAGACGCGCATTGCGGAGGTTAAGGCCAAGAAGGAACTGATCATCGCAAAGAAGAATCGGGCTGCAACGCAAGAGGCGCTCCAGCGCACTGCAACCAGCATGGGCCGGATCACCGCGATTGATAAGCTCGATCAGCTTGAGGAGAAGGTTGATGATCGCCTCGCTCAGGCTGAGGCGATGGCTAAGTTGGAGCAGGGTTCGTTGGAATCGAAGTTCCGTGACCTTGAGAAGGATCAGGAGATCGATTCCGAATTGGCCGAACTGAAGCGCCGCATGGGTATGAACTAGGATTACTCAACATGGGGTGCGCCGCATGGCTTCGACAAGCTGAGCTTGTCGAAGCTGAGCTTGTCGAAGCCAGCGCACCGCCGACTTCGACAAGCTCAGTCACCGCCAGCGGCGTGCCGCTTAGGCCGCTGCCTCGTAGCAGCCTCGGCAACGTGCCTCGTAGAGATCTAGCCCCCCAACTACAATAGTGGGTGCGTCGGCAAGTGCCGGGCGCCCGTCTATGAGTCGTTGCGAGCGGGTCGCATATGCCCCACAACGTACACAGATGGCATAGAGCTTGTCTACTTGCTCGGCAAGCGCCATGAGTTGTGCCATCGCTGGGAATGGCTCTGCGCGGTAGTTCTGGTCGAGCCCCGCCACCAGAACACGCAAGCCGCGATCTGCCAGGGCTTGGCAGCCCGCAACGATCTCCTCTGGACGATCCTCAAGGAAGTGGAGTTCATCTATTGCGATGACCTGCATTCCCGCTACTCCGGCAATGACCTCCTTGATCGAACTGACCGGTACGGCCTCTAGGCGTGCGCCACTATGGCTGGCTACATGGCTACTGATGTAGCGGGTGTCGAGGCGCGGCGTGAAGACCCGGCAATGCTGGCGGGCGATCTGTACCTGGCGCATGCGCCGGATCAGTTCTTCTGTCTTGCCACTGAACATACATCCGCAAATAACCTCAATCCGCCCACTGGCGCTTGGACGTGTCACGGAAATTCTCCTCCTGGTACAATAGAATATGTAGGGTCTACCACGTTGAACAAGGCAAAAACGCAACAATGAAACGACTGACCGAAGATGAGCGCCTCTTCCTCCACGATCCGCAACGCCAGATGAAGCGCGATTTTACCCACACCGATCCATGGCGGGTTCTACGCATTATGGGCGAGTTTGTGGAGGGCTTCGACACCCTGGCAGGCATTGGCCCCGCCGTCACCATCTTCGGGTCAGCCCGTGTCCAGGCTGATGAACCCGACTACTATGCAGCAGTGGAGACGGCGAAACGGCTGGCGGAGGCCGGGTTTGCGATCATTACTGGTGGTGGCCCCGGATTGATGGAGGCCGCCAACCGGGGTGCGCGGGAGGCGAATGGCTTCTCTATCGGCTGTACGATTGAGTTGCCCTTTGAGGCCGGGGCGAATCCCTATGTGGATCTCGAAATTCGCTTCCGCTACTTCTTTGTGCGTAAGACGATGTTTGTGAAGTATGCCTCGGCATTTGTGATCTTCCCTGGTGGTTTTGGTACGCTTGATGAGCTCTTTGAGGCGCTTACGCTCATCCAGACGAGCCGTATCCATAATTTCCCGGTGATTCTCTTCGATTCTGCCTACTGGGAGGGTTTGATCTCTTGGATTAAGGATCGAATGCTGCATGAGGGCAAGGTTGATGCTAGCGATCTCGATCTGATTACTCTCTGTGACGATCCTGCTGAGGTGTGTCGGTTGATCACTGCTTCCCACGCTGAGCGTGAGGTGCAGATGGAACAGGAGACTCGCAGCCGCTGGCAGAAGCCGGGGTGATCGGCTACTGCCGGTATTACGAAAAGTCTTGCATCAACTACCCGCCGTTGGCTTCGACAAGCTCAGCCAGCGGCTGCCCAATGCTCCATGGCCGCGCTGGCTGAGCTTGTCGAAGCCAGTGCGAGGAGGTTATGGAGACGGCTACTGCCCCAAACCTTCATTCTTTGCCCGCGATTGCTCGGCCAAGCCCTGCTTGTAGGCGATCATCTTGGCCTGTAGCTCGGCATCGCTGGTGGCGAGGATCTGTACCGCCAGCAACCCTGCATTGCGCCCGCCCCCTATGGCTACGGTGGCTACCGGTACCCCCGCTGGCATCTGCACAATCGAGAGCAGTGAGTCCAACCCGTTGAGTGCCTTGCTCTGCACCGGAACCCCGATGACGGGCAGCGGCGAGTAGGCGGACAACATGCCGGGTAGGTGAGCCGCGCCGCCTGCACCGGCGATGATGACCCGGATGCCACGGGTGTGGGCGTGTATCCCGTACTCGGCCATGTCCTGGGGGGTGCGATGCGCCGAGACCACCCGGATCTCGTAGGCTACGCCAAATTCCCGACAGACATCCGCTGCCCCCTGCATGGTGGGCAGGTCGCTGTCGCTGCCCATAACAATCCCGATCATGCTGCTTCTCCTACCCACTCACACATCTACCAGATTGGCCGCCTGCACCGCCACTGCCTCGGCTTCTGCCACACTGGCCCCCAACACCGTCACATGCCCCATCTTTCGCCCTACCCGCGCTTCACGTTTGCCATATAGGTGGATGTGGGCACCAGGGATGGCGAGTGCCTCCCGGAGTGCCTCGCGCCCCACTGGGCCGTTGCGCCGCCCTAGGAGGTTGACCATCACTGCCGCTGGGGTACGCATAGTTGTGGGAGCCAACGGCCAGCCGAGTACCGCCCGCAGGTGGTTCTCGAATTGCGAGGCAACACACGCCTCAATGGTGTAGTGGCCAGAGTTGTGTGGGCGTGGAGCTAGTTCGTTCACCAGCATATGCCCATCGGCACGGGCAAATAGCTCCACCCCGAAGATACCCACCCCCTGCACCGCCTCCACCGCCGCGATGGCCAGTGCGGTCGCCTCGTCCGCCTCGGCCACCGGGATCACCGCCGGGGCACGCACAATATGACAGATATGGTGGTACTGCACCGTCTCCACCACCGGGTAGGCACGGGTCTCTCCATCACGGCCGCGCACCACCATGACGGCGAGTTCGCGCACAAAGGGGACGAAGGCTTCGACGAGGAGCGGGCTTCCCCCACGCGAGAGCCGCTCCCATGCCGGATCTACCTCTTCCACACTGTACAGGGTGGCATTCCCATAACCATCATAGCCATTACGGCGCGTCTTGAGTAGTAACGGCCACCCCAACTCCTGCGCTACCACCGACACATCATCCGGGCTGTCAACCCGACGAAAATTGGGCACCCGCAGCCCCGCCGCGTGTAACCGTTCCTTCTGCAAGAGCTTATCCTGCACCAGTGCCACGGTCGCCGCCGAGGGGAAGACCGGCTTGCCCTGGGTTTCGAGATGCGCCAGGAGTGCTGCGTCAACAAACTCATTCTCTAATGTAATCAGATCCGATTTCTGGGCAAATTGCGAAAGTAAGGCAGCATCTTCCCAGACACCAACCAGTTCGGCATGGGTCAACCGCCCCGCCGAACTATCGGCAGTGCGCTCGAAGATCACCGTCTCTACACCAAGCGAGATCGCGGCTTGGGTCAACATTTGGGCGAGTTGACCGCCCCCAAAAATACCTAGTCGAGTCATAGGTTGCTATGATAGCGGTAGTTGGCAGGCTGCGCAAGCGAGAAGAAGGTGCTATAATGCCCGCTGTTCATGTTCAGCTACGAGGAGACACGACCATGACCACGCCGCGCAGCCAGCGCCGCCGCCAGCCTGTCCGCACCCAACAGCGTCGCGCCCCCACCCGGCAGGTGGAACCACCCGATTATAGCCGCGACTATGCGTATGTAAAGAAAGATCTGCTGATGATCTCGCTCTGGGGCGGGTTGCTCTTCGTGGGGATGATCGCCGTATCGTTTGTTCTATAACCACCGTGATTGCAGAGAGCGACCATATTCGCAGCAAAGCCGCCCGATTGCGGCGGATCGAGCATCGGCTCTACAACAGCCCAGCAGGTATGCGGGCGGTTGATCTTGCCGCAGAGTGTGGTGTAGATCGGCGTACCATCTACCGCGACATAGGCGCGTTAGAAGAGATGGGGGTTCCGGTCTGGGAGATGGGAGGGCGCTTCGGGATTGACCGCGCCAGTTACCTCTCGACGGTGCGGCTCAACCTGAACGAGGCGATTGCGCTCTACTTCGCGGCTCGCCTACTGACCCACCACAGCGACGAGCATAACCCACATATTGTGGCTGCACTGGACAAACTGGCGGCTGGGTTGCCTGATCAGACCATCTCCAGTGCGATTGCCCAGGCGGCCAATGTGGTACGGGCGCGCCCGATGCGCTCCGACTACATCCGCATCCTCGAAACGCTGACGCGAGCCTGGGCCGACCGGCGCATGGTACAGCTACGTTACCGTGCCCCCAACCGTGATGTAACCGAGCGTGAGGTAGCCCCCTACTTCATCGAGGTCTCACGCAGCATTCCAGCGGCCTACGTCATCGGCTATGACCGGCTACGTGGGGCGATCCGCACCTTCAAGATCGAGCGGATTGAACGTGCGATACTGCTCGATGAAGCCTACAGCATCCCCAACGACTTTGATCCCCACACCTTCCTCTCTAACGCCTGGGGCATCATGGACGAGGACAAGACCGACATCCACCTCCGCTTCAACGCCCAAGCTGCGCCGCGTGTGAGAGAGAGCGTCTGGCATCAGAGCCAAGAGATTGTGGATAGTGCAGATGGTGGGTGCGAGCTACGGATGACGATTGGGGGTATTCGCGAGATTCTGCCCTGGGTGCTGAGTTGGGGTGGTGATGTGGAAGTAGTAGCCCCGGATAGCCTGCGAGAAGAAGTAGCAGCGCAGGCGCAGCGGATGGTTGCGATCTACAGATAAAAAAAGAGGCGGCACGTATGTGCCGCCTGCTGGATCATGCTAAAGG
>RRYU01004711.1_pt1 | contig 16900 bp, 14 predicted proteins | sample 2162651 | NCBI WGS metagenome assembly RRYU01 (sample SAMN10267283, study PRJNA491782) | microbial mat metagenome | isolation source: biomat in the production well | place: Japan: Minami-Kanto gas field, natural gas well KTG3 | collected 2017-06 | reverse complement strand
CCGAAATCACTAACTTTGCAATGGCTCAGTTTTTAGGGGTAACGTCAATTCAATGGGGTAAGGTCAGGAATATTCCTTTTCTGATCTGCGGCGGGCTTGCAGCAATGGGATATGGCTCTGAGCGTGAGCTGAATGACATCGACCTTTTCGTCCCTGGTAAATACTTTTCGTCAGTAGTTCAGGATGGTCAGGAATTTGTATCCAAAGCTGCCGCTCACCGCCAAGAGGAAGGCTGGAATCTAAACTACGTCCAGTTCAAGTATTCAGGTATCAAAGTAGAGGTAGGTAGCTCTGACGGTCCGCGAATATTTGATGCAAATAACCAAGCCTGGGTTCCGCTTCACATAGATTTTTTTCGATATGCGACCGTGTATTTGCTGGGCCTTGAGCTTCCCCTTATGTTGAAGGACGACTTGGTCGAATATAAATCTGCGCTCTCGCGTCCGGTGGATATCGAGAATATCCGCGCTATCCGTGAGAGCGCATAACCAGGCCATGCACCGGATGCCAAAACCTCTGCTTCGCGCCGGTTTTGCCACCGGTGATGGGCGTTGAAAAAAACTGTCCGATAACTCACGACAATAAGAACACAAAATCCCCGGTCGGCGATCTAGGCGGGGATTTCTGGCAATGCAGAATATAAAATAATTCCTAAAACTTTAGATGCAACCACGATCCCAGGATGGGATATATAAAGGTGGAGTGTAAGTTGAAAAATCAGAAAAAAGAGAAAGCCAGCTGCGGGGAGGTGCCGCAACTGGCTTTTTTTAACCACAAAAGGAGGAGGATAATGTAGAGGAACTTGGCTCGCCTGCCACAACAAGCTTCGTTCTGTTGGTTATCACTATATTGATAGCGGTTATCAATTGCAAGCAATAAATGACCAAAATGGTAATTTGTTTTCTCGGGCCCTTTTTGAGTTTCCTTATTGGCCCACCCTCTGGCCAATAAGCACCGTGTTGAGCAGAAAATCCGCCTGACGACCCAACCGGGATTTCTGATAATGCAGGATTAGTGGGATTCCACAGGGTTGCCAAATGTTACCCCTCTGAACAATGCAGTATCATTTATAAGATCGGTTATAGGGCGTGACCATGTATGGCGTAAACAGCGGAGCATTTCTGTTATCGATTATAAGGCCCCTTTATGTGGGTAATAAAAAAGCTGACTCGCGTCAACTATCTTGGACCGGCCATCATAATTGTCGCAGAACAAAAGCCCCATCAGGATGGATTCCCGATAGGGCTAAGAAAAAGCGGAGCCATTGCTGACCCCGCAATTTTTTTCGATATTTTTTACAGTTGTCGGAAATCTTTACAGCTTATTCATCCTGCGTCTGTATACTGTCAGACCGGCGAGGCCACTACCGAGAAGGAGCAGAGTGCCGGGTTCGGGGACTGCAGCAGTGCCGCCGCTACCCACGATGATCTGCATCTCCGTGCGGGCAACCTGACCAGCGGAGTCGAAGGCCGCCAGGTAGAAATCATAAGTTCCGTCCACGGTGGGGTCGAAGCCACTGATGAACCAGTGGGGTTTCCAGGATTGCTGGGCGACGTTGTTGCTGGCGATGAGCGTGGTGTAGGCGGCGGCGTCGGTGGCGACAGTACCACCGCCGTTGCCGGTGGAATTATCACCAATGGCGTGATCGGCGAAAGCTGAGTTGATGGGATCAAAAATGGAGAAGCTCGTTCCTAGGCTGGAATCAGTGTCGATGCCCAGTTCATAGTTCAAGTTGTTGAGGTTCCAGCTGGTGGAGCTATCCCAGTTGCTGTTGATGGACCACTCAAAGCTCCACTCGGCGGTGGGGGAGAGCTGGGTGGGGGCCACGCCGGTATTGAAACTGTAGGTGCCGTCACCGTTGCTGTTGAAGGTGTTCTCCGGCGAACCGGATGCATTGTGGCGAAGCTTGCCCCGCAGCCCCAGCTCGACACCGTTGCTTTGATCCACGGTGAAGCTGCCGTTGGCGTTGCCGCTACCGAAGATGACATCCGGTGTAACGTTCTGGTCGAATGTGATAGCGGATGCTTGTGAAAACCATAAGACCGATGCGAATAGAACCATTAAGATGATGTAGCGCTTGTGCATAAGTGTTACCTCCCAAAGTAAGATGTGATAAGAACAGTCGACTTAAGCAATGACTAGGCCATCTCTTTAAGAGTTTGTAATTATTAAGAATATTATTATGTTTTTTTGAAGTGTAAGATTTTTCGACACAATTTAGCGCCTAAACAGCCCCTAAAGCCCAACGTCGAGTTTTTTCCGGCATTTCCTAGGAATGCGATCTTGGATGGCCGACATGGATCAACCCACTGAGAGTGAAAACGGTAATTGAGGGATCACTGAACACGCTAAATGATGGGACAGCCAGTCGGCAGCGGTGTTGCCGCCGTTTTTTGTGGTTCGGACGTCTTTTTCTGATCCGGTGACAGATGGCTAGTAGCTTGATCTGCAGGCAGAAGCATTTCATCGTCATTAGCTCGTTGCAGTTCGCCGTGCCTTTGGAGTCGGCGTGAACAGTTCCAGATAGAGGACCAAGGGTCAGGTCTTGCAATGCCACCGATCAATAAATCGGCAACTGCTCGCGGCTACCAAATTGTGGGCGTTTCTTATTTATCACCATTTTTCAGACAGAAAAAACTCTCAATCTCCGAACTGGGAGCTTTTTCTGCAATCCGCTATATTTAGGACGTGTTGCAGGGGATGAAGAATGCGGGTATTCAGCCAGACCCCTCTGCGATAGCACAAAAGGATGTGTTGTCGTAGCCTTTGACAAAAGAAATAGGATTTAAAGAGTCGTGCCAGTGGCATAAAGGAAAAATTTACGCTTCCAATAACCGCCGTTGCAAAAGGGATTGCATGTCGCGGCGGCCATCGACAATCAGAAAAACATAGACGTTTTTACTCAAAACTCTGTAGATGATGCGATAGGGTTTGAAGAAAATCTCACGGTAATCGCGGATCCCAAGTGCCAATAACTCCTTAGGAAAAGTACCTCTCTCTGGAAATTCAGAAAGCCCGGTGAAGATTGATTCTATCTTGTCTAGGACATAGTCCGCTTTCTCTGGCGTGTCGTGCAGGGAGATATATTCGTAAAGCTCCTCAAGGTCACGCGTTGCGCCATTGGTTAAAAGAACGTTGAACGGCATCAGCGGGCCTGCCGTCCTGCGCGGAGATGTTTGATCACGTCGGTCGCAGGCTGAACCTTGCCTTCCTCGATTTGTCGGTTACCAAGCGCCAAGATTTTCAAAAGCGCCATAGTCTCTTGGGTCTGTTCATAGCTTTCGATATCCTGCATGACGACCTTGGCTTCGCCGTTCTGGGTGATGATGAGCGGTTCTCGTTGCTCGCCAAAATTCCGCACGATTTCGGCAGCATGAGCCTTCAGGTAGCTGATTGGCTTGATCTGACTGGAAAGTTTCATGGTGTGCCCCCCTTTCTCAGGCATGACTAAATATAGACCTTAAACAGGTCAAATGTCAACATTGAAGCCAAAATTACTTCATGATTTCATGTGGCCTTCGATCAGGAAGATTCTCGTAGACCAGGGTTTCCGGTAACTGCCCCCAAATAATGATGGTCAGGTAGAGGCGACAACTATGCTGACACAGGGGGGATTCCATATCTTCTAGGACTTACCAGACACACTCCGATGACCTTTGAAGTTGCTGCGTATTCTGGTGAATGGATTAAAACCTGAAAATTTCCTGCTAGTTTCCGTCGTTCAGTGCCGACCTGACCTTTTCCGCCAGTTCATTGAAAAACAGCGGCTTCTGAATGAAGTTGACGTTGTCCTCCAATACGCCGCGATGAGCGATGACGTTGGCGGTATAGCCAGACATATAAAGTGTTTTCAGCTCGGGATAAAGCTGTTGCAGCATATTTGAAAGGTCGCGCCCGTTCATCTCCGGCATCACCACATCGGTTATTAGCAGATCAATCTGCTGGGCATGCTGTTTAGCCAGCGCGATGGCTTCTGCCGGGTTATAGGCCTTGATAACTTGGTAACCAAGCTGCTCCAGCATATTTCCGGTGATGTTAACTAAAGCCGCTTCGTCATCGATCAGTAAAATGAGTTCTCCTCTCCCTTTAGAAAGCTCAGCCGTGGATACCCCTGGATCATCGCTAAGACAGTTGTCGCAGGCGGGCAGATAGATCTTAAAGGTCGTACCGCTGTCGGGTTCGCTGTAAACATTGATAAAGCCGTTATTCTGTTTGACAATGCCATAGACGGTAGCCAGACCCAGTCCGGTTCCCTTGTTGTCTTTTTTGGTGGTGAAAAAGGGTTCAAAGATGTTTTTTAGAGTTGCCGAATCCATGCCGAATCCATCATCACTGACTGCCATCAGCACAAAATCTCCCGCAATAAAACCGACATGTCTCGCACAGTAGGCCTCATCAAAGGTGACCGTGGCCGTTTCAATGGTGATTTTACCGACATCTTCAATCGCGTCGCGAGCATTGATGCACAGATTGGTCAACAGCTGATCCAGCTGTGAAGGATCCATTTTAATATGCCGGGAGATATCTCCTGGTTCCCACAGCAAATCGATATTTTCTCCGATAAGCTGACGCAACATCTCCAGCATGCCGCTGATGGTTCGATTGATGTCCAGAATTTTCGGACTGATGGCCTGTTGGCGGGCAAAGGCCAATAGCTGTCTGGTTAACGCTGCCGAACGTTGTGCCGCCTTCATGATTTCCTGTAACTGGGCACAGACAGGATGATCCGGCGGAGTCCTTAACTGTGCTAACTGGGTGTAGCCGATAATAATACTGAGCATATTATTGTAGTCATGAGCCACACCACCGGCCAGCCGACCAACCGACTCCATCTTCTGCGCCTGCTGGTACTGAGCTGCCAGGCGCACTTGTTCCGTGACATCCCATACCGCCGAAATCATGATCTTATTGTCCTGAATCGGGGTGTTGCGAGCGGTGATATAGGTTGTTTCTTCTCCTTTACGGGTGATGGGAATGTCCCTCCAGAACATCCGCTGCGGATCGCCGCTGGCGCAGTCCTCTAAAACGCGCGCTTTAATTTCTTCTCGGAACCCTGGATCTTCGTAAACGGCCTCCCAGAAGCTGTCCGGATCGGAAATATCCTGATGGGTAGTCCGGTAAAACTTGGTGAAATTGTCGTTTATATAGCTGGCAGTTACGGTGGGATCAACAGAGTTAACGGCAATACCGACGGGCAGGTTATCCAATACCGCTTTGAGAAAATCCTGATTTTCTTTGAGCTTTTGTTCTGAACGCTTGATCTCCGTAACATCGTGAGCATGAAACATCTCTGCCGAGCGCCCTTCAAATTCCAAGGTATGGGAAACGATGTCAACCAGAATAATCTCGCCGGTTTTCTTACGATGCTTCCAGAAACCTGCAACGTCCAGGCCGGTCGTTACCTGGGCTATATTTTCAAGCAAGCGCTTGTGCTCATCCGGGGGGTGGAGATCACGCAGCGTCATATTGAGAAACTCGTCCCGTTGATAGCCGTATTTTTGAACGGCTGCATCATTGACGGCGAGAAACCCCAGTGTTTCCAGGTCGTAAATCAGCAGCGGTTGCGGATTGACGTCGAATAATTGTCGATACCTGTCGCTTTCCTCCACCAGCGCATTTCCGGTCTGTTCGGAAATAGCCAGGGCTCGTCTCGCCAGGACAAAAATCAGCACCGCACTGACAATAACAAACACCAGCCCTTTATAGGTCTGAATCAGGGTTAAGAGTTGCTGATCCTGGGTGATGATAAGAGCAAGATGGTCACTAAAAACGATCCAGAGAACGGAAGCAGCAAGATAGATCAGAGCGATGTGGAGGGCGGTTCTGGTGGTAAAGAACCTGTTGGCAGGACCTTTCATCTTGATCATGGATACGGCTCTTTATCTCTTTTCGTTGCAAGGACGCGCTGTGTGTCGGGGCAAAGTCATGATTATCAAGAGCAAGATGGCTATGGGTGCAACTCAGCACATCGGGTACAACTATAACACTGTTATATTGAGTTGGCGAGTTTTATCCTGTGAAAGACGGCGGTTTGGTTGAAACAGAAAAAACGAATGTATCAGCCACACTCACTCAACGGTAGAGTGAATGTTGTTAAATACCTCTTTCGTCGGCATGACAGATTGTCTCCTTTCAGTTTTCAGTTGAGGTGACAATGATGCTGACGCAGGGGGGTATGTGATAAGAACACCAATTCTCCCCCGGCGATCCAGGCTGGGATTTTCTGGTAATACAGAGTTTCCAGTAACTACCAATCCAGATCAATTTCTCACCTCAAATAATACAAGATGATTGATAAGATATACTTGAGTCCCTCCCCATTCAAGGGTCTTGCGTCCAAAGTCGTGTACGGAATCAAACCTTTTTTTGATCACTAAAAACATGAGCATATAGTTTCTTGATTTTATTTAATTATATTATTGCAAAGTATGGTTTTGTTTATTATTGTTTATCCTGTCTTTGTGGTTTTTAAAACTTTATACAATACCATTTTGGTGATGTATAGATGTCTTGCAAAGCCTTTTTAAAACAAATCGTTCATCTTTATAGCGCATGAGAAAGGAGGCTCACATGACCACCGTCGAAGAATCAAACGATGATCGCTTGTTTGCGATGGATGAGGATTCCATGGAAGGGATGTACTTAACCTTTGATCTGGCCAGCGAAGGTTATGGCCTGGAAATCCGCCATGTCATCGAGATTATCGGCATTCAGCCGATCACTGCTGTTCCCGACCTGCCCGAGCATGTGATTGGGGTATTGAACCTGCGCGGCAAGGTGATTCCGATCATCGATGTGCGCCGCCGCTTTGGCTTGTCCCATCGCGACCATGATGAACGTACCTGCATCGTTGTCGTCAATGTCAATGAAAATTCCGTTGGCCTGGTGGTCGACAAGGTCAGTGAAGTCATCACCATCCCGGCCAACGAAATCGAGCCACCGCCTGCCACCGGTCGCTCTCGCAGACACTATATCGCCGGCATGGGCAAAATCGGCCAGCAGGTCAAGATCCTGCTGGATATCGAAGCTCTGCTCGAAGATGAAGAACTGGAAGACATTGAATCAGTCTAAGAACAAACCTGCCACTTCAAAATAAAGGAGAAGAGAAATGAAGAACCTGAAAATTGGCGTCAAACTGATTGGGGGATTTCTGATTGTTGCCCTGATCACGTTGGTCGTGGGTGCAATCGGATGGTGGGGCGTCGATGATCTGGACGGGCATTTAGTGGAGATCGGTGAGGTCCGTCTGCCGAGCATTGAAAGGCTGATGGAGACTGAATTGGTCATGGAGGGAATCATGCTGGTTCACCGCACCATGATGACGGAACGCATCAGTATGGAACAACGCCAACAGTATCTGGCCCAAACCAATGAGAGCTGGCAGGACCTTGATCAAACCTGGGCCCGTTTTATGGAGTTGCCGGCAACCGCTGAAGAAGAACGCCTGAGTAGTGCCTTTGAGGCGCAATTAGCGGAATGGCGTCGTCTTGATGAGCAATGGCGCCAACACAACCAGCGCTTTGAAGCCTTGGACGTGCTTGACCCGGCAGACCTGGTCTCCAAACTGCAACAATTTCGTGGCGATCACTATAATGTCCAACTCAGCGTTGCCGGTTTGATTTTAACTGGACAGCCCTTCGACGGCGGAGACAATCCGACAACCTGCAATTTCGGTCGCTGGTTGGCCGGATATACCACGAAAAATCCCGATTTCAATCGACTCCTTGCGGATGTACGTGCCAGTCACGACATCTTTCACCATGCGGTGATCGATATTCGCCAGGCCGTTCAAGATACCAACCGGCTCGAATCACGGCGTCTGTTCTCGGAGGTGATGCAGCCGGCCGCCGAGAAGTCCTTTGCCGCCTTTGATCAGATGATTAAGGTCGCTGAACAGGCCAATAGCATGCGCAATGAGATGACAGCCATGGTCATGGGCCCCATGTATACTGAAGCCGAAGAAGCCATGGAGGTGCTCAAAGAGCTGACTCATATCAATGAGAACATTGCCAAAAGTGCCGTTGAAGAAGCGCACGCAGCCACATTTATGGCTGAATCCTTTTCGATTGGCGGCAGTGCGATCGGTGTCGTCCTGGCGTTGGCACTGGGCTTTTTCCTGTCACGCAGCATCAGCATACCGGTGGTCAAAGGGGTTGAACTTGCCCGGGAGATCGCCAAAGGTGATTTCAGTATGCGCCTGAACATGGATCGTGGTGACGAGATCGGCATCCTGGCAAAGTCCCTGGATGATATGGCCGAGAATCTCTCACGTAATGCCGATGTCGCTGAGCAGATCGCCGACGGCAACCTCAATGTCGAGGTCCAAATGGCCTCTGAAAAAGATCAGCTCGGTCTGGCCCTGCAGACCATGGTGGTGAACCTCAACGATATCCTGGGTCAGATCCAGGTCGCCGGGGAGCAGATCGCTTCCGGTTCCGGTCAGGTCGCTGATTCGAGTCAGGCCCTGTCGCAAGGAGCAACCGAATCCGCCAGTTCACTGGAAGAGATTTCCGCTTCCCTGAACCAGCTCTCGTCACAAACCGGCACCAACGCCGAGAACGCCAACACCGCTAATCAGCTGTCCACGGAAGCCCGCAATGCCGCCGAGCAGGGCAGCCGGAAGATGCAGGAAATGGTCGCGGCTATGACCGAGATCAATGACGCCGGCCAGAGTATCTCCAAGATCATCAAGGTCATTGACGAGATTGCCTTCCAGACCAACCTGCTGGCCTTGAACGCCGCGGTTGAAGCCGCTCGTGCCGGCCAGCACGGCAAAGGCTTCGCCGTCGTCGCCGAAGAGGTGCGCAACCTTGCTGCCCGCAGCGCTAAAGCTGCGGCCGAGACCAGCGAATTGATCGAAGGCTCGGTCCAGAAGACTGCCAACGGCACCACCATTGCCGGCCAAACGGCCGAAGCCCTGCAATCCATCGTTAACGGGATCGGCAAGGTCACCGACCTGGTTGCCGAGATTGCCGCTGCCAGTTCCGAGCAGGCGCAAGGGGTCAGCCAGATCAATCAGGGCATTACCCAGATCGATCAGGTGACCCAGCAGAATACCGCCAGCGCCGAAGAAAGTGCGGCGGCTTCCGAAGAACTGTCCAGCCAGGCGGCACAGATGCGCGAGATGCTGATGCGCTTTACCTTAAAGCATGGCAGCAGCGCCCACAGCAACGTGCGGGCGGTGCCGCAGAAAACCAACCCACAAACCCAGTCAGGGTGGGGAGAATCACAGGCGCAGACACCGAAAAAGATTGCCGCCAAAAAATCCATTGCGCTTGACGATGATGAGTTTGGCAAGTACTGACAACATCGACAAAAATTCCTACTTCCCGGAGCCGACAACACGATTGATTGTTGCCGGCTCCGGCCGGATAACGGCCGGCACCTAAAAAAGCTCAAACATCGCTCTGTTGATCGCTGTTCAACTGTTTAAAGGCACACCAGTCATGATCTATAAACCTCAGCAACTCTATCGGTTGCTCTTAAAGGCAGCTCTGATTTCAACTTTATTCATCCTGCTGGTCGCATGGACCGGAATAGCTGTGGATACCCTTGGGATGAAACATTCCTTCATGCCTTCATGAAATACAGCAGGGAGTTTTTGCCTACGCAGAGACAAGGAGTTCAGGTGTCGACCAACGAATTGCCCCATCTGTTACAGGGTCATCCCGTGCATGTCGGGCAGATCAGGCAGAGCCTTATTGAAAATTCCATCAATTATCAGGGCAGCTAAGCCCGGCTCCATATCATGTTCGGAGTAACGCAGCAGGGTCAGAACATTTTTCTTTATGTCCCAGATAGCGGATGGGGATCGAACCCAAACACAGGGACCACATCTTCAATCTGTTTTCCCAACCGATTGACAACAGTGGTCTGGATTTAGAAGTGATATTAAGGTGAAACATATGACAGCTATCAACATCCTCATTGCTGAAGATGACGCCGCACATGTCAGGTTTATCCAGCATTCTTTGGCTAAAGCTGAAGATCAATTCGAGGTACGGGTGGCTTCCGAACTGCAATCATGCAGGAGAGAAATCACCAGACGTCCTCCCGATGTTCTGCTGCTTGATCTGAATCTGCCGGATGGTAATGCTATTGATTTACTCAAGGAACTCGGAGCCGAAACGCTTTACCCGATTCTGGTCATGACCGCCGGCGGTAGCGAAATGCTAGCTGTTGAAGCCCTGAAGTCCGGTGCCCTTGACTACGTGGTGAAATCGCCCGAAACCTTTGGCAACATCTCGCGTACCATTCTTCGCGCCCTGCGCGAACGGCGGACCCGTGAAGAACACCGGGAAGCAGTGCGGGCGCTGCGCGCCAGTGAAGAGAGGTATCGCCATCTGTTTCAGGAATTTAACGGCCTGCTCGATGCTGTTTCCGACAGTTTGATGCTGGTGGATACGGATATGCAGATTCTCTGGAGCAACCAAGCCGCAGCAGCCAGATTTGATCTGAAACCTAAACAGATGATTGGCCACACCTGCTACAGACTGATTAAGCAGCGCGACAAGCAGTGTGACGCCTGTGTTGTTGAACAAACCCTTGCCAACAGATGCGGCCAGAACAGCATCGTCACCCTGGAAAACGGAGAAACCTGGGATAATCGCACCTTCCCCCTGTGGGACGATAATGGTGAGATCATTAAAATTATTATCATGAAGCGTAACATGACCGAGCAGAAGAACTTGCAGGACGAGGCGGCCCGCGCCTCACGCCTGGCGGTGCTGGGGGAACTTTCAGCTGGCGTTGCCCACGAAATCAACAACCCCAATGCGCTGATTCTGCACAACAGTGAGATGCTGCACAATTGTCTGAATGATCTGCTGGCATTTGTAGACCAATCTGTATCCGAGGAATCAAATCAACACTTTGGTGGCTTGTCTTATGCGGAAGTCATGACTGAAGTGCCACAACTATTGAGGTCCATTAACGATTCTGGCAGAAGAATTAAACGGATTGTCAACGATCTGCGCGATTTTTCCCGGCATGATCTTCACGATCAGCAGACTGCTGTGGATCTGAACCAGGTTGCCAGGACATCAGCACGCCTGGTCAGTAACGCAATGAAGCAGGCGACAGATCATTTTGTTGTGGATTTAGCGGCCGATCTTCCACCTCTTTTGGGCGATAAAAGTCGCCTTGATCAGGTGGTCATTAACCTGCTGATGAATGCTATTCAGGCGCTGGAAAACCGCAACCAGAAAATCACCCTGTCAACCTGTTGCAACAGTGAGCAAGATCAATTATACCTGATTGTCAGCGACGAGGGCCGCGGGATGTCAGCTGACATCATGGAGCGTATTATTGAACCTTTTGTTACTACCAAAAGGCAGGAAGGTGGTAGTGGCCTGGGGCTGTCGGTGTCCGCCCGCATCGTCAAGGAACATCGCGGAACCCTCGATTTCACTTCAGCGCCGGGAGAGGGGACAACGGTCACCCTTACGCTCCCGGCCATACAGGATACGACCCATGACAATTAACAACCTGTATCCCGAGTATCCGATTTTAATGGTCGATGACGAACCGGCCTGGCTGCATAGTATGGAACTTTCCCTCAAGGTGTCAGCCGGCATCAACAATGTTATTCGCTGCAGCGACAGTCGCGAAGCAATGGGCTTAGTGCAACAGCAATCCTGTGGTCTGGCGCTCATCGACCTTAATATGCCCTATATTGACGGCGAAAAGTTGTTGACGCAGCTCAAGGAAAACTTTCCTGATATTCCGGTAATCATCATCAGCGGCATGAATCAGATTGAAACAGCGATCCGCTGTGTTAAGGCCGGAGCTGAGGACTTTTATATTAAAACCGATGAGCGCGAACGCATCATTTCCGGTATAATGCGCACCTTGAAACAGATTGAACTGCGGCGCCAGAATCGTGAACTGGCTGAACGCCTGCTGCGCCAGGAAGAAGCTGAGCATCCGGCTTTTACCCCATTCAATACCTGCAGCGGTAACATGCGTGCTATTTTCTCCTACCTGCGGGCCATCGCCAGTGGTTATGAACCGGTCTTGATTACCGGTGAAAGCGGCACTGGGAAAGAGCTGATTGCCCGTGCTCTTCATCAGCTGCGCTGTCCGGACAAACCCTGGACCGCTGTCAACGTCGCTGGTCTCGACGACATGGTTTTCAGCGATACCCTTTTTGGCCATGTTAAAGGAGCATTTACCGGCGCGGACCAACCACGCAAAGGAATGATCACTGAAGCTGCCGATGGCATCCTCTTTCTCGATGAAATCGGCGATCTGGCACCGCCATCCCAGATTAAACTGCTACGTTTATTGCAGGATGGTGAATATTACCCCCTCGGCAGTGATCGCCCGCTGCGTGCGCGTGCGCGTTTTCTGTTTGCCACCAACCACAACCTCACAGACAAGGTCGAACAAGGCACCTTCCGCAAAGATCTCTATTATCGCCTTTGTGCCCACCTGATCAGCATCCCGCCGCTGCGTGAGCGAAAACAAGATTTGCCGCTACTTATCAATGCGTTGCTAGCAGAAGCGGCTGCCAGTCTTGGTTGTGACAAGCCGTTGGCACCTCCTGAGTTGCTTGACCTGCTCTCCAACTACAATTTCCCCGGCAATATTCGTGAACTCAGGGCGATAATCTATGATGCCGTCAGTCTTAATGAAGGACCCATACTTTCCCTGACCCGATTAAAACAAACCCTCGCCGTAGTACCAGACGAACAGCAACAGGAGAAGACGAGCCATTTCTCTTTACCAGCTCTGGATAGCACTACTGTCGCTTTTGGTACCAAGTTGCCTACCATCAAAGAAACCAATCAAGCCTTGATCACCGAAGCCTTGCGCCGTGCAGGTGGAAATCAATCCAGTGCGGCCCGCATGCTCGGCATCAGCCCCCAGGCACTCCACAAACGTCTCAGGGGACGAGACAACGCCTGATCCTATATTGGCGTCACACCACCTAATCTCCTCGAAGCCAGTTTCAATCAAAGTTGAAATTTTAACTTTTGTTGAAAAACACACAAACAATAATAGTTACCGATTGTTGTGGCCATTTCCCAGAAGCAGTTTCAACTTTAGTTGAAACTGCTTTCATCAGCCTATCTTTTTGAAACTTCTATAATTCAGCAAATACAGACAGTTACATCGTTTGTGTAGTTGGCACTAACTTTGCTAACTATGGAAGCATTAACTAACATGGCTCATTACGGCTCCACCGGAATCACAACAACAGGGTCACAATGAAAAAAACCATTCTGGTATATGAACCGCATTGTCAACAGATGCCGCATCTGGTTTTTTTGCTTCATCTGGCAGATATCAGTTGCACCCATGCGCGAACGGCCGCTGAGGCCCTCAACTGGCTGTCAGCCCATCGGCTTAAACTCAGCACCTTTGATCTGTTCCTCATCTGTTCATTTAGTCAGGCCGAGGCGGAGCAACAGCTGCTGATGGCTCTATGTGATTTGTCCCTGCCGGTTGTTTTTCTGCAGCGAGACGAAGCACCCCTGATTAACCTGCTTGAACAAAAAGGCATCATTTGCCACCCCAGGGATTTGCTCACCTGTATCAACGACTGCTTAACGTCAGCCACCCATTCATATTAAGGAGAAGCTATTATGACCGCCCCGGAAGAAGTTAAGCGTGATCTGTCTTCGCTAGATGAAGACTCGATGGAAGGGATGTACTTAACCTTCGATCTGGCCAGCGAAGGCTATGGCCTGGAAATCCGCCATGTCATTGAGATTATCGGTATTCAGCCGATCACTGCTGTTCCCGACCTGCCCGAACATGTGATTGGGGTATTGAACCTGCGCGGTAAGGTGATTCCGATCATCGATGTACGCCGCCGCTTTGGTTTGTCCCATCGTGACCATGATGAACGTACCTGTATCGTTGTCGTCAATGTCAATGACAATTCCGTTGGTCTGGTGGTCGACAAGGTCAGTGAAGTCATCACCATCCCCGCCAATGAGATTGAGCCCCCGCCCGCTACCGGCCGCAAGCGCAAACACTATATCGCCGGCATGGGCAAGATCGGCCAGCAGGTCAAGATTCTGCTGGATATCGAAGCCCTGCTTGAAGATGAAGAGCTGGACGAAGAGGAAGCAGCTTAAACAACAATCGATGCAACAACTGAAGGAGGAAACAACATGATGGATGATACAGGGGTGAAGCAAGAAAAGTATGCGTTTGGCGTATTGATGTTGGCGCATGCGATGTTGCTCATCATCCATATTATTGTTTAACAAACGAGGGATCGCTCGTCATTAACTGCCAATTTGTAAGTACCGCAAGATAAAGCAATCATTTTTACATTTACCTTCTTAAATTATGAGGAAAGGAAAATTGCCATGTTCAAAAAGTTAAAGTTAGGAGCAAAAATCGGATTGGGTTTTGCGGCGGTGCTGATGATTGCAGCGGTGCTGGGAATCGTCGCTATCGTGCAAATGAATATGGTCGAAGAGCAGTCGGTCATGTTGCAAAAAGAATATGTACCGGAGGTGGAAATTGCCAACCGGGTCGAGCGCAGCTCCTTTCGCACCATGTACGCCATGCGTGGGTATGGTTTAACCGGCAATCAGGCCATGCTTGAGGATGCCCAGGCAAACATCAAAGCCCTTGAAGAGCGTCTGAATGAAGCCAATAAGCTGGCCGATGCATCCGCCAACCTCAAAGCACTGCGTCCGGCCGTTGAAAAAATCCAGAAGGAACTGAGTATCTATCAGGGTCTGGTGAATGAAACCGTGAAGGTGAATAACGCCATGGAGCAGAACCGCAGCCAACTGGATACCGCCGCCGGTCGGTATATGGAAAACGCTACCGCCTTCCTTCACGGTCAGGAAAAAAAATTAAAAGACGAGATTTCGCGAGCCTTTTTTCCGGAACGTCTGCTGGAACGCCAGAGTAAAGTCACTCTGGTCAACGATGTCATCGATATCGGCAACGCCACCCGGCTGGCGGTCTGGCGTGCCCAGGCACAGCGTGATCCGGAGATCCTCAAGGCCGCCAATGCCAACTTTGCAATTATCGCTCAAAAGCTTAATGACTTGCGTAAAATCACGGTCCAGACTGAAGACCTGACCAGCCTGAAGGAAATTGAAGACGCCGGCAACAGCTATCAGCAGGCCATGAACAGCTACCTGGAGAACTTCAATATCAACCGGGGACTGGGGGGCAAAAGAGACGAGGCTGGTACGAGTGTTGTTTCCGAAGCACGCAACGTCGCCATTGCCGGGATGGAAGGAACCCAGCGCATTGCCGAAGGAGGGGTCAGCGCCCTGCATATGGCAAATAACATCATGATTGCCGGCCTGATCCTGGCCTTGCTGATTGGTGCCCTGATAGCCTGGTTGATCACCCGTTCGATTACCGGTCCAATCCTGCGCGGAGTGAACCTCACCCAGGAGATCGCCAAAGGTGATTTCAGCATGCGTCTGAACATGGATCGTCAGGATGAAATCGGCATTTTGGCCAATGCCCTTGACGGCATGGCCGACAATCTCTCACGTAATGCCGATGTCGCTGAGCAGATCGCCGACGGCAACCTCAATGTCGAGGTCCATTTGGCCTCTGAAAAAGATCAGCTGGGCCTGGCCCTGCAGACCATGGTCGTCAATCTCAACGATATCCTGGGGCAGATCCAGGTCGCCGGAGAGCAGATCGCTTCCGGTTCCGGTCAGGTGGCAGACTCCAGTCAGGCCCTGTCGCAAGGGGCCACCGAATCAGCCAGTTCCCTGGAAGAGATTTCCTCATCGCTGAATCAACTCTCCTCGCAAACCGGTACTAACGCCGAGAACGCCAACACCGCCAACCAGCTGTCTGCTGAAGCCCGCAGCGCCGCCGAGCAGGGCAGCCGGAAGATGCAGGAAATGGTCGCGGCTATGACCGAGATCAATGACGCCGGCCAGAGTATCTCCAAGATCATCAAGGTTATCGACGAGATCGCCTTCCAGACCAACCTGCTGGCCCTGAACGCCGCGGTTGAGGCCGCTCGCGCCGGCCAGCACGGCAAAGGCTTCGCCGTCGTCGCCGAAGAGGTGCGCAACCTTGCTGCTCGCAGCGCCAAAGCTGCGGCCGAAACCAGCGAACTGATCGAAGGCTCGGTCCAGAAGACCGCCAACGGCACCACCATTGCCGGCCAAACGGCCGAAGCCCTGCAATCCATCGTTAACGGGATCGGTAAGGTCACCGACCTGGTTGCCGAGATTGCCGCTGCCAGTTCCGAGCAGGCGCAAGGGGTCAGCCAGATTAATCAGGGCATTACCCAGATCGATCAGGTGACCCAGCAGAATACCGCCAGCGCCGAAGAAAGTGCGGCGGCTTCCGAAGAACTCTCCAGCCAGGCGGCACAGATGCGCGAGATGCTGATGCGCTTTACCTTAAAGCATGGCAGCAGTGTCCACAGCAACGTGCGGGCCGTTCCGCAGAAAAGTGCTGCAGCAAAGAGCAGTGGCTGGGGGGAATCAGCACCGGCACAAACGCAACAGAAGATTGCCGCCAAAAAACCCATCGCTCTGGATGATGATGAGTTCGGCAAGTATTAAAATAGTGGTCTGAACTGCTTGACCAATCTCACTCTCCCCGCTGCATAGATTGCAGCGGGGACGGTTCAACAACGTAAAGGATGACACCATGACAGCAAAAAACATGTGGGGTGATATTAACGATATGGCCGATCTGCGAACCCCGCACGAAATCATTGAAGAGCAGGGGCAACTGTTATCAGAGATGACCAAAGGGACCTTGGAGTTAAAAGTCGAGCGCAAGCAAAGCAACACCGTCTTTAATTACGATGTGTTTATCTCGCTGCCGGCAATGCAATACAAACAGCGAATATTACGCCTGATGCATGACATCAAGCTTTACCCCGCCAATCTGTACGATGAGCAGGGAACCAACGAATACCGTTGTAAAAACCAGCAAGAAT
>RRYU01020499.1_pt1 | contig 16901 bp, 17 predicted proteins | sample 2162651 | NCBI WGS metagenome assembly RRYU01 (sample SAMN10267283, study PRJNA491782) | microbial mat metagenome | isolation source: biomat in the production well | place: Japan: Minami-Kanto gas field, natural gas well KTG3 | collected 2017-06 | reverse complement strand
GGGGGGGGAACACTGCTGAACCTGCCTGCTATAATTCTTGCCGGCACCTTGTTTGTCTGGCAGATCCCCCACACCTGGCTGCTTTTGTGTCGCTATCGCGACGATTTGCGGCGCAGTGGTCTGCCGGATCTGTTTCACACAATTTCAACAACGAGGCTTCTGCAGATCAACAACTGTTGGATTGCCGGCCTGTTTCTCTGCTACATACTCTTTCCCCTGTTCGGGTTTATCGCCCATCCCTTTGTCACGGCCATTCTGTTATCCGGATTGCTCATGTTGCTTGCTGGTCTCATCAACACACGATCCGGCTCTACCGAAGAGATTGCCCTGCGCCGCTTTCATCTGGTGAATCTGTCGATGGCCCTATTATTCACGGTGTTGATTGTGGATCGGATTTTAAAATAATGAGGGAGACAGGGAATGACGTCAGGATCTGAAGACAGCGAACTGTTGCAACAGCTTGTCCGTGAGGTTGACGCTCTGAAACAGGAAAATCAGACCCTGAAAAACCAGTTAGCGGATTTCGAAGATAGGTCTTCGATTTATCAGGATCTCATCAAACATGCCGCAGATGCCATCTTGCTCGGGAGCCCCCAGGGCAATATTACCTCAGCCAATCTTACCGCGTTTGAGTTGAGCGGTTATCCACAAGAGGAACTGATCGGCATGAACATCAGCCGACTTTTCCCCGTCAACGAACTGCAACGTGAACCCTTGCGTTATGACCTGCTTCAGTCCGGCAAAACCGTCCACCGACAGAGGCAGCTTCTGCGTAAAAACGGGGATCTGATCAGCATTGAAATGAGTGCCAGGGTCTTGCCGGACGGCACCTATCACTGTTTTATGCGCGACATCAGCGATCGCAAGAAAATTGAAGAGGCCCTGCGCCATTCTGAAGAAAAATTTTCCCGTGCGTTCAAACTGAGCCCCGATGCGGTCAATATCAACCGTCTTCGTGATGGCGTCTATATTGAGATCAATGAAGGTTTCACCAAAGCCATGGGCTGGACCGAGGAGGAAGTCATCGGCCGCAGCTCCTTGCCGGGGGATCTGGACATCTGGTGCCGTGCCGAGGACCGCCAGAAACTGGTTGACGGGCTTAGGGCAGATGGCGAAGTACACGGACTTCAGGCACCATTTCGCAGCAAAGACGGACGGATCCTGATCGGCCTGATGTCGGCACGGTTAATCGAGCTCAACGACGAACCCTGTCTTCTCTCCATTACTCGCGATATCACAGAACGGGTCAGGGCCGAAGAGGAGCGACGCAAGCTGGAAGAACAGATGCTCCAGGTCCAGAAACTGGAAAGTCTCGGGGTTCTTGCCGGTGGCATTGCTCATGATTTCAACAATATCCTGTTGGCGGTACTCGGACATTGTGAACTGGCTCAACGTCGATTCCACGACGAGGCAGCCCTTGCCAACCACCTGCTGCAGATCAAACATGCCGCAGGCAAAGCGGCTAATCTGGCCAATCAGATGCTGGCCTATTCCGGCAAAGGCAAATTTGTCGTTGCGCCAGTGAATCTGTCGCGCCTGGTCCTTGAGATGGAATCGATTCTTGCAGTTTCGGTCAGTAAAAAAGCGATATTGCGCTATGAACTGAAGGAAGATCTGCCGACAGTTGAAGCGGATGCTACCCAACTACACCAGGTGATCATGAATCTGGTCATCAACGCCTCGGAGGCGATCGGCAACAACAGTGGTGTGATCGCCGTGGTCACCGGCGCCATGAACTGTGACAGTCATTACCTGAGTGAAACCTGGCTGGACGAGAATCTGCCGGAAGGAAGATATGTCTACGTCGAGGTTGCTGACACCGGCTGCGGGATGACTTCCGATCAGTTAGATCGCATTTTCGAACCCTTCTACAGCACCAAATTCACCGGGCGTGGGCTCGGGATGGCAGCAGTCCTGGGGATTGTCCGTGGCCACCAGGGAGCAATCAAGCTGTACAGCGAAGTTGGTAAGGGCAGTACCTTTAAGGTACTGCTGCCGGCCTCGGCGCTGGCGGAAGTTCCGGTTGATGATATCGACACCAACATGACCTTCAGCCCCGGCGGCCTGGTACTGCTTGTCGATGATGAAGAAACGATCCTTGAAATCGGCAAGGAGATGCTTGAAGAGTTGGGCTTTGAGGTGCTGACCGCACATGATGGACTTGGTGCCGTGGAACTGTTCCGCCAGCATCATGGGGATATCCGTTTTGTGCTGATGGATCTGACTATGCCACACATGGACGGTGAGCAGGCATACCGCGAATTTCGCCGCATAACCAAAGAGGTCAAAGTGATTATCTGCAGCGGCTACAACCAGCAAGAAGTCGCCCAGAAATTCGTCGGTAAAGGCCTGGCCGGTTTCCTGAAAAAACCCTACCAATTTGGTGAATTGATTAAGGCGATCCAGCAGTTGGAAGTTTGTTGAGACGCAGCATCAACTCGAACGGTTTGATTTCTTAGATGACCACTCTGGCCACCCTTGCCTGCCCATTCCAAATCAGGCATTATCGATTTCTGTCATTGGCTTATTCATAAGGAGGAGGCCCCATGCAATATTTCGCCCTGACTATCATCGGTCGTGACCGCCCCGGTATTGTTGCCCAGGTAACGGAAATTCTCTTCCGCCTTGGCTTCAATATTGCTGATTCCAGCTGCTCAATTTTGGGTGGCCAATTTTCCATGATCCTGATCATCTCCAACCCGAACATCACTTCCAAAAATCAGTTTGAGGAAGATTTTCGCCATCTTGAAGAAAATAACCTGTCGGTGTTCATCCGCACCATGAAACCGGGAGGAGAAATCAGCCCTGAGTTGGAAGGCGAACAGTGCATGATTTCCGTTTACGGGGCTGACAAGCCCGGGATTGTCTATCAGGTGGCCAAGGTTCTGGGAGAGCATCAGATCAACATTACCGACTTGAACACCAAACTCATCGGCACTGAAGAAAAACCGGTTTATGTCATGATGATTGAAGCGATCCTGCCAACAGGCATTGAGATCGATGCCGTGGAAAACTGGATGACTGAGTTAAGGAAGCAATTGCAGGTGGATATTTCGTTACGTTCATTGATTGCAGTGGAGTTGTAACAAATGGCTGTAAAAACTGTTCTGGTGTATCCGGAGCCACTGCTTAAAGAAGTTTCAGCACCGGTAGAAATATTTGACGACTCCGTCCGCAATCTGCTCCAGGATCTGGTCGACACGATGGTCGCGGCCGGCCACTCGGTTGGTATTGCCGCACCGCAGATCGGTGACCTGCGCCGGGCTGTCGTGGTCGATGTATCAACCAGCAAGCTGGGGAAAAAACAGGAAAATCATGGTCTTATGCAGATGATCAACCCGGAAATTATTGAACGCAAAGGGTCGTGCGAAGCGCGTGAAGGCTGCATGTCAGTTCCTGACTATACCGGTAACGTCACCCGGGCTGAAGCGATTGTTGTCCAGTATCAGGATGAGAACAACACCCGCTGCGTTATTCGCGCCGAAGGGTTTGAGGCGATTGCCATCCAGCACGAAATCGATCATCTCGACGGATTACTCTTTCTTGACCGGGTATCAAGTTTAAAAACCGGATTGTTCCGGCGTAAGCGTTAACCTGACAGCAACCCTGGCATGATAAGAAAGCGCCACCCATGAGCATCGTCCTGCCTGGCCTTACCCCCAGAACATCCCACCAGGCGCTCGGCTGGTGTGCGGTACTGGGCTCAGCCTTTTTCTTTTACCTTGCCACCCTGATCATCCGTTGGGGCGCAGCCCATGTCGAGATTGCGTCAGCCTATTACGTTTTTGCCCGTTTTCTGGTTGGCTTGATCGTCGTGACTGCCACCATGCTGCTGCAACGACAACCACCCAGACCCCGTAACCATCATTATCTGATCGGCCGCGCCGTAACCAACACAGCGGCGGTTTTCTGTTTTTATAAAGCGGTCGAGGTCGGCTCGGTCGCCCAGGCCAATATTCTCAACATGACCTATCCGCTGTTTGTCGCTCTGTTTTCCTGGTTTTTTCTGCGCGGGCAACGCGATCTGGTGTCTTTTTTCATTGTTCTGGTGGCTTTTTCCGGCATCTGGCTGGTACTGGCGCCAGGGGATATGAATTTTGGCTCAGGCAGCTTATGGGGAATGGCGTCGGGGATCACCGCAGCTGCCGCAATTATCTACCTGAACATCAGCCGCCAGTACCATGATTCCCAGACCATTCTGCTCTATATGTTTGGTCTGGGAATGGTCTTTATCCTGCTATTATTTCACGACACAATCTTCCTGCCTGACGGCACTGAACTCCTCTTTCTGCTCAGCTGTTCAGCGGCAGGGGTATTGGGGCAGTATCTGTTGACCTACGGCTTTGTCTTTGTTACCGCGGTGGAAGGCTCCATCCTCTCCTCCAGCCGCATCCTGATGGCAGCGCTGCTCGGCCCGCTGCTGGTGGCTGATCCGGTACTGACAGCTACCGGCTGGATAGGCGCATTCCTGATTTTTTCCGCCAACGCCTCCCTGGCACTACGCAAATAGTTGATTGCGTCGCAAAAACTCACCAACTGCGGCGTTGCTGCCATCATTTCACTGCTTCGACGTACATAAGTACGTCTCATTGTTCAACAATAGCGCGCCTTGCATTTGGCGCTTTTTACTTAGCCATCCCACCTGATGCTTTTTTGCAAAAGCATCAATTAGTTGATATCCAGAATCTTATGAGTCGGTGCGGCTGGTAATCTCAATCAGATGGTACCCAAATTGGGTTTTGACCGGGCCCAGGACCTTGCCGATATCGCCGGAAAAAACCACCTCGTCAAATTCCTTGACCATCTGTCCGGGATAAAATTCACCCAGTGCGCCGCCTTGTTTGCCGGAGGGGCATTTTGAATGCTGCTTAGCCACATCGGCGAAATCCTCACCGCCTTCGATCATTTTTTTCAAGGTATTACAATCTGCTTCTGATGGCACCAGGATGTGCCGCGCGCTTGCTTTTGCCATAACCTCTGTCTCCTTTAGTTGTTTGTGCTATGACCCGATAGTTTTGATTTACTGCTCCTGCGGATCAGGTTCCGGTGATTCGAGATGAATCGTCTGGGTCGGGAAGGCGATTTCGGCACCGTTATTTTCAATGATCTCCATAATTTTGAGCATCACGTCTTCTTTAATGCCATGAAATTCCACCCAGTTCGTGGTTTTGGTAAAGGTGTAGACCATGAAATCAATAGATGAGGAGGCAAAGCGATTCACATTGACAATCATGGTCAGATCAGCAGCGATATCCGAATGGGCACACAACATCTCCTTGACCTGCTGGACGATAGTAGCAACTTTGTTGCCATCGGCATAACGCACCCCGATATTTTCAAAAATCCGCCGATTGGTCATCCGCGACGGGTTTTCCACGGAGATCGTGGCGAAAGTCGCATTAGGAACATAAAGAGGCCGCTTGTCGAAGGTCCGGATACAGGTCAGACGCCAGCCGATATTTTCAACCGTTCCTTCAATTTCCTTATCAGGTGAGCGGATCCAGTCGCCGACCCTGAAGGGCTGATCCAGATAGATCATCAGACCACCAAAAAAATTGGCAAGCAGATCTTTGGCAGCAAAACCAACGGCAATACCGCCAATACCACCAAAGGCCAACACCCCGGAGATGCTGAAACCCAGTGTCTGCAAGACCACCAGTGCTGTCGTAATCAGTACCGACAACCGCAGTAATTTGCCCAGAGCCGAAGCAGTTGTCGCATCAAGGGGCTTTTCCACCCTTTTTGGACTCTGAATTGTCAGTTCACCCTTGTTGATCAAACCGGTCATAAACCAGGCAAAGATGACAATAAAAGAAACTTCACGTAAGGGGTCGATGAAATTAAAAATCGGCTCATTCGAAACCTGACGGACAACGTCAGCCGCCCATAACAGACCATTGAGCCAGACAAAAAACCGTACCGGTTTGCGTGCTGAACTGATAAGCAAATCATCCCAGAAGGTTTTAGTGGTCAGGGCCGTTTTTTCAAGACGGTCAAATATCTTTTTGACCCCATAACTGACCAGGGATGTCAGCAGAACGATGATAAAAGCCTGAATGATCCAGGTGTAATTGCCGCTGAGGTTAAAGGCATTAAAAAGCTGAACAATAATCTTATTAACCGATTCTTCCATCGACTTCTCCAGATTGTTTTCAAACAGCACGCTAGTGACAGACAACATCCATGGTCAAATGCCGGAACAGATTGTAGCAACCCATCAGGGCAACCAGCATCCCGGCCCCTTTCAGCATCCAGTTGCGTTTGCGACTGAACCATTGGGCCGCACTGCCAACCAGAAACAGGGACGGAATGGTGCCAACACCAAAAGCAATCATGGTGACGGCACCGCGTAAGGGGTCAGCGCTACCAGCAGCGGTAATCGCCATGGCATACAACAGACCACAGGGCAAAAAACCAAATAAGATCCCCAAGGGCAAGGCCGACACCGCTGGCGGTAATCGGCGTAATCCTTTGACCGCGCGGGTCAGGTACTGAATCGGCCAGACAAATTCAAGGGCCATGATATTGACCCGCTTAAACAGCCCGGCACTGCCAAGGCCAATCAGGATGACAAGAATATCACTGAAAATCAACAGCCCCAGGGTCACCTGCTGGTAGGAACCCCTCAGGGCCAGAGCCGAACCGAGCCAGCCGACCACCAATCCGATAAAACCATAGGTGATGGTTCTGCCGACATTGTAGAGCAGATGAAAAAAAGGACCGCTATTGCGCCCATCAGCGGTTAATGACAGGGCGGTTACAATACCGCCACACATACCAATACAGTGGGCAGAACCAAACAATCCGGTCATTAAAGCGAGGGAATAAAGAGGGTCCATATAGGGTCATTCTCCGCGGCTGCAACATTCATTGTGCTGGTTAAATCCGACAGGCTCTTGTCGTTATACCCTTTTACTGGTAAAAGGGTGAGTCTAGGCTAGAGTGAACGATTTATTTCCATGTGTCCTACCGTTCAAAGGAGAGATTTGTGAAGAAAGCTGTTTTACTGATTTCAGCATTGTTACTTGTAGCCACCCTAGTTATCGGCTCTCAGAGCGACATTGTCAACCATCCCTCTTGTCTTCACTGCGGGATGGACCGTGACAAATTCTCCTTCAGCCGGATGCTGCTTGTCTATGATGACGGCAGTGAGGTCGGCACCTGCAGCATCCGCTGTGCGGCTGTAGATATGGTCAACAATCTTGATAAGGCGCCGGTGCAGATGATGGTTGGCGATTATTATACCGACGAACTGATTGATGCTGAAACCGCTATCTGGGTCATTGGTGGCAAACGGCCCGGGGTGATGAGCAGACGCGCTAAATGGGCCTTTGCCCAGCAGGCTGATGCCGAAGCTTTCATAGCGGAAAACAATGGCGAAATAGCCACCTTTGAACAGGCCCTGCAGGCTACCTACAGCGATCTTTACGAAGACACACGGATGATCCGCGAGCGGCGCAAAGCCCGGCGGGCGCGCATGGCAACAGAACAACCCACATTGAAACAGTAATTTTGAAACATTTTTCCGCCTTTTAAGGCTGGGCCATTCCAGTAAAAGAAAAAAGGAGACACCCATGAGTCTTTGTCCGTGCGGCACCACCATGGATTATGCCGATTGCTGTGAGCCGGTTGTCAACGGCAAGAGGATCGCAGCCAGCGCTGAAGAATTGATGCGTGCCCGTTATTGTGCCCACGACAAGGTGGCGGTCGATTTTCTTTACCACAGCACCCATCCTGACCACCGTGCTAACTATGACCACAAGGGAACAAAAAGCTGGGCAGAGAAATCCCAGTGGCTCGGACTGGAAGTCGTTACCACTAACGCCGGTGGCGCTGATGACGAACAGGGTGAAGTTGAATTCATCGCCCGATTTCGCGACAAAGGGGTAATCCGCAGCCACCATGAGCGTGCGCATTTTGTCAAAGTCAGCGGTGATTGGCTGTTTACCGAGGGGGAGATGATCAAATCTGCACCGGTGACGGTCTCCAAGATCGGCCGTAACGACCCATGCGGCTGTGGCAGCGGTAAAAAATTCAAAAAGTGCTGTGGCCAATAACTCCATGGTTGCCGCCATCACGCCACAGGGCACCCTCTATGATACCCTGCTTGCCAGCTGTGAGAAATACGCTGAACGCAGCGCTTTTATCTACCGGGCCGCCGGCAGCGAGTTTCAGGTCAGCTACGCCAAACTTTTTGACGATGCCCTGATTCTGGCCAAGGCCTTTGCCTCCCACAAGATCGGCAAAGGCAGTAAAGTCATGCTGTTATCAGACAACCGCTACGGTTGGATTGTCACCGACTTTGCCCTGATTTCCCTGGGAGCAATCAGCGTACCGCGCGGCAGCGATACTCCGACATCTGAACTTGAATATATCCTTGGACATGCCGGTTGCGAGTTTCTGGTGATAGAAACCGAAGCGCTGCTCAAGGCCCACAGTCCCATACTCAAAAAGATGAAGAAATTGCGGTCGGTTTTCGTCATCCAGGGGGGAAAGACCCATCGCTGGTTCGATAATGTCTACAGCTACAACGACATTCTGGACAACCGCAACATTACCCCAACAGACCGGGAGGAATTCATTGCCCGGCGCTACGGTCTGGGCATAGATGACGCCTTTACCCTGATCTACACCTCGGGAACCACCGGTAATCCCAAGGGGGTGATCCTCACTCACCGCAACATCATGTACAATGTCCGTACCCTGCCGGAAATCATCGCCCTGAAAGAAACCGACAGCTTTGTCTCAATTCTTCCCAGTTGGCATATTTTTGAGCGGGCGTGTGAGTATCTTGCCCTATCTCAAGGGTGCTGCACCGTTTATTCAAGCATTAAAACCTTTGCTGCCGATCTGGAAACCTACAAGCCGACTCTGGTAGCAACGGTGCCGCGCCTGTGGGAATCGATGTACACTAAAATCAATCAAACCCTTGAAAAACAGAACCCGCGCAAAGCCCGTATGTTTAAAAAGCTCGTTACTGTTTCAGCAGCTTACCGGTTTCATCGGCGCCGCCTGAAAAACCAACTACCGCGTTTTCACAAGCTCAATCCTCTGGTTGTTGCCAGGCACAAGCTGACCTCTTCCATTATGTTGGTCGCCCTGTTTTTGCCTTATCTTTTCGCTCAAAAAAAACTTGCATTGGTTCAGGCACGTTTTGGTGGTCGCTTACGCATGGCGATCAGTGGCGGCGGCAGCCTGCCGGCCTATCTGGATGAATGGATTGATGCCATCGGCATCCGCATCGTCAACGCCTACGGCATGACCGAATGCGCTCCAGCCATTGCCGGACGGGCATTGAATTGTGAAGTATTCGGCACCCTCGGGCCACCCACAAAAGGGACCGAACTGCGTATTGTCGCAGATGATGGCCGAATTCTGGCTGCTGGCGAAGAAGGGGAAATTGAGGTCCGCGGGGAGCAGGTGTTTCCTGGTTATTACCAGGATGACACTGAAAATCGCAGCGCCTTCACCGCGGACGGTTTTTTCCGCACCGGTGATCTGGGTAAACTGACCCTGAGCGGTGAGCTGGTTATTACTGGTCGCTCTAAAGAGATCATTGTTCTGGCCAGCGGTGAAAACATTGATCCCAGTCGAATTGAATCTACCATCACCCAGCTCCCCTTCGTCACCGATGCGGTTCTGGTCGGACAAGACAAAAAAGGGCTGGGGGCACTGATCATTCCCGACATGGAGCTGTTACGGGAGTTCATCGCCGATAAGGCAGAGCAACTGTCAGAGACCAAGGACCAGTTGCTTGCTGACCAAAAGGTCCTCGACCGGGTGAAGGCAGAGATCAATAAGCTGCTGAATAGCAAAAAGGGATTCAAGCCCTTTGAAAAGCTCCAGAACATCCATTTTCTTGATAAGGAGTTTACCGCCGGTGAAGAACTGACCAACACTCTGAAAAAAAAGCGCCACGTCATCGAAACCAAGTACCGGGAAATTATCAGCAAGCTGCTTAAGTAAGCAGGGTTGCCCCAGCGATCGGGCAGAATCAGTTCACTTGACCGGTACTGCCTCAGCAACGATTTTCTGCCGGGTTTTCCGGAACACCTCCTCGAGATCCCCACCTTGAGCAATAGCCTGGTCAATCACTGCCAGGGCTTCTGTGCTTCGCCCTGATTGCGCAAGCACCAGGGCCAGGTTGTTCAGGGGGATACCGTTGTCCGGCTGAAGTGCTGCCGCCTGACGAAAAGAACGGATGGCAGTGGCCGTGTCTCCAGCCTGATAACTGCTGTTACCAGCCCCGATCCAGGCAACAAAACTGTCGGGCCAGGTCTTGGTAGCTGTCAGATAAGCGGTGGTAGCAGCTGCGAACTGTCGGGCCCGTTCCAGACCAACCACAGCGGTCAAATAAGCTGTTTCGGTTGCACTGCTCGGCAAAACAGCCGGGGGAACAACCACCAATCCCCAATAATCAGCCCGTCGCCAGGTGCGCTCAAACACCCCCATCGACATCTCCATGCCAGGATAAACCCCGGAATGGAGCCGGACCCTTTTTTCACCCTGATCGTAACCAATCACCACGGCATAATGCCACCGGGGATACCAGGACAACCCAAGATTCTGGAGAATCATCACCGGCTGTCCGCCTTTAAGCTCTGCCACCAGCTCAGACCAGCCACCAAGAGGATACGCCACGTAACCCTGCCGGCGAGCGGCAGCAACGATAGACGGTTGCAGACTCCCTTTAAGCTCAGGCGAGTAAACCTGTTCCACCAGTTGGGGCAAGGAAACATCCTGACCATTCCACGCCAGCAGCATCGCCAGCGCTGCCGGTCCGCACTGGTACTCTTCCTGGGCAAAAAAAGGAACATCTGCAAGATGGAGCCGTTGCGGCTCAGGGGACAAGGCATGGGGATATTGATAGGTGCTGCAGCCGCTGCTGATGAGAATAACAATACAAAAAAAAGTGCAGGCAAGCCTCCGCCCACCTGCACTTTTTAACTGGCTTATTAACATCTAGCGAATCGGCTGAACAAAGGTGAAAACTTTCGTATAACCTAGAATATCGGTGATCAGCAGGACGACAAAAATAAACAGCACTGCGCCGACCACTGTACCAAGACTGGCTCCCGCAGGAAGCTGATCAAGTTCGTTGGCAATCCGCATAACTTCTGCGTCTGACAGGCTGGCGACCCGACTGGCCACTTCATCCGCTGCCACGCCCTGACTTATCATGACCTGCTGCACATCCTCACGGGCAAAAAAAGCCGATACCTGGGCACGCGCATCCTCATTTGCCTGGGTCGCAAGTACCGTTTCCGTGCTGATCATCCCTGCCTGCGCACTACGAATACCGACATCGACCGTAAGAAAACACAAAGCAAGGAAAAGACACAAAGGCTTACCAATATAGCGAATAATCTGTTTTCTCATTAGCAGCGCTCCTTTTCATTAGCAACAAATAGACCCGTGAAAATTAATAGCATTTTCTCTGCAGAAAATAACACAACACAGTTTAACCGGAAAATGGAGAATGTAAAGCACTTCTGACCGGCCTTATTATTCGGCGCTTCCAAAGGTTTCAAGGACCAGCTGTTTTACCGCCTGGGCCGCCGGGGAACTGGTGCGCTCAGCCATCTCTGCCAGCCAGAGTTGCCGGACAATTCGCAGCCCATCGACCTTGATCCGACGCAGTTCCCCACGTTGGATGCTTTCTCTGGCCGACAGATCGGAAACAAAAGCACAGCCATAGCCGGCGGCAACGGTTCGACGTACCGCTTCGTTGCTTCCCAGACGCGCCAGCACATGCAGTGACTGCGGATCACAACCCGCTTTAATCAGGGCATTATTCAGACTCTGCCAGGTTCCGGAACCGGCTTCACGAACCACCAATTCCAGCTCAAACACTTGGTCGAGACTGATCGTTCCAACCTGGCACAGGGGATGATCGGCACCGGCAATCAAAATCAATTCGTCCGACATGATCGGCGTGTAGCGGTAAAGATCATCTTCAATGCGCCCCCCGACCAGTCCCAGCTCCACCCGCTGAGCACGGATATCGTCGAGAACCTGCTGGGTATCACCCATTCCCACCGTCATTGAAATCCCCGGATAATGCTTTTGCAATAAGGGCAGCAACCTTGGCACCAGATAGTTTGCGGGAATATTGCTCGCCCCCAGTTCAAGGTGAGCATGATCAATGCCATGAAAACGGTTCATTGCCTGTTTCAGCTGATCAACCTCGGCCAGAATCATCCGTGCCTGATGGAGAAAAATCTTTCCACCGGCAGTAAGGACGACCCCTTTACTGATCCGATCCAGCAGACGTGTCCCGAACTCCTCCTCGAGGGCTGCAATATGTTGACTCACCGTTGACTGAGTAAGGGACAAAAGTTCGCCACCACGGGAAAAGCTGCCGGTTTCGGCAACCGCGACAAACAGTTCAAGCTGACGCAGGGTCATAATTGCTCCTATCGGCTTACACAATAGAGACTATCGGATTCATCAAAATTATCCATTTGACCCTGCCAGGTCAACCTTTTAGCATGCGTGCCGTAGCGATTTGTTTATTCCATTTGTCAGCGTAAGCTCCTACCGACCAAGGAACAGCACGAATGCCCTCCAGCCAGACAGTTGCTGCCGGTACTGAAACAATCGCTCTGGATTTGCGCCGGCAACTTGATGATCATCAGCACAACTGCAGCCGATGTGGCGTCTGTGTAGCTGAATGTCATTTTCTCTCGCGCTATGGTGATCCACTACAACAGGCATCTGATTATGATCCTGACAGCCCGGAATTGCTGACCCGGGCCTTTGAATGTAATCTGTGTAGCCTTTGTACCCAGGTTTGCCCGGATGGTCTTGATCCCGCGCGCATGTTTCTCGAAATGCGCCGCGATGCTTTTATCCGTGGCCTGTCTGACCTCCCGAAACACCGGGGCCTACGCAAATACGAACGCACCGGCAATTCAAGAGCCTATAGCTGGTATGCCCTGCCTGATAACTGCGATACCATCTTTTTCCCCGGCTGCGCGCTGGTTGGAAGCCGTGCGGAAAACACCAACAGGGTTTTTGAGTATCTTCAACCGCTCATTCCAGCCCTCGGTATTGTGCTGGATTGCTGTAATAAACCCTCCCATGATTTAGGGGATCATGGTCATTTTGCGACCATGTTTGAGGAACTGCGAAACTACCTGACAACCCATGGCATTAAGCAGGTGCTGGTCGCCTGTCCCAATTGTTCAAGAGTATTCACCGAGTACGCTCCCGAACTGACCACCCGGACGATCTATGAGGTTCTGGCTGAACACCCGCCAGAATTAGCAGATACCGCAGGAAAAACCCTTGTTACGATTCACGATCCCTGCGTTACCCGCACAGATGACAGGGTGCAAGATGCGGTGAGACAATTGCTGTTAAAGGCCGGCGTCAAGGTTGAGGAGATGACCCACAGCAGGGAACGCACCATCTGTTGCGGTGAGGGAGGCGGTGCGAGCTGTCTGGTGCCGGAACAGTCACAGCAGTGGATTAATCAACGCCTTGACGAAGCGCAAGGCAAGCCGATTGTCAGTTACTGCGCCGGTTGCACCAACAGTTTCAGCGGGAAAACCACAACCGGTCATGTGCTGGATCTAGTCTTCGAACCGCAAACCGCTCTAACGGCCAAACACAAAGTCACCAAAGCCCCCTTTACCTATCTGCGGCGGCGGCAATTCAAAAAAATGCTGCAGCGCAGGTTCCCCGCAGCAACAACCCGAGAACGCATCTTTGTCGAGCCGATGACCAGAGAATCCAAGTCAATCATTGGCAAACTCACCAATGCTGCTCTGTTCATGAATAGAGTGATTGCCATCGTTTCCCTGATTTCGCTGATCTATCAGAAAATCCGTAGCCGGCCAAAACCTGCCAAAAAAAATCCACAACCAGGCTGTTCCAGTTAACCCAACAACACCAGGAGAAAAAAATGAACAAGTATCTTATCCTCTGCTTGACCTTCGCCCTGTCTTTGACCCTGACATCTATCGTCATTGCCAAAGACTATAACTACATTTCACCACAAGAGTTCAAAGCCAGACTTGATGCAGGGGAGGTTGAACAGGGCAAATTGATGGTCTTCTCAACCCAGAATCACAAGGAGTTTGCCAGCGGCTATCTGCCGGTAGCAGTTCAGACCTTCGCCCGCCCCCTTGAATCTGAAGAAGATTACCGCAAACTGGAGATTGTCCTGGCCAGAGCCAAAGCAACCACTGAAGATATCGTCGTTATCTGCCCACGCGGCGGTAGTGGCGCCACCAGACCCTATGATTACCTGCAGAAAAATGGAATCGATGCCGGCAGGATGTTTATTCTGACCAAAGGACAGGAGGCCTACAACAAGGCATTCCCTGATGATGTGGTTAAACCCTGAGGACGACCCGCCCACCATCGCTCGACCCAAAAAAAGATGCGATTCAATTGCCGGTGATGGATGTTTCCACACCGGCAATTGTGTTATTTTTACAGATCAATCCTTGATTTACAGAAAGGCCTCGGTCGTGTCATTACAACATCTGCGTTATCAGGATATTTTTTCTAAAGCTCTTGAATACGACTTTCTAACCCGCGAAGAAGCCCTGCAACTGATGCGTATCCCCCTCCACTCAGAGGCTTGCTATCAGTTGCTGGCCACCGCAGACCGGATGTCAAAGGAGCAGTTTGGACTCAAAGGCGAGAATCACTTCCACATCGGCCTGAATGTTGAACCCTGCCCCCTGGATTGCCTGTTCTGCAGCCTGACCTACACGGCTGGTATCTTTACCGAAAAAACCGAGTTTTCACTGGAGCAGGTGATTACCTGGGCAAAAGAAGCGGAGCAGCATCAGGCCGACGCTCTTAATCTGATGACCACCGGCACCTACCCGTTTGGAAAACTGCTGGAGATCGGCCGACTCCTCAGTCGTGAAGTTTCAACCCCGCTGGTTGCAAACACCCGTGACATTAATCATCGCGAAGGCGAAGAACTGCTTAAGGCCGGATTTGTCGGCGCCTACCATGCGGTCAGGCTGGGGGAAGGGCGTGACACCCCCTTAAATCGTGACAAACGCATCACTACCATCAAGGTGCTGCGCGAGGTCGGACTGGGTTGGGCCAACTGCATTGAACCGGTGGGTCCGGAACACAGTGCCGAAGAGATGGTTGATCTGATGCTGTTGGCCCGCGACAATGGAGCAACCTACAGCGGAGTCATGCGCCGCATTAACTTTCCCGGCTCACCAATGGAAAAATTCGGCATGATTACTGAACTGGAAATGGCACGACTGGTAGCCATCAGCAGGCTGATTATGGGGAATGTCCCCAGAGCCCACTGCACCCATGAACCACACTCCGCATCACTCATGGCCGGCGCTAACCTGTTTTTTCCTGAGGTGGGCTCCAACCCCAGGGATGGCATTGATGACACCGGCAAGGGTCGCGGACACGGCATTGAAGCCTGTCAGCAGATCCAGCGTGAGATGAACCTTGATCCCCTGCTTCTCTCCAACTGCTATCGCTCGCCAACAGCCATTCCCGGTCAACAGGTACAGGGATGAACCTTTTTCCTCTTCGCGGGCTGTTAACCTCCCTGATGTTGATGATGGTTGCGGTTTTTTCGACGGCGAGTCTTGCCGTTGAATTACGGGTAGGCACCTGGAAAACAGCTCAGACCATCCAACCATTTTTTTATCATGATTTTCTCCCCGCACAGGTCAAGGTCGATGTACGTACCTTCACCAACCCGGCAGACCAGAAAACCGCCCTGTTGGCCGGCAGCCTGACCATGGCCGGCACCACCCTCGCCCACGCCATCCACTCCGCCACCCTCGGGCAACCAGTGGTTATTGTTGCTGCCCTGTGTAACCGCGCTTCAGCCCTGGTGGTCGGCAGCAACAGCGGCATAGAAACGGTAGCGGATCTCAAGGGCAAAACCATCGGCTATGTACCGGGCACCATGCATGAAATCCTGCTACGAGAGACGTTACAACGCAATGGCCTCTCCCCGACAACCGATGTCACATTGATACGGGTTGATTTTTTCGATATGGGGATAGCTTTGTCGCGAGGGAACATTGATGCCTTTTTATCAGGTGAACCCTTTCCGACTCTGGCGGTTGATCAGGGCTATGGGCGCATCCTCTCTTATCCTTATTTTGAAGACTCCGTCGGCACCATCAACGCCGCCATGATTGTCAACCGTTCCATTATTGAAAAAAACCCTGAGCTGGTCCAGCACCTGGTCAGCGCCCATGCCGCTGCTACCGACTGGCTAAATGCCAACCCGCAACAATGGTTAATTGCTGCGGCAGAATTCGGCACCTCGCTGCCAATTCTTGAGCAGGCAGCCGGCAACATGGAGCTGACCTGGAACATGGACGATACCTTCGTCCGCCAGGTTCAGGCCCTGGGGGAGCAAATGCAGGCCCTTGGCATCATCAGCCGGCAACCTGACTACGAGCAATTATTCGATCTGTCCTTTGTCCGGAAGATCAACAATAATCCATGAGGAAGATGGTAACCAATCCCTTGCTGCAGCGCTTATTACCATGGGTGCTTCCACTCCTTCTATTGCTGACCTGGACCCTGATCAGCAGCAGGGAGTTGATCCCCACCTACCTTCTACCCCATCCGCAGCAGGTTCTGGTTGCCGGATTTGATTATATTGTGGGTGATCCACAAAAAGGTATCTATACCGGCCGTTTTGTTGGTGATTTCAGCGCCAGCCTTGGCCGCGTCCTCCTCGGTTTTGCTCTGGCGACCGCCATCGGCTTACCCCTGGGGCTACTATCCGGTCGTCTGGAGAAAATCCAATTGCTGCTGGGCAGCACCCTCAATGCCTTGCGCGCGGTTCCCGGCATCTGTTGGCTTCCCCTGGCATTGATCTGGTTTGGTATCGGCCTGAAAACCACAGTGTTTCTGGTAGCATTGGCGGCCTTTTTCCC
>RRYU01017493.1_pt1 | contig 16903 bp, 17 predicted proteins | sample 2162651 | NCBI WGS metagenome assembly RRYU01 (sample SAMN10267283, study PRJNA491782) | microbial mat metagenome | isolation source: biomat in the production well | place: Japan: Minami-Kanto gas field, natural gas well KTG3 | collected 2017-06 | reverse complement strand
AAAAAGCTCTTCCCAGCCGTTTCGCCGAGGAGCTGAAACTCGCCGCGGACCTTGTCGAACAGGGCAAGGAATTCAAGGCCGTGCCAATCCTCGAGGAGGTGATCAGGAACGAACCAGGCAACGCCGATGCCGCGGCCTTGCTCGTGAAGCTGAAGCTTTTCATCGATCCCGCCGCTACAGCCCCTCTGCTCGATGTTCTTGAGAAGGACTACGATTTCGAGGAACTCGTCGATTCGGTTCGCGTCATGGCGGCGCTTTTCGGCAGGGATGCGAAGGAGCTTGCCGACGATCCGGTGAAACAAACCTACGCGAAGGCCGTCGGCGAGCTTCGGGAGAGAAATTTCGACAGTGCGCTCTCAGCCTTTATCGAGGTGCTCAGGGAGAACCGTTATTACGACGACGACGGTGCGCGAAAGGCCTGTATCGCCGTGTTCAGGCTGCTCGGGGCGGAGCATCCGGTGACATTGAAGCACCGCAGGGTTTTCGACCGGGCATTTTACTGATTTCTTGTGCGGACAGACAGGGCGCTACCCCGGGATTTCCCGGCGGAGCGCTGTTTTTTCTCATTCATGACCGATGCGATGAAAAAGCCTGAGAAGGATCGGCCGGTGATCGGAGTGGACCTTGACGGGGTTTGCGCCGATTTTTACGGACGCATGCGTGAAATCGCCGCGGAATGGTTCGAACAGCCGCTCGAATCCCTGACGGAGAGGGTCTCCCATGGCCTCCGCGAGTGGGGCATAGCAGACAGCAAGCAGTACGAGAGCCTGCACCGTTTCGCGCTGAACCAGCGGCAGCTCTTCATGACCATGCCCATGATTCCGGGGGCGCGAAAGTACCTGCGGAAACTCTCCGATGAAGGGTTTCATATCAGGATCATCACACACCGGCTTTTTATTCATTACTCTCATGCCGCGGCTGTGCAGCAAACGGTGGCGTGGCTCGACGGTCACGGTATTCCCTACTGGGATCTCTGTTTCATGAAGGAAAAATCGGAAGTGGGGGCGAGCATCTATGTCGAGGACAGTCCCGAAAACGTTATGCGCCTCAGGGAAAAAGGCTTCTACACGATCTGTTTCGCGAACAGCACCAACAGGGAGATAGCTTCTCCGAGAGCCGCGTCCTGGAGGGAGGTCTATGAGATGGTGCACAGATCCCAGGCCGTTCCGGACGATAGTTCGTGTTGAGCGGTTACGGTTTTCGTTCAGTTTCCCGTCACATAGAAACAGGCAAACTTCAGGTAGCTCGTTTCCGGCATGGAGAGCAGTACCGGATGATCTCCCGGCTGCGCATTGCGAAATACCAGCCGGAGGTGTTTGCCGGCAGCGATCGAGGCCTGGTGAACCGTATCGAGAAAATCGGATTCCGATACATGGCGCGAACAGGACGCGGTAGCGTAAAACCCGCCGTTTCTGACCATGCCGAGTCCAAGCTTGTTGAGCTTTTTGTATGCCTTCAGCGCTGTCGGAAGATTTTTACGGCTTTTGGTGAAACTCGGCGGATCGACGATAACGAGGTCGAAGGAGCGTTTTTTCGATCCGAGATCGCCGAGTACGTCGAATGCGTCGCCCTGGAGCGTGTCGAAACCCGAGAAACCGTTCAGGCGCGCATTTTCAGATGCCCGAAAGAGGGCTTCACGCGAGATGTCCACCATGGTGGCCGAAGCGGCGCCGGCGTGAAGCGCGTTAAGGGCAAAACCGCCGTCGCTGGTAAAGACATCGAGTACCTCCGCTCCTCCGGCGAATTTTCTCACCATGCGCCGGTTTTCCCTCTGGTCAAGGAAAAAGCCGGTTTTGTGTCCTTCGAGAAGATTGACCCTGTAGACGATGCCCGTGTCGTGTATGGTTTTGAGCGCATCGGCCTGGGTGCCGAATACGGTTTTTTTGTACAGTGGAAGTCCTTCCAGTTCTCGCAGCACGGATTCGTTCCGCACGAAAATGGAAGATGGATCGAAGGTTTCCCTGAGTATGTCGCAGATGAGCGGCAAGTGAAGATCCATGCCGGCTGAAAAAACCTGCAGGACAAACGCGGTGTCGAAACGGTCTATTACGAGTCCCGGCAAGCCGTCTGATTCGCCGTGCACCAGCCGGTATGCGTTGGTTTCTTCCTCAGGATACAGCCGTTCCCTCAGACGAAGCGCTGCAAGGATTTTTTTGCGGAAGAATTCCCCGTCGGGGAGTTCGCCGGTTCTCGACAGCAGCCGGAACGAGATCAGGGAGTGAGGGTTGTAGAAGCCTGTTCCGATGAATTTGCCTTCGTTCGTGTACAGGCGGACGGTCTCTCCAGCGGCGATGTCGCGGGGCAGCGACTGGAGTTCATTGCTGAAGGACCAGAGGTGCCCCTTGAAAAGCCTGCGGTGCTCTTTCGGTTTCAGGTAGAGGGCGTGCATCTGTGTATCGGGTTGGTTTTGCGGAAGTTGCCTGAATGTAACATAAATCCGCCGATAACTATTTAGGAATTAAACGTGAATATTCCCGATATTTACTCAGGCGCGGCCGCCCCAGGGCGCTCTTTTCCTTTTGTTTTCAGGCCGTACGACGCTTTTCGCGCGCGCAACCATGCATTAACATTCCGAACGATTTCGCCCATGAAAAAGAAAGCCGCATTCCTGCTCTGTGTCGTTACGCTTTTCCTTGTTGGCGGCTGTGCCTCTTTCAGGACCGCTTCCCTGCAGGAATGGCCATCAGAGCCCGTCGCCTTCGACGATGAGCTCAGGAACCTCTACCGGGAAGCCTCCCTTTCCGCTTCCGGTATCCGCTCGATCGACGGTTTTGCGGACATCTGGATAAAGACGCCGAAAAGAAAGGAGCGGATATTCAGCAGCATACAGTTGCGGCGCCCAGGCGGCATGCGCATTATCGCCAGTTCGGGATTTTTCGACTGGCCGGTTGCCGATATGCTGTTGCGTACCGATTCGCTGTTCGTGCACGACCTGATCAACAATCGGCTTCTCGTCGGGACCAACACTCCGGAAAATATCGAGAAGGTTATCGGTGTGCGGTCGGGTTACAAGCTGCTTTCGGAAGGTCTTGCCGGCCTGGTCGAAAACGAGTATCCGCCCGATGCCGTGCGTTCTGTCCGGCGGGGAGGCGGCAAGGTGAGCTTTACGGTTGCGACTGCATCGGGATCGAGGGAAATTCTGGTCGACCAGGCAAGCCGTGTCGTGGAGGGCTTCGCGGTCAGCGACGATTCAGGGAAAAAGCTTGTCGAGATGCATTTCAGGAAATTCGTACCGTATGTTTCCAACGGCGTGACGGTGAGGCTTCCGGCCGAAATAGATATGCTGATGTTCAATCCCGTGCTGGACGGCGGGGGTCGGCATGAGATGGTGATCGTCTACGACGAACGCGATCTTGCTCCAAAGCAACCCGGCATAGACTACCGTCTTCCCGGCAACGCAAGGCTCGTCGATCTCGACAAGGTCGGAATGTTTCCCTTGCGGTAACCGGTCAAAACGGGAAAAGCCCCGTAAAACGGGGCCTTTTCTCCTGGCTGCGGATTGCTTCGCCGTAAAGGCCTACGCCTGGGCCTCGTCGAAATTGCTCTCTGCGAATTTCCAGTTCAGCAACTCGTCGAGCACCGTCGCCACGTAGTCCGGGCGCCGGTTCTGGTAGTCGAGGTAGTAGGCATGTTCCCACACGTCGAGCGTCAGAAGCGGAAACGCGCCGTTGGCAAGCGGCGTCATGGCGTTCGATGTCTTGACGACCTGCAACGATCCCTTGTCCAGCACGAGCCAGGCCCATCCGCTGCCGAACTGCGTCGCTGCGGCGTTGGCGAGTTCATCCCTGAGTTTGTCATAGCTTCCGAAATCGGCGTCGATCTTTTCGGCCAGCGGTCCCGCTGGTTTGCCTCCCCCGTTGGGCGTGAGGCTGTTCCAGTAGAAGGTGTGGTTCCACGCCTGGGCGCCGTTGTTGAAAATCGCCGCTTTTGAAGGATCGTTGGCGACGGCGACGATGACGTCTTCGATGCCCTGGTCGTCGTAAGGCGTGCCGGAGACGAGTTCGTTGAATTTCTTGACATAGGTCGAATGGTGCTTGCCGTAGTGGAAGCCTATGGTTTTGGCGGAGATGCAGGGTTCAAGAGCATTTTCCGCATACGGTAACGCAGGTTGTGAGTAGGCCATGAGACTGTCTTTTTTGGGATTGTTCGAATAAAACGAGAGGGAAATTGCGATTCGGTTTTTTAACTGTGCACGGAATGATTTAGTTTCTTTTTCACGCTTTTTTTTAAAAATACCACAGTGCCGGACTGCCTGAGGCGCTTCGGCCCGCTTTTCATATCCAATGTCTTTTACCGTTTCCGGCGCATCTGTTTTCCGCAGGTTCGTTTTCACGGTCGTTCCCTGTCTTTTCCTGCTTGTTTGCGGGCAGGGCTGCGGCCGGATGCAGCCGTCGCCACTCGCCGCTTCGGACAGTCTTTTCGCGGCGGTCTATGCCGACTACCTGCTGCTTTCGGGGGTTGCCGACCCAGGAGGCAGACCGGTGCCGGAGGAACGTTCGACGCGAGAAATCGATCTCCTGCTTGAGCGGCACGGTCTGCCTCCCCGGGAATTCGGAAAACTTGTCGAGCGTTACCGGAGCCGTCCGGAGCTGTGGCGGGTCGTTCTCGACGAGGTCAGAAGCAAACTGAAAAAACGCCAATCCTGAGAAGCCGCGCATGGGAAAAAAGCCTTTCCTTCTGGGAGTGACCGGTGGTCTCGGCAGCGGTAAAAGCACTGTTTGCCGCATGCTTGCTTGCCTGGGTTGCGCTGTTTTCGAGGCTGACAGCGCCGCAAGGGAACTGCAGCTTTCCGATCCCGAAATCATTGCCGGGATGAAACGTCTTTTCGGAGACAGTATCTATTTTCTCGATTCCACGGGCGCTCTTCAACTCGACAGAAAAACCGTGGCGAACAGGGTTTTTGCCGACAGCGTTTTGCTCGAACGTCTTAATCGCCTGGTCCATCCCGGGGTGTTCGCGGCGTTCGGCAGGGCCGTGAGCGACGCGGCATCAGAGGGAGTCGGTATTCTGGTAAAGGAAGCCGCTATTCTGTTCGAATCGGGAGGGGAGAAGGGCCTGGACGCCGTCGCGGTCGTTATCGCCGATATGGACAAACGCGTCGAACGCGCCATGGCGAAAGGAATGGGTTCGAAAGCCGAGATCGTCAAAAGGATCGAGACGCAGTGGCCCCAGGAGAAACTGGTGGAAAAAGCGGATTTCGTGATCGACAACAACGGTTCGGTTCTTGAACTGGAAGCGACGACGAGGAAACTCCACCAGGACGTGCTTCGCAGGCTGTCGCGGTCTTGATCGGGATTAATTCAGGGCTGCGTTCTTGCGGTTGACGTATCCAGAAATCCATATGCTGATTTCGTACAGGAGGATCATGGGGACGGCGATGACCAGTTGCGTGACGAGGTCGGTCGAGGGAGTCACGAGAGCAGCGACGATGAGCAGCGCCACGATGGCGTGTTTTCGGTAGAAACGCATGAAGGCGGGGGTGAGCAGGCCTGTTTTGGACAGCACGTAGGAGAGAAACGGCAGTTCGAAAACCAGTCCGGCAGTCAGGAGCGCGCCTACGAAAAAGCTGATATAGTCCTGTACGGCGATATTATTCTCGATCAGTGACGAGCCGAAGCCGGCGAAAAACTTCAGCGAAATCGGCAGGAAAACGAAGTAACCGAATGCAATGCCGGCGAAAAAGGAAAGCGAGATGAACGAGATCACGAAACGGGTCGCGGATTTTTCGCTATCCTTCAGGCCCGGAAGCACGAACTGCCATACCTGGTACACCAGGTATGGAAACGAGAGAATGAAACCCGAAAAGACGATGACCTGGAGATAGAGGGATATCTGTCCGTATGGGACGAGGTTTTGCAGTACAATCGTTTCGCTGCTTTTTTTCAGGGGAGTGATGAGGATGTCGTTGACGAGGGTGTCGGAAAAAAAAGCGCAGGCTATCGTGACGATGACCAGGGCTATGCCGCTTTTGATGAGTCTTGACCGGAGTTCGTCGAGATGCTCCAGGAAGTTGAGTTCCTGTTCTCCGGAAACAGTGTCCTCTTTTTCCCCGGCATCCGGCTCTGCAAGATCGCGCTCTTTCCCGGTCTTCGCCTCCAGGTGCTCGTCCATCAGTTGTGACGCGGGTGATTTCGGTCTCGTGGATTCGGTTTCGCTGCTCATTCCATAAGGAGGCCTTGAGGGGAGCGGAGATTGTCCCCCGGAGTTGTATTCGTCGGTTTACCCGAACCGAAACATAGTAAGAAAGATAGCTGACGCAAGCAAATGCTTTTTGGCGGCATTTATTTTTACCTTTTGCGATAATTTGTGTAGAATTTTTGCGTTCTTGTTGTAACGCGTGGAATGCCGGAAGGGACGTAAGGCTTTCGATGCGTTGCGTTCAGGTCGGAAAATGCGTTCCCCGCCCGGGAGCTCTCAAGGGAAAAAGGACTACAGGCAGGTGAATATACAAGAGGTTACAGGCCCCGTTTCGAAAGAGCTGGAAATATTCAGGGAAAAGTACAAAACCGCCCTTCGAAGCGACAACACCCTGGTGGACAAGGTCGTGCGTTATATCCTCAGGCAGCAGGGAAAGCAGATCCGCCCGCTTCTGGTCATGCTGGGCGCCCAGGCCTGCGGAGGCGTACAGGAATCGAGTTACAGGGCTGCCATCATGGTCGAGTTGCTGCATTCGGCGACGCTCATCCACGACGATGTCGTCGACGGCGCCGAGATGAGGCGCGGGATTCCCTCGATCAACGCTCTTTGGAAGAACAAGATATCCGTGCTGATCGGCGACTACATGTTGTCGAAAGGCCTGTTGTTTTCGCTTGACCACAAGGATTATTCCTTTCTGCATCTCGTTTCGGACGCCGTCAGGCGGATGAGCGAGGGCGAGATTCTCCAGATTCAGAAAACGAGGAGCCTCGATATTACCGAAGCGGATTACCTGAGGGTGATTTCGGACAAGACTGCCTCGCTGCTCGCGACGTCGACGGCAATGGGGGCCTCGAGCGTCACGAACGACGAGGAGCTGATCGCGGCCCTGAAAAGCTACGGGGAATATCTCGGGCTTGCGTTTCAGATCAGGGACGATCTTCTCGACTATACGGGTGACTCGAAGAAAACCGGCAAGCAGCTCGGGATAGATATCAAGGACAAGAAAATTACCCTTCCGCTTATCTATTCACTCAGAAACGCCGGGAGTTCGGAGCAGAAAAGCATTCGTTCGATTCTCAAAAGCGCCCGGAAGCGTTCACTCAGAAGCCGTGAGGTGATTGACTTCGTTTCGCAGGGAGGCGGGCTGGAATACGCTTCGGAAGTAGCCGAAGGTTTCGCTTCCAGGGCCGTGGAGTCTCTCGGACGCCTGGAGGAGTCAGAAGCGAAAGACTCGCTTCGAAAACTGGTTGATTTTGTGATGAAACGTCAGAATTAGGGGCCCTCGCACCGATATCCGATTTCCATCGAATCCGATTCCCGATGAAGAAAACAGCGTTTGTTGTACTGCTTTTCCTGGTCGTCGCGTATGTGGTGACCGACAGGTTCCTGATGCCTTCCTACACCAGGCAGGGCGATAGCGCGCAGGTGCCCGATGTGAGCGGCAAGAATTTCGATGACGCGCTGCGTCTTTTGAGGGCGTCGGGGCTTTCGGGAAAGAAGGAATACAATATCAGCTATCTGAAAAATGTCGAGCCTGACAGGGTGCTGTCGCAGCGTCCGGCATCGGGCACGGCGGTAAAACCGGGCAGGACGGTGTATCTCGTCGTCAACAAGCGCGAAAAACCGGAGATTACTGTTCCCGACTTCTACGGCAAACCTCTTGACGAAGTCCGCGAGACGCTGCAGCGTTTCGAGGTCGGCCTGAGGGATGTCGAGGAACAGGAGGTTTTCGATCCAGGGGAGGACGGCAAGGTTCTCGGCCAGTCGATATCTCCTAACAGCATCGTTTTCTCCGGGGCTTCGATATCGCTTGTCGTCGGTAAAATGGCGGAGATGGAGGTCGTCAGCAAGGAACCTGTTCCTGACGTGCTGGGCATGTCGCTTTCTCAGGCCCGCTCGCTTATTGTCGAGAGAGGATTCAATACCGGAAATGTCTATTACGAGTATTCGGCTCTGCTCGTTCCCAATACCGTCATAAGTCAGAAACCTGCCGTCAATACCCTCGCCGAAGCGGGCCAGGTCGTCGACCTGACCGTCGTTACCGATCAGGAGTAGCCTGCCCCGGATTTCGACATCTCCGAAACGACTTCAGCGGTAGTTTGTCTTTTTGTACTCCTCCCTGAGGTCCTTTATGCCGGTAGTGCGGTCGTTGCCGTCGCTGATGATTCCGAAATATTCGAGTACGATTCTCATGACGAGCCATATGCCCGCAAAAAATATTCTGATGCTGCCGAGGATTTTTCCGAGAACTTCCATGCCTTTGTCCTGATTCTTCTGACGAATAAAAAAGCCATTCCGACGAATGGCTTTCACAATAACGCTTTTTTGCGAGTGTCCGGTCACTCTGCGCTTGTTTTTTCAGCTTCAAGCCAGTCCTGGACATCAGAACCGTGAATTTTTCCACGCTGTTCCCAGAGGTAGTACGCCGCCACCCGGATGTTTTCTTCCTGTTCTGTCGGAGGAACCGGCACGGCAACCTTCGTTCCGGCAGCTTTTTTCGCCGGAGCGGTTTTTTTCACCGAAGAGGTTTTTTTCGCTTTTGAGGATATCGCGGTTTTCTTCGTCTTCGCAGGCGCCGGAGCGGTTTTTTTTGCCGAGGCCCTGCCTGTTGTTTTTGCAGCGGATTCCTGTTCTGTATGTTTCTTTGCCATTGTCATTGACGATAGGTTGACAGTAAATTGAACGTACAACTGAAAAGCAATTGAAGATAAAAAATTATATTGGATGAGCGCTACGAAGATTTTTTATTTTACTCCTGCCGTTGCCCGGTATACTTTTGGATGTCGTTATGCGCACCGCGCTGTATCATGCACATGTTTGGTGAGTTGATCCCCCGTTCATGAAAGGTTCCCCGAAAATCAAGGGCAGTTGGGACAGGAATGCCCGCGCCCTTCTTTATATCCTGTTCCGGAGGAGCCGCTATTTCAAGGGTAATTCCCAGAGGTTTTTCAAGCTGACGCTGGAGAACATCCTGATTCAGCTCAACCTGAACCAGGATCTGCCGTTTCTTTTCGTTGCGGTGTTCGTCGGAGTGACGACCGGATACGTGGCCGTCGTCTTTCATGACGCCATCAAGCTGCTGAGCCATTTCTTCTTCGGAGGACTCGAGGTGTTCGGAACCTCAATCCTGCTCGACGGCTACTGGGGGCTGCTTATCCCGCTTGTGCCGGCCATTGGCGGCTTGCTTGTCGGCCTTTACAACGCCTATATCGTCGGGGCGCGCCCGGGACACGGATTGGCCAGCGTCATCAAGGCCGTCGCCCAGAATGACGGAAACCTGCCGAGACGGCTCTGGCTCCACCGGACGATTACTTCCGTACTGAGCATCGGCACCGGCGGCGGAGGCGGGCGTGAAGCGCCAATCGCGCAAGTCGGCGCTGCGCTGGGCTCCTCCATCGCACAGATGCTGAAATTTTCTCCCGACCGCAAACGCACGCTGTTGGGATGCGGAGCCGCGGCCGGACTGGCCGCGGTTTTCAACGCCCCGATCGGGGGGGTCATGTTCGCCATCGAGGTCATCCTCGGCGATTTCAGCGTCCGGACATTCAGTCCCATCGTCGTCGCGGCCGTCGTAGGCACTGTTGTTTCACGCAGTTATCTCGGGAACTCGCCGACGTTCCAGGTGCCGGACTACAGTCTCGTATCGAATACGGAACTTGTATTCTATTTTCTTCTCGGAGTGCTCGCCGGCCTGTCGGCCGTCATGTTCATAAAAATCTACTACAGGATCGAGGAATCCTTTCAGAAGATAGAAAAGAAGCGCCGTTTGCCCGTCTGGGCGATGCCCGCCGCGGGCGGACTGATGACGGGTCTCATCTGCATGTGGCTTCCGGGGCTCTATGGTTACAGTTACGAGGTCATAGACAACGCCGTCAGGGGGACCGAAAGCTGGTTGAACATGGTCGGCGTCTACTTTCTCAAACCGGTCGTCGCGGGGCTCAGCGTCGGCTCGGGAGGGTCGGGCGGCATGTTCGCTCCGGCCATGAAGATGGGCGCCATGCTGGGCGGGATGTTCGGAAACCTGGTGCATATGCTCTTTCCGGGAATAACGGCTTCTTCCGGAGCCTACGCCCTTGTCGGCATGGGAGCCCTGACGGCGGGGATCATGCGCGCTCCACTTACGGTTATCCTGATACTGTTCGAAGTCACGGGCGAGTACGAGATCGTACTGCCGATCATGTTCGCGGCGGTGACCGCGGCGCTTATCGCTCGCCTGGCATACGGTTATTCCATGGAAACCTACATCCTTGAAAAGGACGGGGTAAGGGTAGGCTACGGTATCGCGTTGTCCGTCGCCGAGAATATCAGCGTGCTCGACGTGATGAAGACGAATTATGTCAAGTTCAGCGACACCACTCGCGCAGAGAAGATCATCGACGTCTTTCACAACACGCCTGAATCCAACTTTCTGGTGACCGGCGAGCAGAACGAGTTCGTCGGCATCATCCGGCTCGATGAAATGAGCATTCTGCTGAGAGAGGGAGCGATTAGCGGCCTGATAGCTGAAGATATCGTCAAGAAGGACGTTCCGGTCATCTACGAAACCTCGAGGCTCGACGAGGCGCTCAAGCTTTTCGAAATCACCGATTACGACGTACTGCCTGTTCTGTCTCGCAGAACGGACAAGCTGCTCGGCGTGGTCAGGCAGGAGCAGGCGTTTTCCTATTACCGGAAACAACTGAACCTCTACGGTTCGGACACGGAGGCAGGCAAGTCCTAGGCTTTTTTTCGTGAAAGGAATTTCCGGAGCATGAAGAACATCAGGATCGTGATGGCCTGGACGATCATGAACACGTCTTTCGGGACGTAGGCGTTGACCGTCAGTCCGCCGTATTCGAGAACGCCGAACAGAAGCGCGGAGGCCCCTGTCCAGAGCGGATGTGCGTTGGCGAGCAGCGCCACGGCAATGCCCATGAAACCGACGCCGCTCGTAAGCCCTGCTTCGTAATAATGCTTGTAGCCCAGCACGAGGTTGGTCGCTGCAAGGCCGGCCATGGCTCCCCCGACAGCCATTGAGAGCAGGATGTGCCGGTTTGCGTCAATACCGGCGTAACCGGCGGCCTCCGGTCCGATGCCTACCGCCCTCATCTCGTATCCCGTTCTCGATTTGAACAGCAGAACGTAGGAGAACACGGCTCCCGCGATCGCGAAAAGCACGCTCAGGTTGGCTGGCGATTTTTTCAACCATCCCGTGAGCCCGTCAAGCAAGGGAAGCTTCGCTGATTCGACGATTTCTGCGGTGTGGACCGTCGAGGGAACGGCCATGTGCCAGGTAAGCAGGTAATTCACGAAGGCCTGCACGATAAAGCTGAGCATGATCGTGGATATGACCTCGTTAACTCCGTGGCGCACCTTGAGCCAGCCGGCGAGAAGGGCGACCGAGCTTCCTGCGATAGCCGCCGCTCCCGAGCAGAGGGTTCTGGTCGCGAGCGGATGGGTTTCCACCGGCAGGGCGGCGCCGACGGCCGCCGCGGCCAGTGCGCCGGCAAGCAACTGTCCCTCTCCGCCTATGTTGAACAGCTTCACCTTGAAGGGAATAGCCACGGCAAGGCCTGTCAGCACCAGCGAAGTGCCCCTGAAAACTATCTGTCCGGCGCCGTACTCCGTGCCGGCGGTCATCAGGAACATTTTCCGGTAGATCATCAACGGGTCGCGGCCCGTGAGCAGGATGAACAGTGCGCTCAGGAGGATCGCCGAGGCGATGGCGAGGATGGGCGTCAGCAGGGTCGCGGTTTTTTTCTGCATGGAGAAAAAGGAGTTTTGGTTCGTTTCCTGGCGTTTCAGGTGATGTGGCGGCCGATTTCCTTTTCAAAGTCCTTTTCCCTCGATCGTCCTTTTCTGATCTCCTCCGTCTGGAATTCGTGCCGGATCGAACCCTTGTAGAGACATCCTATGCGTGATGACAGGGCGACGATTTCATCGAGTTCGGCCGAGACGAGCAGCACCCCAATGCCCCTGTCTCTGGTTTCGATGATCTTGCGGTGGATCGTCTCGATGGCGCCGATGTCCACTCCGCGCGTCGGCTGGGCCAGAATGAGCAGTTTCAGACCCGGCCGGTCTATTTCCCTTGCAAGCACTATTTTCTGCTGGTTTCCTCCCGACAGGCTCCGGAGCGTCGGATCGGATGCCGTGTCGTAACGGATGTCGTAGCGGCCGGTCATCAGGCGGGCGTAATCTGATATCTTTTTTTTGTCGAAGCCCGGGAACTTGCTGAAACGCCGTTCCCGGTGACGGCCGAAAATCAAGTTCTCGCTGACCGAATACTCCGGGACGATCGCGTGTTTCAGACGGTCCTCGGGAATGAAGGAGACGCCAAGAGCGGCTATTTCAGCCGAGTTTTTACCGTCGAGAGGCTGGCCGAGCATGGTGACCGAGCCGCTGGAGTGTTCGCCGCCTTTCGCCATCCCCCAGAGAAGGGAGAGCAGTTCGCTCTGCCCGTTGCCTTCCACTCCCGCGATGCCGTATATTTCACCAGCCCTGACGCTGAAGTCCAGTTTCGAGAGTCTTGCCCGGCCTCTTGCGTCCTTCCAGGTTAGCCCCCGGACGTTCAGAACCGCCTCTCCCGGGGTTTCGGGCGGGTTTTCCACCCTGAGCAGCACATTGCGGCCAACCATCATTCGAGCCATGTCCGTTTTGCTCAGGCCGTCGGTGTTCCGGGTGGCGACGATCCGTCCTTTTCGCATGACGCTGACCGTGTCGGATACAGCCATGACTTCGTCGAGCTTGTGGGTGATCAGAATGACCGTTCTTCCGGATTTTCGCAGGGATTCGAGGGTATTGAAAAGCTGCACGGTTTCAGAGGGAGTCAGCACGGCAGTGGGTTCGTCGAGGATCAGGATTCGTGCGTTCCGGTAAAGCAGCTTGAGTATCTCGACCCTTTGTTCCTCCCCGACGGACAGCTCAGCGACGCGCGCGCGCGGCTCGATTTCCATGCCGTGCCCGGAGGCCAGGCGGGCTATGTGTTCGGCCGCTCCTGAGAGGTCGACGGGGGCGAAGAGGGCGCTTCGCTCTTCGCCCAGCACGATGTTTTCCGCAACCGTCAGATCCGGAACGAGCATGAAGTGCTGATGGACCATGCCGATGCCTTCGGCGATAGCCTGACGCGGTGAACTGAAGCGGACGGGCTTGCCCATCACCGAGATCGTTCCCTCCGTGGGGGCGTGCATGCCGTAGATGAGGTTCGTCAGTGTGCTTTTACCCGCGCCGTTTTCCCCTACGATGGCATGTATGCTGCCTTCACGGATATCGAGCGAGATGTCCCGGTTTGCCCAGAAGTCGCCGAATCTTTTCGAAACCCCCTGTAACGTCACGGCCTTCATTGCACTACAGCCAACTGATGACGGTTTTTATCGATTCCTTGCTGTCGAGAGCCACACGATAGGCGAGTTCGTAGCGCTCGACAGGGAAGACGTTGGTGAAAAATTTCTCGCTTTCCAGCACTTCGGCTTCGAGCAGTCTTCTGGCTTCGAGCAGATGTTCCCTGCCGGTGATCGAGGAACAGATGATCACCGGTTCCTTGTGCTGCATGAGGCGGTAATCGTAGCCCAGCACTTCGTAGTTTCCCATGAGCAGCACCCGGCCTTGCGGCTTCAGCAGGCGGATCGCCTTTTCGATCATGAGAATCCTTCCTGTCGCCTCGACGATCAGGTCGTAGGAATCGTCGAATTCCGCGGTGAAGTCGGGTATTTCCATGCCGATGTTCCTTGCGCAGGAGAGCTGACCCCTGATACCGAAATTTTCGAGTGCGTCGATAGCTTCCACGCCCTTGTGACGAAGGTATTCGGCGACCATCAGGCCGACCGACCCGAGGCCGAGAATGAGCACTCTGCTTCCCGGCTCGGGTCGCGCCTTTTCGACGGCTGATACGACATAGCCGAGCAGTCCCGTAAGGAGATCCCTGTGTATGGGCGGGCGTCCGAGCGGCAGCGTGTTCGAGGCCGATGTGGGGACGATTTCAGCGTGACATCCGTAGTAGGGCTCCACGCCGCTCCATCGGTCGCCCCTGAATGTAAAGACGAAATCGCCCGGTTTGAGATCGCCGGTTCCGGGAGCGGTTTCAAGAACCTGCCCGATCATTTCGCTTCCGAGTATGACGGGGTAGTTCAGCACCTTGTGCGATACGGGCTTGTTGGTGAGCAGCAGCCGGTCCATGCCGGGCGTGATGGTCGTTGCGATGGTCTTGACGAGCACGTCGCCAGGCCTGTCGGCGAGATAGTCGACCTCGGCGAGCTTCAGTTTGTTTGCCTTTGGTAAGACGATGGCTTGCGCCTGTCCCTGCATCATGATGATCTGATTACGGGATTTATATGTTCAGAAGAGCGCTCAGCATCCACGAGACGAGGCTGATGACCAGCGAGCCGAGGACCGCCCAGCCGAAACTCTCAACGACGAAGCCGTCGACGACGGCGGCAGCGAGTTGGAGCATCAGGGCGTTGATGACCAGCAGGAAAAGGCCCAGCGTGACGATGATGAACGGGATGGAAAAAAAGACGAGTATCGGCTTGATTATCGCGTTGATGAGTCCGAGGACAAGGGCCACGAGCAGAGCCGAGCCGAAACTCTTGATCGAAATGCCGGCGAGAAGACTCGATGTGGCATAGACCGAAAGGGCGTTTATGAGCCATACGAGCAGAATAGAAGCCATGGTGTCATTGTTTTGTATGGTTGTGATGTTCGTAGCGGATAAATGTAATTCTTTTCATTGTTCAATGTAAACAAAGGGCAAAAGTCGGAAAAAAGAAAGTATTGACGTCGGAAACAGGGAAATCAGGGTGAACAGGCGCCGGTCCAGGGATTCAGAGCAGCATCGTATCCAGGGCTTGTCCGAGGGTCCTGCAGCCGGCGATTTCCAGCGGCAGCTTTTTCACCGATGCCTTCAGCTCCCTGGTGTTGGCTTCGGGCAGAAGAATTTTCCTGAAGCCGAGGTGCGCTGCTTCACGTATTCGCCGTTCACCGTCGCCGATGGCGCGCAGTTCTCCCGACAGGCCGATCTCTCCCGCGCATACCATGGAAGGATCGAATGGCGAGTTCCTGACGCCGGAGGCGACCGCCGCCGCAACGGCAAGGTCAGCCGCGGGTTCGGCCAGCCTGAGGCCTCCGGCGACTTTTATGAAAACATCCTGGCCCCAGGTGGGCACGCCGAGCCTTTTTTCCAGAACCGCCAGAATGATGCTGAGGCGTTTGAGGTCGAATCCCGAACTGATGCGCTGCGGCATGGGGAAATTGGTCTTGCTGACGAGCGCCTGAACCTCGACGAGAAGCGCTCGTGTGCCTTCGATGGCCGAAAGGACGGCGTTACCGGGAACGTCTGCCGAACGGTCGGAAATGAAAAATTCTGAGGGGTTGGTCACCTCTTCCAGTCCCTGTTCGTTCATGCGGAACACCCCTATCTCGTTCGTCGGGCCGAAACGGTTCTTGACCGAACGGATTATCCGGTATCGCAGATGACTTTCTCCTTCGAACTGCAGCACGGTATCGACCATGTGTTCGAGTGCTTTCGGTCCCGCCAGGGATCCTGCCTTGGTTATGTGGCCGATGACCAGCAGGATGAATCCGCCGGTTTTCGCTGTCCTGATCAGTTCGGAGGTGCACTCCCGTATCTGGGTGATGGTTCCTGCCGAACTCCGGTATTCTCCCGAGAACACGGTCTGGATCGAGTCGACCACTACGATATCAGGCCGGTCGCGTTCGATGACGGCAAGGATCTTTTCGAGGTTGACCTCGGGCAGGAGCCGCAGGTCGCCGGAGTCGATCGCAAGCCTTGCCGCCCGGTCCCTTATCTGCGAAGGGGACTCCTCTCCCGAGACGTAGAGTATGCGCGACGTTCCGACACGGGGCGTGAGCTGGAGCATGAGGGTCGATTTGCCAATACCGGGTTCGCCGCCGATGAGTACGGCTGACGAGGGCATCAGGCCGCCGCCGAGCACCCTGTCGAGTTCGCGCATGCCAGTCCGCACCCTTTGAGGAGGTGTGCGCTCTTCCGTTTGAAAAAGGCTTTCGGTAAGGGGCGGCTCTACGCGGCGAACGGCTTGTTTTCCGTCGGCGTTCCTCGGCTCAGCATGTGTTTCCTGCAGGGTGCCCCAGCTCTGGCATTCAAAGCACTTGCCCGAGTACCTGAGGGTTGTCGCGCCGCAGTTCGTGCAAACGTAGCGAATGCCTGTTTTCGCCATATCGGGAGAGTTTTTCGTTACGAGCCCTGTCGGGGAGGTCGCGAAGCTCTCCGGACCGATCCGGAGAGCTTCGCGTAACCGGTCTATACCGGAAGGTTGTGGCTGCGCCGGAATGACTGCAACGTGTTTTTCAGCAGCATGGCGATGGTCATCGGGCCCACGCCGCCGGGCACGGGGGTGATCGCCGAGGCGATTTCCGATGCCCCGGCGTAGTCGACATCGCCGGTCAGCCTGAAACCGGACTTGCGTGTCGGGTCCTCGATCCGGTTCATTCCCACGTCGATGACCACCGCTCCGGGTTTTACCATGTCCCCGGTGATGAAGTTCGCGCGCCCTATGGCCACGATAAGAATATCAGCCTGTCGTGTCAGCTCAGGCATGTTTTTCGTCGCCGAATGGCAGACGGTTACGGTACAGTTCGTTTCCCTGAGCTTCTGCAGCATCAGGTTCGCCATCGGCTTGCCGACGATATTGCTGCGCCCCACGACCACGCAATGCCTGCCTTTCGTTTCGATTTCGTAGCGTGACAGCAGTTCGAGAATCCCGTACGGCGTGCAGCTTATGTAGCACTTGTCGAGGTTGCCGAGCACCATCTG
>RRYU01003716.1_pt1 | contig 16911 bp, 17 predicted proteins | sample 2162651 | NCBI WGS metagenome assembly RRYU01 (sample SAMN10267283, study PRJNA491782) | microbial mat metagenome | isolation source: biomat in the production well | place: Japan: Minami-Kanto gas field, natural gas well KTG3 | collected 2017-06 | reverse complement strand
GAACTGACGGGGCAGTTGCGGCAGTCGGGTGAACAAGCCATTGCCCGGCAGCAGGAAGTGACGGCAGCGTTGGACGAGACGGCACGTTCTGTGGCAGAAGGTGCGCAAGCCAGTTCGGCCCGGATGTTTTCCGAGATGAACGGCTTGCTGAACGCTTCAGAAGCCTTGGTCCAGGCGCGGGTGGAAACTGAAAGGGTCTGGCTTGAAGGTCACGACCAGCGCATGGACCAACTTGCAGCCACTGTGCAAAACGAATTGACGGCTATGAGGGATGAAGAGGCGAAACGCGGTCAAGCGGCCGTAGATCGGTTGACGGCGCTGGAGTCCACGGTGTCTACGCATCTGGTCACGCTGGGCAAGGCGTTGGAGGATCCGATGACCCGCCTGATCGAAGTGGCCTCCGAGACGCCGCGTGCCGCTGCTGAGGTCATCGGACAACTGCGTCAGGAGATATCCAACAACATCGAGCGTGACAACCGCCTATTGGAAGAACGCAGTCGCCTGATGGCGGAGCTGGACACCGTGTCCGCATCACTTGCCCGCTCGTCCGCAGGGCAGTTGGCCGCCATCGAAACACTGGTCGATGCTTCCTCCGACAGGTTGAAGGAGATCGGCGAGCAGTTTTCCCGGCATGTTGTCACCGAAGTCTGCAAGCTATCTGAGGTGACTGACCATTTCTCCGTCAGCACGGCCGAGATATCCAGTCTGGGCGAGGCCTTTACGGTCGCCGTGAATTTGTACAACGAGTCCAACAGCAAGCTGATTGAAAGTCTGCGCCACATTGAAAGCTCTCTCGACAGCTCGACGGCGCGCAGTGATGAACAGCTGGGTTACTACGTGGCCCAGGCAAGGGAGGTCATCGACTACAGCGTGTTGACGCAAAAAGAAATCTTCGACGAACTGCGCCAGTTGAGGCTGAACGGCGCGGATGCCCATGATCCCGCCGAGGTGAACTGATGGACGACATGGAAGAAGGCCTCTCGCACGCACCTCCCATTTGGGCCATTTTCGGCGATCTGATGTCGGGGCTGGTTGGGGTTATTGTCCTATTGCTGGTCTGGTTTATGGGTTACCAGCTTGAATTGACCCAAACACTCAGGGAGGAGGTTGCGAAACGCCAGGTCGAGCAGCAGCGACGAATCGTGGAGGAACAACGCCGAATCGCAGAAGAGCAACGCCGCAAGGAAGAAGAGCAGCGCCGAATGGTGGAAGAGAAACGCCGCATGGCACTGGAAGCAGCGCTGGCCGATCCACTGGCGACGGGGCGTGTGACATTGAGGGATGGCCGCATCGGTATCAGTGGCAGTGTCCTGTTCTCCCTGAACTCCGACCAACTGCAGCCGGAAGGGCGGGAGTTGATGAAAACCCTGGTCGGGCCCTTGCGCGTCTATCTGGGGGAGCGGGACGAGTTGCTGATGGTCAGCGGGTTTACGGATGATTTGCCGATCCAGAAAGGCAACAACCGTTTTACCGACAACTGGGAACTGTCCGCCCAGCGCGCATTGACGGTGACTCGCGCCTTGATCGAGGAAGGCATGTCGCCATCCATGGTCTTTGCCGCTGCCTTTGGTTCGCAGCAACCGGCTGTACCGAATCTGGACGATCAAAACCGGTCCCGGAACCGCCGTGTCGAGATAGCGCCGGTTCCCAGGAACGAGAAAGCGAAATTTAGGCTGGACGCCACGGACCTTCCATGATGCCTGTAGAGGACGAGTTTCTGCTGAATAATCCGGAAGCGGGAGAGCCATCTGACTCGCAGTGGACTGATCAGCCACTGCTGGACGAACAAACTCCGTTCCCTCCGCTGTCTGCGCCAGCTATCAACGCATCGAATGAACTCGACGGTACTAACCCCGATGTGCTCAGGCAGACGCTGGGGGCATTGATCGAGGGGCGTGTCGATCGCTTCGATCCGGTTCGCTTTCGTTTTATTGAGGCACTGGCGCACAAGGCGCTGAAGCAGCGGCCATCGGTTGCCCGGGTTGTCGAAAAGAAGGCCCGGCAGGCCCTGTTCGATTATCTGGGCGTTTATATTCCCGCTCGGGAGCGGGCGGCATCGCTGGTGGCCCGATTGGCATCCGAGACATCGGAAGCCACGGACGAAGTAGGCGGGCTGTTTGCTGCGGGGGATTTCAAAGGGGTGGAGCGGCTGGCGGCCCGGATAGGCGGACTCGAAAACAAGCAACGGGGCGTATTGGCCGCCCTGACCGGGGAAATGCTGCAGCGCTGTGAATCCGGTGAGTTTGCCCCGAAGCCCTCATTCGAGGATGAACTGCGGCAGCAGGAACTTGAAGTCATGAAATCCGTTGCCGGCATCACTACAGCCGGTGTCGGTGGGGCCGGGGCAGAGCTGGGGCAGGGCGGTTCCGGCGAACTCAGTGTCGTGCGTTATTTCCGTGAATCCCTGATCCAACGGAATTCTGAAAGGCGGGTCGCGCGTGCAATTCAAGACGGACCAGAAAACCCCGGGCCTCTCAACTCACAGGCGCTCATCATCCGTTCCCTCGCAATGATGCGGGATATCTCTCCAGGCTACACCAATCGGTTTGTCGCCTACATGGACACCCTGCTTTGGCTGGAACAGGCGGGTGGGGTGGCAGCGCCTGTTAAAACCAAAGGCACAGGTCGCCGTAAATCTTAATTTCCAGTTTCGTGCAACCGGCCTTTGTTGAAAAGACAGTCTCTACCATGGCGGTCCTTTGCCGTAAACGGGCAGGTAGACAGTGCGGCCAAGATCGACTTCGAATCGCAACAGAACCGGGTTGATTACTTGGCAGAGATATCTCCGGACAGAAGGATATCTTCGATGCCATTGCAGACAATCCGAAAACAGGCTCCATCAATTGAATGCGAAACACAGTGATGGCACAGGTAATCAACCGCTTCGCCTGCTGTCCGAGCGAACGGGTGTTGGTGCGCCCACATTTTATCCTGTGGACATGGTGACCGAGCGCTTGATAGAACCCGTGCTCGTCGAACTGGGTAGTGTCTGGCCGGCTGGTGATGCCGGTATCGCCGAAGAGCATTTCTACACCAGTTGGGTTCGCAATCGATTGGGCGCCCGGTTCCATCATGCCGCCGGGCAGGCAAGAGACGTCCGTATCTTGTGCGCCTGCCTACCTGGGTCCTATCACGAAATCGGACTGCTGCTGTTTTCCCTTTGGATCCCGCATTGCCGTGGCCTTGCAGGTGCTTGGCTCCCATGTGCCGGCCTTCGGCGTTGGTGAGGCGGGTCGTGGTAGCCGTGATGGGTGAAGCGTGAAAGCCCTGGTCTGGTTTCGGCGGGATCTGCGTCTACGGGACAATCCTGCCCTGGCGGAAGCGCTGGCGTGTGGCCGGCCCGTTGAAGCTGTCTATATCCATACGCAGCACAATGACAGCCATGCCTCGGCGGGGGCCGCCAGCCTCTGGTATCTGCACCATAGCCTGGTGGAATTGCAGAAAAGTCTCGCCGGCATAGGCGTACCACTGCGCGTGTTCTCGGGATCTGCAGAGACCAGGCTGTCCGCGTTCTGTGCCGAGATCGGTGCATCGAACGTCTATTGGAACCGGGTTGTTGAACCGGCACAAGAGGCTGTCGACCAGGAAGTGGGCAAGGTGCTTTCTCGGGCAGGCATAATCTTCAGTGTCTTCCCGGATGATTGCCTGATCATGCCGGAGCAGGCGTACAAGAAGGATGGCAGTGCCTATCGTGTGTTCACCCCTTTCTGGAGAAGCCTGCAGGAACGGTTGGAAACCCAGCCCTTGCAGGCGCGTCTGTCTCCGCTGCCGAGTGGATCGCGGCAGCCGATCGCCTGCTCGACAGCAGACCTGGATGTCCTGCAACTGCTGCCGGAACACCCCTGGCATCTGAAGCTGCACGCCCATTGGCAGCCTGGTGAGGTATCTGCGCAGCGACTTCTGGAGACATTTCTGGAAATAAAGTGCGCCCAATACGAGACACATCGAGATTATCCGGCCATTGATGGCACGAGCAGGCTGTCACCCGCCTTGCACTTTGGGGAAATTTCGGTGGTACGGGTCTATGCCGCTTGCCGTGAAGCCGGGATGTTCGAACCGGACGAAAATACCCGGTCCGGCATCAGGCGTTTCCTCAGCGAGATCGGCTGGCGTGAGTTTGCCCGTCACATGCTGCATGCCTTTCCCCAGACGGCGGAGAATTCCCTGAACGCGCGTTTCGATCAGGATGCGGCCTGGGAGCCCGACCCTGGCGATCGTTTGCTGTACGCCTGGCAGCATGGTGAAACCGGCATTGCCCTGGTGGATGCCGGAATGCGCGAGTTGTGGCAGACCGGCTGGATGCACAACCGGGTACGCATGATTGTCGCTTCCTTTTTGACCAAGAACCTGGGCATTCATTGGCGCGAAGGGGCGCGCTGGTTCCGGGATACCCTGGTAGACGCGGATCTCGCCAGTAATACCCTGGGCTGGCAATGGGTGGCAGGATGCGGTACCGATGCCGCGCCATATTTCCGCGTTTTCAACCCCGATACACAGGCCAGAAAGTTCGATCCTGAAGGGCGTTATATTTCCCGCTGGCTAGCCAACCGCCTGCAGGCTCCGCCCATAGTTGACCTAAAGGCCAGTCGCGCACGTGCTCTGGACCGCTATCAGAGAGTCATCCGGCAGACCGTTGCGCAATCCCCAATCAAGAGGAGTGAATAGTGAAGGCACTGTTGCTGATCGCACACGGTAGCCGACGCGAGGCGTCAAACCAGGAGGTGCGTGCTCTGGCACAAAGGCTGGCACAGGTCGCCGGCGAGCACTTCGGCAGGGTGGTGCCGGCCTTTCTGGAAATCGCTGAGCCGGATATTCCCGGCGGCGTGGACTACTGCGTCGAGGCCGGTGCAACACAGGTTGTAGCGGTACCTTATTTTCTTGCAGCAGGCCGGCACGTCGTCGCGGATATTCCTGAAGAGCTGGAGAAAGCGAGTCGCCGGCACCCAGGTCTCGACCTCCGGCAGAGCGACTACCTTGGCAGGCACGATGCCATCACAGAGATTCTGCTTGAGCTCGCCCGGGGCAGCACGGCCTTGGAAAAGACATAGGCAGAATGAACCTGACAAGTAAGAGGTCACGCAAATGAATGGCATCGATCCCTATGCCTATCTGAACCAGGTTTCTTTGAAAATGGACAGCTTGACCCAGCGCGATCAGATCGAAACTGTGCTGGATGAGGTCGATAATCCGGAGATTGACTGGCGCAGTGACAAGAAATGGATGGATGCGCCCGTGAAGCCCCTGGATTTGAGTTCGTGACCACATTCAAATCGGCGTCATGATCGGAACGAATAGTTGATTGGAGGGAATATGATTGATATTTACCGATTTTTTCAGAAGAGCTTATGGTTTTGTTTCAGCTGCGCAATCTTGGTCGGGGGTGTTGTGGCCGGAGAACAGAGGCCGCCTGAGACGGTCTCACAGGTTGACCTCGATCGTTACCTGGGAACCTGGTATGAGCTCGAACGATTGCCTAACCGATTTCAGGATCAATGCATTGGGAATGTAACCGCCGAATACAGACGCTTGGAGAATGGTGACATTGAGGTGATCAATCGTTGTCTGGACAAAGACGGGATGCTGGATGAAGCGCGCGGTGTGGGGCGTGTCGTCGATACCGCAAGCAATGCAAAGCTGGAAGTCAGTTTTATATCCCTGTTCGGTTGGCACCTGTTTTGGGGTGACTACTGGATCATGGATTTAAGCAATGATTACACCTATGCGGTGATCGGCACCCCTAATCGAAAATATGCCTGGGTTCTATCTCGTACCGTTTCCTTAGCGCCGGAATTGAAGGCCCAGATTCAACAGGTGTTGATCAAAAATGGCTACGATCCCAATGAGTTTGTATCTACTCCGCAATCTGTACCTCTCTGAGATATAAGGGAGAGAAAAGAATATTCAGCCCGTCTACTATTGATAAAATGTTCTCATGGCATGAGGGTACAAGATGGTCGTCTGCTTACGGGGTATCGTCGCGAATCACTTTTTGAAGAATTTCGACACTGTTACCCTCGCTGTCTTGTATATAGATGGACTCTGTCCCGTCACGATGCCGCGTCAATGGCCCAAATGTTTCTGCATGTTCGTGCTCGAATGCTATATGTGGAGGATGCTGCTCGGGTTTGACAAGTGCCAAGCCAATGTTCTGGAAGCGGAGCAATGCCCAACTGGCATCTTGATATTCGACCACCATGGTGAATCGGGACTGATACCAGGCAATCGCTCGCTGGATATCTTTTACCTGTATCGCCAAGTGATGTAATTTGTTCAGCTCCTTGTCTTCTATTTGAGAGGGATCTAGGGTCAGGTCTATATACGTAGCTTACTCCTCGTATTCTTCGTCGCACGCACAATCTTCCCCACCGTTGTGAAATGGATGCCAAAGAATGCCCCGATTTGTTGATAACTATATTCCCCCGTTCGATGGGCGGCAACGATCGCTTGATTGCGATCATCACACCGTTTCGCGAACTCTTCCAGACGCGGGGGTGGGGGTCGCCTTTGCGCTTTGGGTATATTGAGGTCGTCTCGATCCTTCTTTTTCAGTTTCGCCTGCATCCGTTCGACGAAACTGTCATCGCCCAAGAACGTTTGCCGGTTGAGATCCTTCCAAATCGACTCTTGCCCTATCCCCGCCAAGACAAAGTCGCGGTAGCGTTGCCTTGCCTCAGCCCGTTTTGACGCAAACTGGGTAAGCAAGCCGTCAACCGCCAGCCAATCGGGAACGGAGGCTTCCCCGACCATCGCCCTGAAACTGCTCCATTTCCACTCGTCCGGCATCTTTGCCATGCCCGCCCGTACGGGATTCAATACGCTGTAACGAGTCAATTCCAAAAGGTAGGCATCTGCATTGACCAGGATCGCTTTGTAACGCCCTTGGAACAGATGTCCCGACCGATTATGGCGCCGATTCGACGCCTGGGTGTAGACGCCGTTGAGGTGGCGCATACCCTTGGAGAGGTTGCCATCTGGCGTTTCTATCAACAGGTGGTAGTGGTTTGTCATCAGACAGTAGGCATGACAAATCCAGTTCCACTCTTCCACGACCTGGCCGAGCAATTGCAGAAACGACAACCGATCAACGTCATCTTCATAAATCGACTCCCGGCGATCGCCCCGAGAGGTGACGTGATACAAAGCACCAGAAAATTCAATACGTATGGGTCTGGTCATGTTTATGAGTATAGCTTGCTTTTGGTATAAATATAGACCTGACCCCATTTTTCCTAGGTTCCTGGGCGGCTGGCTGCGCCGTCTGTTTCTGCTGCACCGTGAAGCCTGCCGGCCGTGAACAAGCTGGCCCGTCTGCTGGCGGATCTGGGCGCCGCGCCCCTGAAGCTATCGGCCGATCACCTGCTGATATTCACTGAGGCCGGCAGCCTGACCCAGGAGCCGCGCCACGAGAATCAGGACTTTGCCATCCGCTACACCGCCATGGTGCTGGTGAGCAACTGGAGTAAAGACCCCCTGGTGCTGTTTTATTTTGTCGCCCGGTGGATGGCACGCAATGAGCGCAACCATGGCCCGGACGCCATCCAATGGGAAGCGGATCTGCTGGATCGCCAGACCTATGATGTGACCTTTTCACTGGACCTGTCCGAAGTGGTGGTGGTGGAGCAGCAGGCGGAGGGTGTGCAGTTGACCCCGGTTACCGATCCGGACCCCAACCCCATTACCCTTCCATCCGGGGAATGGCAGGTCTTTGTCAATGATTCGTTGTTTATGGTTTGGGATAAGCTGGAATAACGTACAAATCACCCGCCGACGAAGGAGGTCGGGGCATTTACGACTTAGAGTCAATCTTGCCAATTAACAACTATACCGCTTTGGAAATATATGTATTGAATTTTGTCCAGTCCCTGATATGTTCTTCCGGAAGATGTAAATCTTAGCGATCGGCGCTCATAAATCCATTGCTCCCCTCTGGGACTTCTGTTTATTCTTGTTGGTTGACCCCACGATGACAATACCTGGCTTTGGGTCATTCCTATTTTTACTTTATGTAACCTAATGAGATTTTTAATATCTTGTTCTTCTGTCCATCCTTTTGATTTTAACACATAATTCCCACCAGAAGGCAGAACTTCATACTTTTCTCTTATTTGTTCTTTTGATGTATCGGGTAAACAGTGAAAACTGGGGTCAGTGAAAACTGGGGTCAAGTCTTGCATTACGACATAACCGGACTATGCTAAGTTGTATGGCAAGACCATTGCGGATAGAGCTTGCAGGGGGTCTTTACCACGTTACTTCACGTGGAGATCGGCGGGAAGATATTTTCCGAGACGACCAAGACCGCACAACATGGCTGGTAGGATTCGGGGAAGTCTGTAGCCGGTTTAACTGGCGCTGCCACGCCTATTGTGAAATGACCAACCACTACCACATCGTAGTGGAAACTCCCGATGCGAATCTTTCAAAAGGCATGCGTCAACTCAACGGTGTCTATACCCAACGGTTTAACCGTCGTTACGGGCTCGTCGGGCATCTATTTCAGGGGCGTTTCAAAGCGATTTTGGTTGAGCGCGATGCCTACCTGTTGGAACTGGCCCGCTACGTTGTACTCAATCCGGTGCGTGCAGGAATGGTCCCTGAAGCCAAGGACTGGTCATGGAGTAGCTATCGCGCCATGGTCGGTTTGAAATCTCCCCCTCTATGGCTGGAAACCGACTGGATATTGGGCCAGTTTGGCGAAGAACGCACTCAGGCTCAAAGCCGATATACGAGCTTTGTGGATGCTGGTGTCGGTACAGCGTCGGTGTGGGAAGGGCTACGCAACCAGATCTTCCTCGGCAGCGTCGCGTTCATAGAACGCTTCGCCAGTACTACGCAAAAACCAGCGGCACTACGTGAAGTTCCGCGGGCACAACGTAAAGCGCTGGTCAAACCGCTGGTTACGTTCGAGCAGGAGTATGTTGATCGTAGGGATGCCATGGCGCGGGCGTTCCTGAGCGGCGTTTACACCATGCAAGAGATCGCCGATCATTTTCATGTCCATTATGCGACCGTCAGCCGGGCTGTTCGTAGGCATGAACAAAATCAACAGCAGAAAGCAGCGCCATCCTCCGAATCGAAACGAATGAATGTATGATTGCAAGATTAACCATGTTTTTGACCCTGGTTTTCTAGCATCTTGAGGACAAACCGAATAACGATTGATTGGTCTTTTAGGAACACCAACTGGAACCAAAAGGAAGGAAACAAACCATGAATATCAAAGCCCACAAACTGCATCACGACGACAGTTCCCAGGTGCCTTTTCGTCGCAGCCCAAACCAAAGCGGGCAGATAACACCGCGTTTTCTGGTGATGCACTACACTGCCGGCAGCAGTGCAGAAGGTTCCATCAGCTGGCTCACCAACCCGGCGGCGCGCGCCTCGGCCCATCTGGTGATCGGGCGCGACGGCAGCATCACCCAACTGGTGTTGTTCAATCGCAAGGCCTGGCACGCCGGCAGGAGCAAATGGCGTGGGATTTCAGGGCTGAACAGCCATTCCATCGGCATAGAGATCGACAATGCCGGAAAACTCCAAGGTTCTCCCGGAGGATGGAGAACCAGCACTGGGCGGGCAGTATCGGACAGCGACGTAGTGGAACTTCCCCATAAATTCGACGGAGTGACTCGCGCCTGGCAAACCTATACCGATGTCCAGATGGATGCAGTATTTAAAGTTGCCGCCACCCTGGTCCAACACTACGGGATCGAGGAAATCATCGGGCACGACGACATCTCCCCCGGCCGAAAGAGTGATCCAGGCCCTGCATTGCCGATGGACGCGGTCCGTGCCAGGGCCATGGGACGCGAGGACGATGTGGGAGAGGACCTGTTCAAGACCACAGCCGCGCTGAATATCCGAGTCGGGCCGGGAACCGAGCACGGCAAGATCGAAGAGGTCTCGCCTTTACCCGAAGGAACAAAGGTCGATGTCCTCGACAGCCGGGGAGTTTGGCGTTTCGTCGACGTTCAAGACGTAGTTAACGGTGAAATGGATATCGTTGGCTGGGTCCATGGCCGCTACATAGAGCCGGTTTGAGTGAATCGCCCAACAAACTGCAGGGCTACCCAGCGAAAGGTGCGAGGGGGGAGTACTCAAACGAACAATGCTCAGTCGGCGGACCATTCCATTTTGAGTTTGCGATGATGGAGCGCGCAATCTCGAAGGTACAGATTGATGAGACTCTGATAGGGAATGCCGGTTTCTTCCGCCATGGCCTTGAAATAGGCAATGGTATCCTTGTCCAGCCGCATGGTGACCGGTTGTTTCAGGTATTTGGTGAAAGGATTCTTCCGGCCTTTCATCTTGGAGAAGTCGTAGTGGTCTCTCATTTTCGCCGCCTCCAGTACTCCTGCTCCTCTTCTTTGTCTGCCTGTCGCGCCGAGATGATTCGCACAACGGTCTCGCTCTCCCGATAGCAGTGGCAGACGACGAGTGTCCTTGGTTTCATGCTCAATCCGAGCAAGATGAAACGATCTTCTCCAGTTGAATGGTCCGGATCGAAAAACTGGATCGCGTCTTCGTCATAAAGGGATGGGACGCCATTCGCCGCGGCGGCGATACACTTCTGGTCGCACCTACCGGCAGCGGCAAGACGCTGGCGGCTTTTCTGCTGGGCATAGACCAGTGTCTGACGACCCCGCATGATGCCCCGGCGGGTATTCGCGTGGTCTATTTGTCGCCACTCAAGTCGCTGGTTTACGACGTGGAGCGCAACCTGCGTGCGCCGCTGATCGGAATCGGCCACAAGGCGGCCATGCTGCAACAACCGGTGCGGCAGGTACAAGTGGATATTCGCACGGGTGACACCCCGCAGAAGGAGCGTCGGCGCCAGGCAGGGGAACCGGGCGATATTCTGGTCACCACGCCCGAGTCGATATTTTTGCTGTTGGGATCCAAGGCACGGGAAAACCTGCGCCTGGTGCACAGCGTGATCGTCGATGAGATCCATGCGCTGGCACCGACGAAACGAGGGGTGCATCTGGCCCTTTCACTGGAACGCCTGACACGGCTTTGCATAGCCAGGCCGCAGCGGATTGGTTTGTCTGCAACGGTGCGCCCGGTCGAAGAAGTGGCGCGTTTCCTCGGTGGTCTGAGCACGGTCGAGATCGTCGACCTCTCATCCAGGCCGCATCTCGATCTCCAGGTCCGGGTCCCTGTGCCGGACATGGAAAACCCGCCGGTCACCACCAAGCCGCCCCGCAGCGGTTCCATCCTGGCACAGGATACAAAGGAAGCAGGCAGGCCGGCAGATGGCATGGGAGACCGTGGTATATGGCCTGCCGTCTATACCCAGTTGATACGCCAGGTCAGGGACAATCAGGCCACCATCATCTTCGTCAACAGCCGCGGGCTGTGCGAACGCTTGACCCAGCGCCTCAACGAACTGGCCGGGGAAGAGCTTGTTCGTTCACACCATGGCAGTGTCTCCCACGAAAAACGGACAGAGATAGAGGAGGGACTCAAGGCGGGCCGAATACAGGGTATTGTCGCCACCAGTTCACTGGAACTGGGTATCGATATGGGGGGCTGTGGACCGAGTCATTCTCGTGGAATCACCTGGCTCGGTGGCGCGCGGCCTGCAGCGCGTCGGTCGGGCGGGACACCAGGTGGGGGAGGTCAGCGTTGGACGTATCTTCCCCAAGTTTCGCGGTGACCTGCTGGAGAGTGCCGCGGTGGCCGAACGCATGCTCACGGGTGAAATCGAGGCCATTCGGGTGCCGCAGAATTCACTCGACGTACTGGCACAGCAAGTGGTGGCGATCTGTTGCGAGGCACCATGCCGGGTCGAGGAAATAGAGCAGCTTGTCAATCGCGCCTATCCCTATCACCAGTTGTCCTCCGAAGCGCTCAGAGCCGTGCTGGACATGCTCAGTGGGCATTATCCTTCACAGGATTTCGCAGACCTGCGGCCTTTGCTGGCGTGGGACCACGCCAGCGACGAACTCCGGCCGCGCCGGGGTGCGGCCATGCTCTCGCGCATGAATGCGGGGACCATCCCGGACCGCGGAAACTACAGAGTCACCCTGGGTCCGGACGGTGGCCGACTGGGCGAACTCGATGAGGAGATGGTGTTCGAGACCCGGCCCGGAGAAAACATCCTTCTCGGCGCCAGTACCTGGAGGGTGGAAGAAATCACCCGCGACAAGGTGATCGTATCACCAGCCCCGGGCGAACCCGGGAAGATGCCGTTCTGGCGTGGTGACGGGCCGGGCCGCCCGACCGAGCTCGGACGGTCACTGGGTGCCCTGGTACGCAAACTGGGCGCCATGAAACGGGATCAGGCCGTCACATGGCTGCAGCACAACGCCTGTCTTGACGCCAATGCGGCGGTCAACCTGGCGGCTTATGTCGAGGAGCAGAAACGGCATACTCACAGCCTGCCGACCGACCGCAGTATTACCGTTGAGCGTTTCCGCGACGAACTGGGCGACTGGCGGGTTTGCATCCTGTCGCCCTTTGGTGCGCGTGTGCATGCGCCCTGGTCCATGGCCTTGCAACAGTTGCTGTCGATGCGCAGTGGGTTCGAGGTACAGCTTATGTACAGCGACGACGGCATCGTGCTGCGCTTCGCCGATATCGAACAACTGCCTGATCTCGGCAGCCTGTTGCCGGACCCGGATGAAGTCGAGGAACTGGTCACCGATCAGCTGGCGCATAGCGCGCTGTTCGCCGGACTGTTCCGGGAAAACGCGGCGCGCTCACTGCTGCTGGCCCGGCGCCGGCCGGATCAACGCACACCGCTCTGGTCGCAACGCCTGAAAGCCCAGAGCCTGATGGCGGCGGTACGAAAATACGCAAATTTCCCCATCGTGCTGGAAACCTACCGGCAGGCGCTCAGCGACGTATTCGATATCGCGGCCCTGTGCGCACTGCTGGTTGATATCCACAGTCGGCGCATCATGGTGCACGAGGTCGAGACGGACTCTGCCTCACCCTTCGCCCGCTCACTGGTGTTCGCCTATGTGGCCGCCTACATCTACGAACAGGATTCGCCGCTGGCCGAGCGCAAGGCACAGGCACTCACTCTGGATCGCAACCTGCTGAGCGAGTTGCTGGGTCAGGCGGAACTGCGGGAATTGATCGATCCGGATGTGATGGCCGAAGTCGAGTCCGAGCTGCAGCACCTGGCAGAGGACAGGCGCGCGCGCGATGCCGATGAAGTACATGATCTGCTGCGCCGCCTGGGCGATCTGAGTGAAGATGAGATCGAACAACGGGCGCGCTGTACGGTTTCAAAGGCGCTTGGGCAACTGGCGGACGAACGCCGCGCGGTGAAAGTCAGGCTGGCAGATGAAAGCCGCTGGATCGCCGCCGAAAACATGGCCGTTTACCGGGATGCACTCGGTGTCGTGCCGCCTCCGGGTCTGCCTGATGTCTTTCTGCAGCCGGCCGAGCATCCGCTGCAGTTTCTGATTCAGCGCTACGCCCGCAGCCATGGACCCTTTCTCGCCCGGGACGTCGCGCAGCGTTTCGGCTTGAGAGCATCACACACCGAACCCGTGTTGCACATACTTGTGGACACCGGAACCCTGGTGCTGGGTGAGATAAGGCCAGGCGGCATAGAATCCGACTGGTGCGACTGCGAGGTGCTGCGTCGCCTGAAGCGCCGCACCCTGGCGCGGCTGTGCCATGCGGTCGCACCCGCCGATGCAGCCTCTCTGGGCCTGTTTCTGCCCAATTGGCACGGCCTGGGAGCGAAATCAGAAGGCCTGCCGCGTCTGCTGGAGGTGGTGACTCAGCTCGAAGGTCTGGACCTGCCCTGGTCTGCCCTGCACAAATCGATACTGCCTGCGAGGGTGATGGGTTTCAGCCTGGATATGCTCGACATGCTGGCGGCCAGCGGTCAAGTGGTATGGGTGGGACGACTGCCCCTGGGTGTGGGAGACGGCCGAATCACACTCTACACACGTGCGCATGCGCGGGAACTGCTGGTGGCGGGTGAACCTCTGGAGACAGAGAATGCCATCCATGCGCAAATTCTGGGACAACTGGAAACACAGGGCGCATCCTTTCTGTTCGAGTTGGAGGACGGGGCCAGGGAACGGCTGCCGGACATTTCCAGTCAGGAGTTCCAGTCGGCGCTGTGGGACCTGGTCTGGGCCGGCCTGGTCACCAACGATACATTTGCGCCACTGCGATCGCTCGGGCGCCGTGCCTACAGGGCTGGGCGCTCACACAGGCGTGGCGGCCAGCCGCTGGCCGGGGGACGCTGGTCACGGGCCGACAGTATTACGGATGTCAAAGTAACCGATACGGAGCGGGCTGTCGCACGTGCCAACATGCTGTTGGAACGCTACGGTATCGTCAGCCGCGAAGTTGCCCGGGCTGAATCAGTGCCGGGCGGTTTCGGGCCGATTTATAAAGTGTTGTCGGCTATGGAGGAGTCCGGCTTATTGCGCCGTGGTTATTTTATCGAAGGCCTCTCTGCTGCCCAGTTCGCACGTTCAGGCATCGTCGACAACATCAGAGAGGTACGGCGGATTGAGAAATCGCTCGTCGCTGTGAGCGCTGAAGATATCGTTTATCTTCCCGTCATAGATCCGGCAAATCCCTGGGGCAGCCTGTTGCCTTGGCCGGAGACAGGTGTCAGCGGATCGGCAGTGAAAATCCGCCGTGCGCCCGGTGCCTGCTTGCTCCTGTACGCCGGGCAGCCCCTGTTGTATCTCAGTGCGAACCGGCGCCACTTGATCACTTTTCCAGGCAATCTGGCCGAAACCGACGTAATGCGGGCTGCTTTCGAAGCACTGCGTGACATCCCCAAGCAGACCCGGCGAGGCTCGCTGATCATAGTAAAGGTCGACGGCCGAGCGATCGCTGAATCCCCCGATGTCGAGCTGATGATCGGCTGCGGCTTCGTAGGCGACTACCGTGGTCTGGTTTCCGAGGCGTTCGTCTGACGCGGGAAGGGTGTTCCATCCGCCAGCCTGCCTGCCATCCGATGCCCGGCTTGCCAGCCTCCGGCCGGGGAAAGAAGACATCCTTGCCGAATACTTGTCGGCCTTTACGACACATCCGTGGCTCCCAACGGAGATATTCCAAACCCAGGGCGTGGGCTTCCAGCCAACGCATGCAACTACTTGATTCTGCTGGATGCACCAGCGACCGGTGGGCTGAACAGCAGCATTTTCAGCACGATAAATGTCGAAAATGCAGCAACCAGGTGTTTCAGCGTATGCCCACTGACTGTGTGGTCAAGAAACTCAAACACCTCTCTATCAAAATGCTCGAGGACCTTGGATAGTCCATAACACAGGATAACCCATACCAGATAAGGTCCCGCTGTGTAACGATGACGGGGAAACAGGCCGATGATGATCGGTAGGGCGATCATCGGATAGAACTGCACGAGGGCATAGAATCGCAGGTCGCTGCGTCCGATGGACTCGCTCCAGTCCCAGTAAACCAGGCTTGCGACGCCTGTGGCGATCAGTCCGAGCAGAAGCCAGCCGTTTCCCGTCTTTGCATCGATGCGGTCTGCGACCACGGCCGACATAATGGCCATAAAACCGATCGACATCGGCAGCCGGTCCCAAAATAAGCGGTGGTTGGATGGGGCCCAGTGATAGTAAGCAGAACCCAGACTGACGAGTGCGATACCCATAAAGAAGATCAGGTAGGGGCGGGCATCAACTGGCTTATCAAATATGGTTCCTTGATGCGGCCCTGCCACCACCAACATACCGAGTAAGCCTATCAGCAAAAAACCGGCGTTTGATATGACATCATTGAAATTAGGGATGCCAAAGAACGAACGCCTGTCTGCGAACAGATGATAGTTTGGGTCTTGCGGGATGGGCTCCAGCATGCAGATACCCAGAATGCAGATAGCCAGCAGGGCGAACAACACAAGGATACGCCATTGCAAAGTGTCATTGCTCATCGCTTTCTCAGAAAACCCAGGGTCCTGCGAGATGGCTTTTTGTCAACAACAAACCTGAGCTGTGGATGGGTTGAACTATCAAATTTTCAGTGAAATGGGCATGTGAGTTCAAGCAAGGCATGAACTATGAACCCGGTCTGCGTACAGCAGATCCATGACTATCTGTTCAGGTTAACAATAATTGTTAGTCGATGACTACCTGGTTGAGCATTGCCATTACCCGGGACGCCTGTAGTGGTCTGTGGATCGCATGGGCCGTCCCTGGCCATTTATTCACATGGACATTTCCAGGTCGTCAATGATCTTGTCAACACCGGCCTGTGCGCATTCCTCGTCCGTCTTGCCTGATGGCGCCCCGGAAACCCCCACGCCGCCCACCAGGGAACCGCCCACCTGTATCGCCACGCCACCGGCGGACATCACCAGTCCGTCGAGACGGCCGATGGGCGTGTCAGCACGGCTGCCCAGGGCGGAAGTGTTGGCATTGAAGTTGACGGCGGTGTAGGCCTTCTGCCGGCTAATAGGGACAGTGATGGGTGCGGCAATCGTGTCTCTGAGCTGGGCCTGGACCACGCCGTCGCGGTCCACTACGGTGACGCCGATCTGAATGCCCTTGGCACGGCAGGCGGCAATAGTGCCCTGAGCGATGGTCAGCGCCGTATCCATGGACAATCGTTTGACCGACACCATGGGGTTATCTTCCGCCGCGAGCGGAGCGGCGGCCAGTCCGGCCGTGAGGGCACAGATAAGCGAAAACCTGAGATGCATGTGAGATCTCCTAGACAATAATGATAAAGAGGAAACTGGATTTCTTGACGCCGTCAGGCGCTAGCGTTCCGGATAATAACCTGGAATCGGCCCGGATGGCGCGGCTGATTCATGACCTGGGCCATGCAGCCAGGGCCCGTTGAATAGATGCGCTATGTGGGGGTACGCTGAAGGGATCAGGCGGAAGCACATTGAGCATCGATTCCATATCTGTCAAGAGGAGCTAAGAATGCAGATCAAAGACCCGGACCTGCTGCGCC
>RRYU01020412.1_pt1 | contig 16921 bp, 16 predicted proteins | sample 2162651 | NCBI WGS metagenome assembly RRYU01 (sample SAMN10267283, study PRJNA491782) | microbial mat metagenome | isolation source: biomat in the production well | place: Japan: Minami-Kanto gas field, natural gas well KTG3 | collected 2017-06 | reverse complement strand
CGGGGATTATCCACCGTAATCCGCCGATTGTCTTCGGTGAGAAGGAGGAGTTGATCTTCCTCGGCCGTGAGATTAGTGAGCAGCGCAACTATGGTGATGCGGTCGCCCGCCAGATTGATGAGGAGGTGCGTCGCCTCGCCGGTGAAGCCTATGAGGCTGCATTCCAGATCCTTATCACCAACCGTGCTGTGCTCGATGATATGGCCAATACGCTGCTGGAGTTTGAGACGATTGAGGGTGAGCAACTGGCTGAGTTGCTTGGCCGCGTTAAGCGGCTTACGTTGGATATGCCCCGCCCGGTGAATGGGACGAGTCAGCCTTCGTCGTTGGGGAGTTCCGACGCGATGTCGGCGTAGAGATGCCCAAAAAAGAGGGGTGTGTGGCGGCTTTGCCGCCACACACCCCTCTTTTTTTTATTCCACATTATCAATCTGCGCCCGCTGCAAACTGCCACTGAAATCTATATAGATGCTCTTCCACTCGCTAAAGACATCCAGCATGGTTGGGCCGGCTTCGCGGTGGCCGTTGCCGGTAGCCTTGACACCCCCAAAGGGTAGGTGGATCTCGGCTCCAATTGTGGGCGCGTTGATGTAGACGATGCCCGCCTCTAGCGCCAGCATAGCGCGGTAGGCGGCGTTGATGTCGCGGGTGTAGATCGAGGCCGAGAGGCCATAGGCGACATCGTTGGCTACGGCTATCGCTTCCTCCAAACTCCCCACTTCGATCACGCTCAACACCGGCCCGAAGATCTCCTCGCGGGCGATGCGCATCTGTGGGGTGACGCCGGTGAAGACGGTGGGTTGCACGAACCAGCCGTGCGCCAGATCGCCCTCGCTCATACGCCCGCCCCCACACCGTAGTGTGGCTCCCTCCTGCTGGCCGATCTCAATGTAGCTGAGCACGCGCTGCATCTGTTTCTCGTTTACCAATGGCCCCATCTCGGTCTCTGGGTGGAGCCCGTTGCCCACCCGCAGGTGCTGGGCGCGCTCGATGATGCGGGCGACGAGTGGCTCGGCCACGTCTTTGTGGACGATCAGGCGGCTGGTGGCGGTGCATCGCTGCCCGGTGGTACCAAATGCCGCCCACACCACGCCCTGCATCACCAGATCCATATCGGCGTCGGGCATGACGATGAGTGGGTTTTTGCCGCCCATCTCTAGGCTGACGCGCTTGATCTGCCGTGCCCCCAGTTCGTAGACGAGCCGCCCGGTGGTGGTGCTGCCCGTAAACGAGATGAGCGGTACGTCAGGGTGCTCCACCAGCGGCTGGCCCGCGCCGGGGCCGTAGCCGGTGACGATGTTGACCACTCCAGGGGGGAGACCCGCTTCGGTCAGGGCTGCGACGAGGTTGTAGGTGCTGACCGCCGCATCCTCACCCGGCTTGATCACCACGGTGTTGCCCGCCACCAGCGCGGGCAGCATCTTCCACGAGGCGATGGCCATAGGGAAGTTCCAGGGAGTAATCAGGCCCACCACTCCCAGCGGTTGGCGGATGCTCATCTGGAATTTGTTGGGTAGCTCCGAGGGTGTGGTGACGCCATGCATGCGCCGCCCTTCACTGCCCGCATATTGGGCCATGCCAATCGCCTCGACAATATCGCCCCCGGCCTCAAAGAGAGGCTTGCCCATCTCGCGGGTAAGATCGTGGCTGTACTGTTCCTTGCGCGCCTCAAGGATCGTCGCCGCCCGCAACAGGATCTCGCCACGGCGCGGAGCCGGGATCTGGCTCCAGGCCGGGAAGGCGGCTTTGGCCGCCGCAACGGCCAGCCCGACATCTTCAGCATTGCTCTGCTGGAAGACCCCCACGATGTCGCGGGTATCGGCCGGATTGCGCCGCTCGAAGGTCTGGCCGCTGCGGCTGGGCAGAAACGCGCCCCCGATCAGGTTGTGGAAGATGCGTGGATTGGACATGGGTATGCTCCTTGATATAATTGGGGCGAAGCCCCAAACACCAACAAAAAAATCTTCAGGGGCGGCTTCACCGTATAGGCATTCAGTTACGCCCGAAGGTAGCACCGGCTTCCAGCCGGTCACGATGCGCCGCCGACCGGCTAGAAGCCGGTACTACCCTGTACGGCGGTAGGGGCGCGTCGTGACGCGCCCTCCGGCGCGATGATCGGAGCCTCCATGATGACTTGGGGACACATGGGGCGCGTCACGACGCGCCCCTACGCGGTATGATGAGGCTTCGCCGCCCCCTACAAAAACGGCCACAGCGGCGAGAGCAACAACTCCGAGGCACGCGCAGCCCAGGAGCGCCGCGCCCAGACGTGGGGCAGGATCTCGGTCGCATTGCTCAGGTCACAATGGAAGATCGCCTCCATCGAGTGGGCCACATGGGTGTTGAAGATCTCCATATTCACCTCGTAGTTCCCGGCAAGGCTGAGGCGATCCAGATTGGCGGTGCCGATCATTGACCAGATCGAGTCAATCGTGGCCGATTTGGCGTGGATCATCGCGCCCTGGTAGGCAAAGATGCGCACCCCGTTGCGCAGACAGAGATCAAAGGTGTGGCGCGCCAGCCAGTCGGTGATGACATGGTTGCTCTGCCATGGTACCAGCACACGCACATCTACGCCGCGTCGTGCCGCACGGATCAGGGCATTCAGAATGGCCTCGTCGGGGATGAAGTAGGCTTGGGTCATGTAGATGTGGCGCTGGGCCTGCTCAATCGCCTCGATATAGATCGAGCGGATGGGGAAGATCATGCGTACCGGGTCGTTGCGGTAGGCGCGTAGCTCCGCCGACCAGGATCGGGGTGGCATGGGGATCTTGGGCTGTTGGGCGCTGCGGTTGGCGTTCCAGAAGTCTACAAACGAGGCCCCCAGATCATCCGCTTCGGGGCCAACCAGGCGCAGATGGGTGTCGCGCCAATGTTCACGGTAGAGTGCCCCAATGTTGTACCCACCGACAAAGGCGATGCGCTCATCCACCACCAAAATCTTGCGGTGGTCGCGCCCGTAGCGGCGGAAATCGAAGATGTGCCAGGGGCGTTGCCATGCGCGGTAGGGCAAGACGTGAACTTCGGGTGGGAAGCGGAAGAAGCGCGATGGCACAACCATGTTGGCGAAGGTATCGTAGATGAGGTAGACCTGCACCCCCGCCTGCGCCTTACGGATGAGCACCTGCTTGAAACGCTCGCCTAACTCATCACCCTTCCAGATATAGGTTTCGAGGTAGATCGTCTCGTGCGCAGACTCAATAGCCTCCAGCATGGCCTCAAAGAGCACCTGCCCCTCGCTATAGATCTGCACCTCAGTACGCGAAACCGTAGCGGGCGGGGGATGGAAATGGGGGAAGCCTTTGGGCGGCACACGGTTGCGCCGCACCTTCGCTTCTGCCATGAGGACAATGATGAGGAGAACCTGGAGCGTGAAGATGCTACCAAAGACCAGCAACGGTATGCGCAAAACCGCGACATCCACGGCGACTCCGCAAGGTAATGTGCGCGCTTCTCTAACGTAGCACCGGCTTCTAGCCGGTCTATGGTGCCTTGCGACCGGCTGGAAGCCGGTGCTACCATTGTTCTACTCCGCAAGGCGTTCGGTCAGCCACTCCTGGATGCGCTGCAACCCATCCATACTGATAGTGTGGCCAATCGGGTACTCCTGGTAGGTGTGGCGCTGCGCCACTGGGCGCAACATCTCCTGGGTGCGCCGCGCCGCACTAATCGGGATGACCTCGTCCACCGTACCGTGCATTTGCAGGATCGGGAGTTGAGCCAACCCACTGGGCAGGGGTTCCTCAACCAGACCCGGATCGAGGTAGCCACTGAGCGGGATGATCCCGGCGAATAGCTCCGGCTGCATCGCGGCGAGCGCAAAGCTCATGATCGCCCCCTGGCTAAAGCCGAGCAGGTAGGTGCGCTGCGGGTCGGTGCCGAGGCGGGCAGGCAGATCGGCCACGAACTTGGCCAGGACGCTGCGTGCCTCAGCGCGGCTGGTCGGGTCGGGGACGAGGTTGCCGGGGGTGCCGCCGAGGTGGTACCAGGCAAACCCGAAGCCCAGATTGAGGATGCCGCGTGCGCTGACAATGTGCAGGCGTGGATCGAGGTAGTTACCGAGTTCAAAGAGATCATGCTCGTTACTGCCATAGCCATGCAGCATGATCAGCAGTGGCGCGGGGGTGGCACTCTCCGCCCGTGGGCGGCGCTCGATGGTGTGGATCTTGGTCATATGGTGTTACGGAATAATCAACTCCTGGCCAACGCGCAACGCATCACCTTGGGCGGGCGTCAGGTTATTGGCCTGGAGAATAGCTTCGATTGAAACCCCAAACTGTTCGGCAATACTGCGCAGGCTATCCCCTGCCTCAACGGTATAGGTACGATTCGCCGGTAGCGGTGTTGGTTCGGGCGTCGGCGTGGGTGGCTCCGGCGTTGGCGTAGGCGTCTCGGTCGGCGTAGGTGTGGGCAGCGGCGTCGCCGTTGCGGTCGGTGTCGCCGAGGGGCGCGGGGTGAGGGTGGGCAGCACCGAGGGCAGTGGTGGGGGGGAGTCACCATCTACAGGAGCCACATCAACGGGTATAACCACATCAGCGCCGGGGCTTGTACCAGGCAGCAGGATGCTCACATCCCCAATCCGAATCAGCCCCACCTCACTCCGACTGAGCGCCAGAACACTCAGCATCGCAATCGCGAAGAGAGCAGCGGTGGCTCCCAGCAGTTGGCGCTGGTCGAGACGAGAAGCCACAACACGCAGCCCAACCGCCCCAAAGACGGGCAGAACGAGGGCCAAGAAGAGCAGTAGGTAGACAAGTAGCTCAGGCATAGCGCAGCCATTGTACCATGCCTACGCTCTCTTCTGATAGACACGATGCTGGCGTGAGAGCGGGTAGCGCAGGCTGCGCCACAACCCAACCCAGGGGTAGTAGAGTTGGCCAAGGCCAATGCGGATCTTGTGCGGGCTGTGCCACTTAAAGAACCCAGAGAGGGCTTGGCGTAGCCCTTGGCTATGGCCTCGGCACTCACTTCGCCACCGATGATCGGTTGTTCGATGATCCCTAGCGGTATTCCACCTTGGCGTACAAGAATACGTAGTGTTTCATAGCCATCTAATAACTGAATATTTACAAATTGATCTTGAAGATCAATTTCATGTATTTGTACTGGAGCATAGTTAGCATTCATACATGCCCCTAGCTTGTAATGAACTTCATGAGTAGTGATTATAACGCATGACGGCAAGAAAGAAAGTACCTTACCCTAGGCAAAAGCTGCTACAATGGCCATGATGAAGAATCTTTTATGCGTTTATCCTCATCCCTACCTATAGAACTATGTCACCACGAACAAACCTCTTGCCCTTCTTGACCACGGCTGCCCTCGGCACACTCGGCACGATTGTCGGCACGGCATGGTATGTCACCACGCGGGTCAGCCCGCAGCACCCGCGCCACTACAGCGACGACTACACCTTCACCCCATGGGAGTTGGGGGTGCCTTACGAGACGATCCACCTGCGCAGTGCCGATGGTTTGGCGTTGCGTGGTTGGTGGCTGCCGCAGCCAGGGGCCAAAGGGGTGGTGATCGGTTCGCACGGGCATAGTGGGCGCAAGGATGATCTGTTGGGGATCGGCACCAGCGCGTGGCGCGCCGGGTTCAATGTGCTGCTCTTCGACTATCGCGGGCGGGGTGATTCGGAGCCGTGGCCGCATACGCTGATCAGCCGTGAGGTGGACGACCTGCGGGCGGCGGTGGCCTACGCCCAAACGCGGGTGGCCGGGGCGAAGATCGGGGTGGTGGGGTTTTCGATGGGGGCGGCAGTGGCGATTATGGCCGCAGCCCAGGAACCGGGGATCGCCGCGCTAGTCGCGGATAGCTCCTTCACCTCGGTGGCGGATGTGGTGGCGCATCAGGTGCGCCGCAGCATGGGGCTGATGCCGCCCGCGCCGATCATCCACACCGCCGATATGATGCTGGAGCGTCGCCATGGCTACCGCTTCACCCAGGCGCGCCCGATAGATGCGATTGCCCAACTCGGTACGCGCCCCATCCTGATCATCCACGGGGCTAACGATAGTACTGTGCCAGTCGCCCATGCCGAACGCCTCTTTGCGGCGGCTCCGCAGCCGAAACAGCTCTGGGTGGTAGAAGGGGTCGAGCATTGTGGCGGCTACTTCGCCGACCGCCCGGCCTATTGTGAGCGGGTGACACACTTTTTTGCTGATGCGTTGCGATCTGAGGCGTAAGAGCTATGCGTTTTGATATTCTGACCCTCTTTCCGGGGATGTTTGCGCCGTTGGAGGAGAGTATCCTCAAACGTGCCCAGCAGGCGGGGACGATCAGTATCGGGTTGCACAACATCCGCGATTGGGCCACCGACCGCCACCGCACTGCCGACGATGCGCCCTACGGGGGCGGCGCGGGTATGGTGATGAAGGCGGCTCCGCTGGCCGCCGCGATCCGTGCGGTGGTGGAGGAAGCAGCTCCACCCGTTATCCTGCTCTCTCCCGATGGCGAGCCCTTCACCCAAGCATTGGCGCACGAGTTGGCCCAGCAGCCATGGCTGGTGCTAGTGTGTGGCCACTACGAGGGGCTGGATGAGCGGGTGCGCGAGAGCCTGATCAGCCGCGAGATAAGTATTGGTGACTACGTGCTCACCGGCGGGGAGTTGGCGGCGATGGTGGTGGTGGATGCGGTGGCACGGCTGGTGCCGGGCGTCATTGATGGCGAGTCGATTGCCGAAGAGAGCCACAGCGATGGGCTGTTGGAGTACCCCCACTACACCCGCCCGGCGGTCTGGGAGGGGAGAGCAGTACCGGCCATCCTCACCTCTGGCCACCACGGTGAGGTGGCCAAGTGGCGGCGGCGCGAGCGGCTCCGCCGCACCCTCGCCCGCCGCCCCGACATGTTGCGGCGCGCCAAGAAACAGGGGTTACTCGATAAGCATGATCTGGCCTATCTCGCCGAGTTGGGGTGGGAGGGGTAGGGTACCCCTATGATCACCATCCACCAGGTCAGCAAGACCTTTCCTAGCCCCCAAGGACTGGTGGTTGCGTTGGAGGCGGTGAGCCTGCGGGTGGCGGCGGGTGAGTTTGTGGCCGTGATCGGGCCGAGTGGCTGTGGCAAGAGTACCCTCCTGCGCCTGATCGCCGACCTGGAGCAACCCGATGCGGGTAGCCTCGTGGTGGGCGGGAAGACGCCGCGTGAAGCGCGCTTAGCCCACGAGTATGGGATCGTCTTTCAAGCGCCGGTACTCTACCCGTGGCGCACGGTACGCCAGAATGTTGCGTTGCCCCTAGAGATTACCGGGCAACCCCGTGCCACCCGGCGCAGCCGCGCCGATGACTTGCTGCGCCGGGTGGGGCTGGGTGACATGGCGAACGCCTACCCGCAACACCTCTCCGGCGGGATGCAGCAGCGCGTGGCGTTGGCCCGCGCCTTAGCCTTTGCGCCGCGCATCCTGCTCATGGATGAGCCATTTGCCGCCTTAGACGAGCTTACCCGTGAGCGTATGCAGCAGGAACTGTTGGCCATCTGCGCAGATCCGAATCTGGCCCCCAGCGTCGTCTTTGTCACCCACAGCATTGCCGAGGCGGTCTTTTTGGCGGATCGGGTGGTGGTGCTCTCGCCCCGACCAGGGCGCGTCGAGCGGGTGATCGAGATTGATCTGCCCCGCCCGCGCACTCCGGCTACCCGCAACGATCCGCGTTACTTCGCGTTAATCACTGCCGTGCGGGCGGGGTTGCGGTAGGAATCCCTTGGGGATGCGGCGCTGGGCGTTGGCTTCGACAGGCTCAGCCAACGCCATGCGGCGCTGAGCCTGTCGAAACTCCACTTCACACCCCACTCTTTCGCGGCTTACCGCGCTGCACCTGCGGTGCTGTTTCGGGCAGTGAGATCCAGAGCAGGGCGGTGATGATCGCCGCCGAGGCGATACACCACATACATGTCGCCCCGATCACAAAAGGCTCCAGGTAGGTCAGGTAGATCGAAAAGACCGTGCCCAGAAAGGCCATGATCGGGATAGCCTTCGTGGCCTGGCCCCCCAGGGGTTGGGGTTGGTTGCGCAACGCCCAGGCAATGAGGATGGCGACATAGCCGATCAAGCCCAATACGCCGATAGGCAGAATACCAAAGAGCTTGGCATAGGGACTCTGTTGCACCGCGTTACAGTCACCAACCGGGCCACATACCGCATCAGAGCCGCTCACCTCAACGAAGGCGAGGTAGCTCGCAACCACAATACCGACCAGAGCCAGGATGGGGATGGCCTGCACCCGCCATGGAGCCAGAGTGGGTTTGAAGGGAGGCTTGGCACGCACGAGCACCACCACTACCGAGCCGATCATGACTAGCAGCATGGTGACAGCGAGGCTATTACCGAGCGGATCGCGCTTAAAGGGACTCTGGGGGGCGGGTGGGGTGGTAGTGTCAGATTGATTCTCTATCCACGCCTCAAGGCCGGGAATAGCGGGCCAGCTATTCCCACCAGCGGAGAGCGTCGCCACAATCAGGCTCGGTAAGCGGCTAGGGATCTCGCCACTCCCCACCAACACCTCATCCCCAAAAACGAGTGCGGGCACCCCTAGGCGCTCGTCACTAACGCCAAAGGCACGCACCATCTCTTGGTAGAGTGTCTGGCCATCATCAAGGCTGACATCAATGGTGAGGATCTTGAGCTGCTCGCCATACTGTTGCTGAAGTGGGGGCAATACCTGCTCCATCACAATATGGCAGTGCGGGCAGGTGGGAGAGAAGAAGAGCACCGCATGCGCCACCGGAGTTTGGGCATGGGTGCGTACCACCCCGATGAGCGCCAAGAGCAACCCAAGCAGCACGAAAAGGGAGGTGTAACGCCGTTGGAGTGCATGTGTCATACGAGCGATCCTCAATAGAAATCAACAAACGAAGACACCCGTTCAAAACCCAGCGTCTTCGTTTTAGCATTGAGATTCAAGAATAAGTGCGGAAATCCACTACGGACAAAGGATCAACAAGGCTTGCGCAGGTGTCGCCTCTGGATTCTCCCACCCATGGGGAAGGGATGACTCAAAGATGAGGCTATCGCCCGGCCCCAGCATATAGGTCTCGCCATTCACCACATATCGAATACGCCCCTCAAGGCAGAAGACAAACTCCTGACCAGGATGCACAATTGACTGCGAACCACTTCCGGCACCAGGGTCGAGGGTAATCAGCAGGGGTTCAATCGAACGTTGGGCCAAGCCCATCCCCAGATCGCTCAACATCCCATGGGGCAGATCGGTGGCGACGCGTTGGCTGGCGGGCATAAAGACAACCCGACTACGCGGGCTTTCGGGTTCAAAAAAGGAGGTAATCGGCACCCCCAGCGCAACCGCTACCTGCTGGAGCGTACTCACACTGGGCGAGGTCTTCCCGTTCTCGATCAGGCTGAGCGTATTGACGGCGAGGCCACTCGCCTCGGCCAGCGCCCGAATCGAGAGTTGCCGCCCTTCACGGAGCGTGCGCAGCCGCGCTCCTACATCAACCTTACCACTCTGCGAAGAGGGACATTCGCGTGCTTCGGGAATGTGGAGATTGCGAGCACTATGGCTGTGTGTATTGATCTTAGACATATGCGTATTCCCTATGTGGTACCAGAGACTCATGGTATCATACCAAAATTCTAGGTAGTAGCGACAAAGACATGGGTTAACGTCTATATGGCAATAGTTATCGCGAGACAACGAAGTGCCAAAAGAGCGTAACCGTAGCCTGTATAGACGCATCAAAGATGCAGCCAGAATCGGTTTTGAACCCAAGTAGGTGGTATGCAAAACGCAAACTCTTCGCCTCGCCGCCCCAATCGGGGTCGCCCCGTGAATCGTAACACCGGGAAACTGCCCGTCTGGATGATACCAGCCCTGGTCATTCTTGGGGTGATCGGGCTCGTAACATTTCTCATGACTCGCCCCAGTACGCAGCCGGAGGTCGCCGGGGTAACGACTGAAGTAGCCCCGGAAGTGGGCAAGGTCGCTCCCACATTCAACCTGCGTACCCCCGATGGTCAGGTGATCAATCTGGCCGATCTGCGTGGCCAGGTGGTGTTGGTCAACTTCTGGGCGACCTGGTGCCCACCCTGCCGCGCCGAGATGCCGGCTATCCAGGCCGCCTATACCAAGTACCAGCCACAGGGCTTTATGGTGCTGGCCGTCACTGCTGACGCGCAGCCATCCGATGTGACCGATTTCTTCCAGGTGCGTGGCTTGAGTTTCCCGGCTCTGCTCGATGATGGGCAGGTACATGCGGCCTACCGTGCCAACGGGCTACCGGCCAGCTTCTTTATTGATCGTCAAGGGGTGGTACGCGCCATCCATCACGGGGCAATGTCGGAGGCAGTAATCACCCAAGAGATAGAGCAGTTGTTGGGGACGTGATCCTAACGGTAGCCCTCCGCCTGTAGGTTGAAGAGGCGGGCATAGGTTCCACCCAGGGCAATCAGTTCGGCGTGGGTACCTAGCTCAGCCACATGGCCATCCGCGATAACCACAATGCGATCCGCCATCCGCACGGTGGAGAAGCGGTGGCTAATGAGCAACGCGATCCGCCCGGCGGTGAGTTCGCGGAAGCGTTGGAAGATCTCATACTCCCGTTCGGCATCGAGGGCCGAGGTGGGTTCATCGAGCACCAGCACTTCGCTATCGCGCATGAAGGCGCGCCCTAGGGCGATCTTCTGCCACTGGCCACCGGAGAGTTCCGCGCCCTTCTCGAACCAGCGCCCCAAGAGCGTGTCGTAGCCATTGGCGAGCTTGGCCATCACCTCGTCTGCCCCACCACGTTCGGCTGCGGAGAGAATGCGCTCATGGTTGTCGAGATCTTTGATCTGACCAAAGCCGATGTTCTCGCGTGCCGTGAGTTGGTAACGCACGAAGTCTTGGAAGATGACCCCGATCACATCGCGGAGTGAGTCGAGATCATACTCGCGCAGATCGACACCATCGAGCAGAATCTGACCCTCGGTGGGATCGTAGAGGCGGGTGAGCAGCTTGATCAGGGTGGTCTTACCAGCCCCATTCGCTCCCACCAGCGCGATCTTCTCGCCGGGGCGAATGTGCAAATTCACGTGGCGCAACGCCCAATCCTCACGATCTGGGTAGCGGAAACTGACGTTGCGGAACTCGAAGCCCTGGGTGATCGGGCGCGGAACGGGCTGTCCCGTGGCACCGCGCATCTGCGGGGTGAGAGCGAGGAAGCCGAAGAGATTCTGCAAGAAGAGGCCACTCTCGTAGATCTGGCCGGTATTGTAGAACATGCCCTGGAAGGTGGTCTGACTCTGGCGGAAAATGGTCAGGTAGAGGGTCATGTCACCAATCGTAATCTGGCCGGCAATAGTGCGATAGACGATCCAGGCATACGAGGCGTAGTAACTGGCACTGGCCAGCAAGCCCCACAATACGCTGATCAGCGAGCGGCGACGAGCCAATGACTCATCTTCACGGTAGAACTTCCAGAAGAATTCCTGGTAGCGCGAGAGCAGCGGCTCGCCTAGCCCGAAGAGCTTGATCTCCTTGGCGCTATGATCCACCGTCAGCAGGTGTTCGAGGTAGTTCATGCGGCGGAATTCCGGAGCGCGCCAGGTGAGTAGGCGAAAATTGAGGCGGCTATACTTCGTCTGAGCGACAAAGGCGGGGATACTCGCACCAAAGAGAACCAGCGCCACCAACGGGCTGAAGGCCAACAGCGCCGCCGCGAAGGAGATGAGGGTGATGGTGGACTGTACGATGTTGAAGCTGGTGTTGATGACGCTCAGGGCACGCCAATTGGACTCGCGGCGCGCATTCTGGAGCTTGTCGTAGAACTGGGCGTCCTCGAAGTATTGCAGATCGAGCGCCAGTGCCTTACGAATGATGCTCGTATTGATGCGGTTGGAGAGACGCGCATTCAGCATGTGTTCAACTAGGCTGCGCCCCTGGCTCAGTACATTGCTGAGTGTGAGTAAGAAGAACTCGATGATCAGAAAGGGTAGACAGGCTTGTAGACCGGCCTGCGCCCCCACACCACTATTCAGGCTCTCTATCACCGTATCAATGATCAGCTTGGCAACCCAGGCATGCGAGATGGGCAGCACGCCATTGATCAGGGTGATCACGCCCATGAGGATCGTGGCCGGACGATGCGCCTCCCAGACCAGATCAAACGCTTTGGGTACGTTGCTAAAAGCCGAACGCATATCGTCCCAACGTTCGCGCAGGGTCTTGGGGGGGGTATTGGATGGTGGCCCTTCGGTTATGGCCGGGCCGTGGGCCATGATTTTGCGTTTGCCGTATTTCATGGAAGTAGTATATCCCCAATCGGAGGGTTGGAAATCGTACTGATGTACGATATTAAGGACTGAATGCAACCTTTTGGGCGAACCATACGTCTGAGTCCTAGCACTACTCGACACAAAGGGGAACGATCATGGGCACACTGATCGCACTTGCCACGAGTTTGGGACTCTCGACAGCAGCCGGATTCAACGCTTTCCTGCCACTGCTCACGATTGGCATTCTGTCCCGTTTCGGCCTGATCGAACTGGCCACACCCTTCGGGCTACTCAGCCACCCCCTGGTGTTGCTGATCATCGCGGTGCTGGCCATCCTCGACTTCATTGGCGACAAGGTTCCGGCCATAGACAGTGCCCTGCACGCAGCGGGCATGATCATCGCGCCGATTGCGGGTGCCATCCTCGCTCTCGCGGGGCAGGGCGATGTTGCCCAGATCCACCCGTTAGTGGTGGGGATTGCCGGGGTCGTCGCGGCGGGCAGCGCCCATGTGGCACGCACCAGCATCCGCCCGGTCGTTACCACGGCAACGGTAGGAACCGCCAACCCGGTGGTGAGTTTGGTTGAAGATGGAACGGCCATTGTGCTCACGATTTTGGCCATTGTGGCCCCGATCTTGGCGATCATCCTCGCGGTGGTGCTGGGGATCGTGCTCTTCCGCGTCTTCCGTGGGGCGCTGCGGGTCTGGAACGAGCGCAAACCGAGTGCCGAGTAACCCGTCTGGACAGCACCCCACGCCCGTGCTATAGTCCGAGGTGCTTAACGAGAACCGCGAACTGAGAACAAGCGTGGTGCGTGATGGTCATCCCATTCCAGATTGTGGTTGAGATGCGGGGCGATGGGTATGTGGTACGGGCGGCTTCGGCGGGGCGTAGCGCCGAGGCAGGGCTAGAGGTACCACACCTCAAGGGCGAATGGGGAGCGGATGGCGCGGCATTGGGTCAGGCGCTCTTTGCCCCATCAATCCGCCAGATGCTCATGGATATTGCCAATGAGGCCGATGATGCCGGGGCACGTATGCAGATCCAACTGCGGCTGCCACCAACCGAGCTCAGCCGCTACCCATGGGAGTGGATGTCGCTCGGTAGCAACACCCTCTGGCAACCTGCCCTGCGCGATGACTACGCCCTCATTCGGATCAATCCTGCCGTTCTGCCGCCCCCAACCCTGGCCGTAACTCCACCCCTGCGCTTGGTGATCGCTACCGCACCCGGTTGTGATCGCCAAGCAGATGTGTTGGGGGTTGCGCTTGCCAGTGAGGTGCGTGCGCGCCGGGTGATTGTGGATCGTCTGCGCGATGCTGACCCCGACGCGCTGGCGGATGCATTGGCTGAAGAGCCATGCCACATCCTCTACCTGATTGCCCCGGCGCTCTCTAGTACGCCCGGTGGCCCCGCCCGCGCCGCGCTGCCCCGTCTGCGCTTGGGGCGGAATATTGATCCGCCCGCCCTCGCTCGTATTATCGCCGAGTTCCCCGATCTGCGGATGGTGACGGTGGCTCCTGATAGCCCCGAATCGGAAGCGGGGGTGATGGAGTATGCGGCGGCGCTGCACGCGAGTAGTGGGGTGGCTACGTTGGGTCTGGGGAATTTCGAGCCGAGTAATGCGGCGGGGTTCTGTGCGACATGCTACGGGGCGTTGGCTACGGGTGAGCCGGTGGATCTGGCAGTGACGTATGGGCGGGCGCGTCTGGCGGAGATGGCGGGTGCGTGGGGAGCAGCGCAGCTCTTTGTTGGCAATGGGGGCGAGAATCTCTTCCGCCTCGGAACTCCAGCGCCTAACCCTACTACCGCCCCGGCTCAGGCGAGTCGTCCGTTGCGCCCGGAGCCACGCCGCCGCCGAAGCAAGGCTACCAATGCCCCCAATCAGCCCGCACGCTCGCAACGTGAACCAGAGGCGGATGATGTCCCCCTACCGAAGATCAGTATACCCGCTTGGTTGACCCCGAAGATCGCGATCTTGATCGTCGCCAGCCTCATCCTGATCGTGCTGGTGAGCCAGAATCTGAGCCGCCCGGAACCCGTAGCACCGCCCGCAACGCCTACCCCGCCGTTGGTGGTGACGACATTGCCCACCGGGACGGTGCTGAGTGAGACGGTGACACCTACGATGGTGCCGTAGAGATGCTACCCACGCTCCAGATCGAGCAGTGCCTGTTTACGCTGCCCCCCCCCAGCGGAAGCCGTGCAATGCGCCGTTGCTGCCCACCGCCCGATGGCAGGGGATGACCAGTGCGACGCGGTTGGTGGCGCATGCCCGCCCCACCGCCCGCGCCGCCTTCGGGTTGCCCATGGCGGTCGCGATCTGGGCGTAGGTACGGGTGTGCCCATAGGGGATGCTGCGGAGCACCTGCCAGACACGCTGCTGGAACGGGGTCGCCGCAACATCCACGGGGAGATCGAGGTGGGTCGGCTGGCCTTCCAGGTAGCCCATGATGGCCGCGAGCGCCGGTGGTGGGGTGGCGGCAGGGCTGATGGTGGCACGGGGATAGTCAGCATGTAGCGCAGCCTCCAGGGTGGCATCGTCATCAGCCAGCGCAACCGCGCATAGCCCACGGAGAGTACTGGCCACCAGTAGGCGTCCGAGGGGCGAATCGGTGATGGTGTAGGTGATCAACATACCTGCTCCAAGAAGTCGTGAATCAGGCGCAGCAACACTTCAGGCTGATCATCCTGAATGGCATGCCCCGACTGAGCCACAAACTCTAGGCGAGATGTAGGAATGCGAGCCGCTAAGCGGCGCACATCTTCTGGCAGATTATTCACCTCACCATCGCCATTGATGAGCAGCACCGGACAACGGATCTGGTCAGCCTGATCATAGACAATGTTGCCCCCAGCCGCCACGATATCGGCCACCGCCGCCGCCCAACCAGCGATGAGCGGTTCGAGCATCGCCTCGCCCTGGGTAGCGACAATCTCTGTGCGCCATGCAGCGCGGCTCTCGCCCCATGCCGACACGGGCAACCAGCGTTGGGCAGCAGCAGCCATTTGGGGCGCGATCACCCCGGCGACGCCCCACGCTACCACGCCGCATACCAGATCGGGGCGCGTCGCGGCCAGGAGTAGGGCACTCTCGGCTCCATCGCTAAAGCCCAAGACCACCACCGGGCCAGGGGCGAGGTGATCGAGCAGCGCGGCCATATCGTCCGCGTCACGTTGGTAGAAATCTGGAGGAAAGTCGCGCACAGGCGGGCGACTAGCCCCATAGCCACGCAGATCGGGCGCAATCACGCGGTAGGTACGTGCCAGATCGTCTATGAGGCTGCCCAGGTGGCTACGGGCAGTACCGGTAAAGCCGTGCAGCACGAGGAGTGGCGCACCCAGACCAAGATCGTGGTAGGCTAGTGTGGCTCCGTCAGGCAGAGGTATTTGGTGCATACGCATCTCTTCTGACTATAGTTTAAGATACAACTCCGCCATACTACCACCAATCCACAACGCAGTGGTATACTATTTCAAATGTCCACAACACATGATCTACGCGGCATCCCGCTGCTCGCCAGCCTAGATACACCAACCCTAACCGACACGGCCCGTCGTATGCGCCATTGCCAGTACCGTCCTGGTCAGTATATCCTGATCGCGGGCGAGCAAGCGCCGGGGCTTTTTTTCGTGTTGCAAGGGAAAGTACGCCTCTCGCGCACCGCACCCGATGGGCGCGAGCAGGTGTTGGCGATGATCGGCCCTGGCGAGCCATTCGATCCGGTTCCGATCTTTGATGGAGACCCGAACCCAAGCAGCGCCCGTGCGATGAGTCCAGTGACGTGCCTCTTGCTCTTGCGCGAAGATCTGCTGGTGTTGATCGAACGACACCCTGGCTTGGCCTTCTCCATGCTGGGCTTGATGGCGAGTAAAGTACGCGAACTGGCCGGTTTAGTTGAAGATCTCGCCTTCCGCACCGTGCGTGCCCGCCTCGCCCGCCAACTCCTCGCCGAAGCCTCCGAGGGTGCGGCCGATCTCACCCACCAAGAACTAGCCGAGCGCACCGGCACCATCCGCGAGATTGCAGGCCGCGCCCTGCGCCGCCTCGCCGAAGAGGGCCTGGTGCGCCTCGAACGTGGCCGGGTGATCGTCCTTGATCCCGAAGGGTTAACGAAGGTCATTGAGGAGTAGATTATACTAGAATACCCTTATATTTCCATAACTTGTAGGGTAGAAGAGACAGATGACTTTTACTATTGAGACTGAACAAGAAAGCGATAATCGCTGGATAGCAGAAATTTTAGAACTCGCAGGTGTACTCGCCTATGGTCATACCCAAGAGGAAGCTATAGCACGCGCAAAGGCGCTGGCACTGCGCGTACTTGCAGACGCTTGGCTTCAATTAAGGAACAGTGCGTAGGGGCGCGTCGTGACGCGCCCCAAATTGGAATCATTCACCCATAGAGTACCGGGTAGTGTCACCCTGAGCGGAGCCGAAGGCGAAGCGAAGGGTCTCGGTCGGGGATTTCGCGCCTCATACCGGGACGCTTCGCGTCGCTCAGCGTGACACAACAACGAAATGCTATTCCGATACCCCGGCTAGGTTCTTAGCTTGAGGTGTATAGGGCACGTCGCGACACGCCCCTACGGACGCCCGAAGGTAGCACCGGCTTCCAGCCGGTCACGATGCACCACCGACCGGCTGGAAACGGACGCCCGAAGGTAGCACCGGCTTCCAGCCGGTCACGATGCACCACCGACCGGCTGGAA
>RRYU01004645.1_pt1 | contig 16925 bp, 15 predicted proteins | sample 2162651 | NCBI WGS metagenome assembly RRYU01 (sample SAMN10267283, study PRJNA491782) | microbial mat metagenome | isolation source: biomat in the production well | place: Japan: Minami-Kanto gas field, natural gas well KTG3 | collected 2017-06 | reverse complement strand
TTTGATTTGCGCCGCAAGGTGTTGCTCGGTGCATCTCTGCTTATCGTCGCTTTCAATGCATGGGTATACACGAGCTCTACTTTTGATGGAGGAAGACCTCTTGATATCGCTTCGGTCATTGTCTTTACCGTCGGAAACGGTATTGCGGAAACATTTATGTTCTATGCGTTCTTTGTGCTGGGAGAAAAGCTTGCCGGTAAGCTCTCTGACGATTCATGGCAATTGATACCCAAACAAACTGAGTTTATTACAGGGGTCATTGTTTTTATGGTTTACAGTGGGTTCATTCACGGTTTGTTCTGGATTGATTTGTTGCCGGAACATGTCAACCAGGCAAGTTCATTGAAACCGTTGTTTATGCCGACGCAGATCCTGATCGCCGGGAGCTGGGCGTTGAGTTTTTTCTGGTATCGTGATCTTCCGTCTGTTTTTGTTCTACATGGTCTTGTGGATTTGACTATGATCTTGAATGTGAAATTTTCCCTTTTCGGGTAAAAAACGTGCTGTGCGTCTTGATTACCATGGATCCCCGGGTCAAGCCCGAGGATGACAGCCATGAAGGGGAGCTGAACTATTAATGATTGCTATGAGGGCGGAAAACCCTCTGTAGAGCAAGCATCAGGTGTGGGATGAGTCTTAATAGAGTTACGTTTTTAACGTTTTATTTTTGAATTTTGACTGTAAGCGAATGCGATACTCAGGAACGGTTCTGGTTGCCGGAGCTACCGGACGAACAGGTCAATGGGTGGTCAAACGCCTTCAGCACTATGGTATCGATTACCGGCTTTTCGTGCGTTCGGGAGAAAAAGCCATCGGGATATTCGGGCCTGAAGTTGTCGATCGGCTTACCATAGGCAGCATCGAGCGAGAGGATGATGTCGATGCTGCGGTAAACAATGCCGACGCCGTGATTTGCGCAGTTGGCGGGAATGTTATGGACCCTGATTCGCCCCCACCTTCCGCTATCGATAGAGATGGCGTTATACGTCTCGCTTTTCGATCAAAAGAACTGGGTATTACAAGGTTTATTCTTGTCAGTTCTCTGGCGGTTACCAAGCCTGATCATCCGCTGAACAAATATGGAAACGTATTGACCATGAAACTCGAGGGTGAGAATGAAGTGAGAAGGCTTTATCGTGAGAAAGGGCTCAGTTATACCATTTTGAGGCCGGGTGGATTGATCGATGAGGAGAGTGCTCTGCAGCATGCGATGTTATTCGATACAGGAGACCGGATTGAAACAGGAACAATCAATCGAAGCGATGTCGCTGAAGCTGCCGTGGAATCGCTTTGGATTTCTGAAGCACAAAACCTCACGTTCGAGCTTATCCAGCAGGAGGCGGCTCCCCAGACATCGTTTGAGCAGTATTACAAAAAGGTCGTTCAAGAACGGTAGTATACTTGTTGATTTGTTGAGTCATGCCGGACTTGATCCGGCATCCATGTAGATAGCCGAGATTGGCAATGGATCTCCGGGTCGCGCTTCGCTTGCCCGAGGATGACAAAAGGGAAAACTTGTTTTTCAGCACTTTTCACTTCCTGAGACCCCTTAATCTTATATTTTCATTAGCACTTCTTCCCTCTCAGGGCCGTATCCATTTTCTCCCAAAGCGGCCTAACCTTTTTCATGGTAAGTTTTAAGAGAATATTGAAACCCATACCGGCAATCGAGCGGTAACGTATTGTACCGCCGGTGCCCTGTACAGCACGGATTTTCGGCACGAGTTTTTCTGCCACTTTTTCCGGTGATTCAGCGATCAGGTCCAGGAACTCTTTCGTTTCAGGGGAAGTGTCGCGGAAAAGCAGGTCGGTTTTAACCAGGCCCGGGCTCAGTTCATGGATACCTATTCCGGTTAATCCTTGTTCGATCAATTCTCTTTCCAGGAAAGAGCTTACAGCTGCAACGCCAAGTTTCGAAGCTTTTATGCGGTATGTTTGAACGAGATAGTTTCGCTCCTCTTGAGGAAAAGCCCATGTTGAAAATGTGGAACAACGGCAGGTCTTCAGATGGCTGACGGCTCATAATCTCAACGGCTATCTTCGACATCAGTAAGGAGCCGAAAAGGTTTGTGGTACAGGTTTCCATAATATCCTCTGAACCGAGTTCCCATAAAGATGCCTTATGCATGCCTGCTGTTCCGGCGTTATTAATCCAGCGGTCGACCTGGCCCAGGCGTGTTATGATTAAGGATTTGAAAAGATCGAGATCATCCTGGATGCTGACATCACGACATAGTCCGTATATTTCACAGCCTTTGATTTCTGTTTTCAATGATTCAACCGACCGGTCGAGTTGTTCCCGGTTTCTTCCGGAGATAATCACCCGGTCTCCGTGCAAAAGAAACTCACGTGCAAGCGCATAACCAAGTCCTTTGCTTCCCCCTGTGATGAAGATGCCGAGACTTTGTCCGGGGCCTATGTTCGGATTGCTCATAGGCAAAAAATAGATAAAAAATGACTTTCATCGATTCAAAAAGATGTGTGCTGTTATTACTTGTTTTGTTTTTTTGTAAAGTTCTTTGTTTTTTAAAGAACTTTGTGAACTGTCAAAAAAAACAGGCCTCTATGAGCACCTGTTTTTCCTGTACGCCTACTACTCAGTTCAATAGGTGATAACTTTTTTATGTATTTTTGCTTCTTCCACCCACTTTTCCACCTCCTGCCTGGATGGTTCCTTTTCGAGGATCATACTTTTTTTGTTGACATCAACCAGTTTGTCATACAGGTTCGAAGGATTGCGATGTGCAAGTTCAGGCACCGTATCGACACCGGAAACTTCGAGAAGCTTGGCCCGTTTCAGATCGATACCTTTTATTCGGCATAAGTCCGCATAGTTAACGAGAGTCAGTACTTCTTTTTTCGACAAATCGCTTTCAGCGGCCACCTCCACCCTGCCCGACGGGGTTTTTCCTCTCTTCAGAAGAGCTTCACAGGTAAAAATACCTGCGCTTTCCAGTTTATCGGCGACAACAAACCCGAGAGGCTCGAACTCTGTTGCCAAAGAATTCTGTGCAGAAGGCTCCCCAAACAAATTTTTCAGCTGTTGCCTCCCTCCTCCGACGGATAGCGTTACACGCTCAACGCTCTCTCCTTGTCCACGGTTTTCCGGGCTGTCGGAAAACGGCAGCATGTGCTTGCAGAAATCAACCATGACATTGATCTGCTCTTTGAACGGAATCGATTGTCTGGCTGCATCAATACTGGACTGAAGCGCAGCTCCCATACCCGAAAAAGCCTCATCGAGCGCGGCTTGCCCCTGCATCTCCCCTTTCTGTATCCTGTCTATAACATTGGAAACTCCCGGCACGAATCTTTCGGCTGCTGATTTCCCCATCTCCACGCTATAACTGAAAAGGGAAAACGGATTGCTTAAAACCATACGTCTCACTTCTTCAGGGCGGGAAAGAATGCGAATCACTCCTTCATTGACAATTGTAGCCTGACAGGCAAGCCTCGCACCTTCATCGATCTGTTTCTCTGACAAGAAAGCAAGCTCTACATCACTCAGGGGCGAAAGACAATCCTTTCCTTCAAAAACAGTAACATAACAGGTCTGACAGATGCCCAGACCGGCGCAAACATAGCCGACATGTGCCTTGCTATCCAGCGCAATCCTGGAAAGTTTTTCGCCAACTGCCCCCTGACTGGGTTTGTCGTTAATGATAATATTCATAAATAATTTAAATTAAAGATTTTATAAAGGGAATAGTGTAAGTAAAAAAATATATTCTCTTAAAATGTAGTAAAATAACGACAAAAAGCCGGTCAGGAATATGAGAACTCATGACCGGCTTCGAGTATGTCGATTTTTACAACTATTCAGGGTGCTTTCACAATACAATCCATGGGACAAACTGTGATACAGGCTGGTTCATCATAGTATCCTTTGCAGCCTACGCATAGTGCTTCATCGATCACATAGGTTTCAGCTCCGGCTGAAATTGCCTGAACCGGACACTCAGTAACACAAACACCGCAACAACCACAAGATTCAAGGATTTTATATGCCATTCCCCCCCCTGATCCCTCTTCCCCGATTGTTGCCGGATCTTCCTCTTCCACAGGAACCGCGTCCACCGAGACCTGTGTCGGCACGAAAAACCTGTCCGGTTTCATCGTTGTGTTTTCGATGGATAACGTTGCCTCCGCATTTCGGACAACTCTGCGGCCTGCCCGTACCAAAAGGAACAGACCATACATTACTGCAATCCGTGCAGTAGAACATTCTTTGTTTCATAATAGTGTGTCAAGTATATGTTAAAGAAAAACAAATCAAAGAAATTATAAGCATATGCCCATAATTAAACAATACAATGCAAGCTGTTTTCTAATAATTCCTCAAGAGTATCAAAGAAAACATACTTGATCCTTACTGTTTCCATACGGCAAGCCTGTGCCATATGGAACAAATCTCTCAAGGAATTGTAAAAAAAGGTGATACAAGAAAAAGAACACAACAGTAAACTAATGATCCGTACAGAGCATAAATGGAATTTCGCAGTTGATCGGGGTGGAACATTTACCGATATCGTAGGATTCGATCCCGAGGGAAACCTGCATACACGCAAACTCCTTTCGGTATCGAAAGCCTATAAGGATGCGGGTATTGCGGGAATCAGAGCCATGCTTGGCCTTTCTCCGGAAAACCTCCTTGATCCCGACCGGATAGAGTGTATACGTATAGGAACCACGGTTGCCACCAATGCCCTGCTCGAAAGAAAAGGTGCGAGTACTGCACTCTTCATAACAAAAGGCTTCGAAGATCTGCTTGCCATCGGCAACGGTACTCGTCCGGAGCTGTTCAATCTGCGCATAAACAAACCGCAACCGATTTACAGCCATGTAAGCGGTATCAATGAACAAACAGATGCGGCAGGCAATATCCTAAAAGAAATCGACACCGCGGAAGCTGAACGAACCTTGCTGGAAATTCAGGACCTGGGCTATGACAATCTTGCTATAGTTCTCAAGCACTCATGGATAAACCCGTTGCACGAACAAATTCTGGCGCGTATCGCCCGTAAAAAAACCGGATTCAAACATGTTGTGGCTTCACATGAAGTCATGCCCCTTATCAACTTCCTCAAAAGAGGCCAAACCACAATGATCGAGGCCTATCTCGGGCCTGTTCTTTTCAGCTACGCCGAGATGCTGAGAAAACTTGCCGGCCCGGTAAGAATCGAGTTCATGCAAAGCTCCGGAGGCCTTATCGATGCCACAGACCTGCATGCAAAAGACACGATTCTATCCGGACCTGCCGGGGGAGTAATAGGCTTCGGGACACTTTCCACAAGACTCGGCATAGACCAATCCATAGGATTCGACATGGGCGGTACATCAACGGATGTATCCCGTTACGACGGAGAGTATCATCATGTCTTTGAAAGTTCTGTGGCCGGTGTTCCTTTTTACACGGACATGCTCGACGTCGAGACCGTTGCTGCAGGAGGAGGCTCGATTCTTTCCTTCGACGGAGAACGGCTTCTCGTCGGCCCCGAATCGGCAGGATCGAACCCCGGCCCGGCATGTTACGGTCTTGACGGCCCGCTTGCCGTTACCGATGCAAACCTCCTGCTTGGAAGAATTATTCCTGAATTCATGCCTGAAACGTTCGGGAAAAAACACGATAAACGTCTTGACAAAAACATCATCATCGAGAAGTTCACCGATCTTGCTTCAGCGGTCAATAAGGCAACCGGTCGATCTTATTCGCCCGAAAATCTTGCCGAGGGTTATCTCAAAATTGCAAATGAAATCATGTGCCGCGCGATGAAAAAAATCTCCGTCTCGCGGGGTTATGATATCCGGCATCATGCACTTGTGTGTTTCGGGGGAGCAGCACCTCAACACGCTTGCGACATCGCCCGAATACTCGGCATCAAAACCATCATCGTTCATCCACTTTCAAGTGTACTTTCGGCATACGGGATAGCCGTTGCAGATCGACGTGAGCGCAAAGCACAGGCTGTGATGGATCTTTTGACGTCCAGACTGCTTCAAAATCTTGAGAAAACAGCAAAGTCCGAAGCCGACCACCTGATCGGACGGCTTCATGACGAAGAAAACAAGACCGCGATAACAACCAGAATTTTTCTGGATCTCAGGCCGAAGGGGACAGACGCCTGGTTATCCATTCCGGCAGGCAAAGGCTGTGAACATGTCTCTTTCGATCCCATGGAAAAAATACTGGCGCGATTCAAAGACGAATACTACAGCAGATTCGGCTTCAGAGCTGGCGCTGAAGCTGTTGAGGTTGTCAATATGAGAACAGAGGTCTCAACAGCTTCTCCCGCACCTGACCCGAAACCCTCTCCCCTGTCGAAAAAAAAGCCCGCTCCTGCTACCCCGAGCTATTCAAGAAAGGTGTGGCTTTCCGGAACATATCAACATATCCCTGTGTTCGACAGGGGCTCACTGAAGCCGGGACACCTGCTTGACGGCCCCGCTATGATCGTAGACGACCAGCTTACTCTTCTTGTTCAGGAAGGGTTTGCAACCGAAATGGATGCAACGCATAATCTTATTCTCAGAGACGTGGCCGGAACATCAGCCATGTATGAGAGATATATAACCGATGATGCAAAACCCGATCCGGTAATGCTCGAGGTGTTCAACAACCTGTTCATGAACATTGCCGAGCAGATGGGTTACACTCTTGCCAATACCGCTCACTCCGTCAACATGAAAGAGCGGCACGATTTCTCATGCGCGCTGTTCGACAATGAAGGAAGGCTCATCGCCCACGCTCCACATATACCGGTACATCTCGGTGCCATGGAAACAACGGTTCGGCATATCATCCATGAAAATCGTGACACCATGCGCGAAGGCGACATGTATCTCGCAAACAACCCGCATCAGGGTGGCTCCCATCTTCCCGATATAACGATCGTCACACCTGTTTTCTGCAAGGGAAAAAAACCATCCTTTTACCTTGCCAACAGGGGACATCATGCTGATATCGGAGGCATCACACCGGGCTCCATGCCTCCATCGAGCCGGACTATTCATGATGAAGGCGTCGTTGTGGGAAACTTCCTGCTTGTTCGTGAAGGAACATTTCGTGAGCATGAAGTGCTGGAACTGCTGTCATCCGGGGACTATCCGGCCAGAAACCTTTCAGAAAGACTCTCCGACCTGAAAGCGCAGGTGGCCGCCAACAATAAAGGGATGACCGAGCTACAGAGAATGAATGCCGCATACGGCACAAAAACTGTACTGCAATACATGTCATTCATTCGTCAAAATGCCGAACATGCCATGCAGAAAGCCCTGATTAAACTTGCCGGTTCCGCAGGAGTCTTTTACTCAACGTTTTCCGATCATATGGACAACGGTGCCAAAATCTCCGTCTCCGTTCAAGTCTCTGCCCCGAAGGGAAAAAATCCTGAAATCGTGATTGATTTTTCCGGAACAGCTCCGGAGGACAGCGAAAACATCAATGCCCCCACTGCAGTCACGACCGCTGCTGTTCTTTACACACTGCGCTGCCTTATCGATGAAGACATTCCCCTGAACTCGGGCTGCCTTGAACCGGTTACCATCATCATACCGGAAGGCTCATTGCTCAACCCCTCACCTGAAGCTGCTGTGGCGGTCGGCAATGTCGAAACATCACAGCGAATCGTCGACGTGCTGCTCGGAGCACTTGGAAAAGCTGCTGCATCACAAGGCACCATGAACAACCTTCTCTTCGGAAAACATGATAACTCAGGTGGCCAGTACTACGAAACCATACCCGGCGGCTCCGGTGCCATAGAGGGCAGTGATGGAGTGCCCGGTGTACAAATACACATGACAAATACCCGTATAACCGATCCGGAAATACTCGAACAGCGATTCCCTGCTGTACAGGTAACTCGTTTTTCCTTCAGGAAAGAATCAGGCGGAACCGGAAAATGGAATGGAGGCAACGGCATTGAAAGAGCTCTTCGCTTCAATGAGCCGATGCATGTCAGCGTGATTTCCGAAAGAAGGGAAACAGCTCCATTCGGACTTAAAGGAGGCGAAAACGGGGCGAAAGGCATCAACATTCTGATAAAACCCGATGAAACGGAAACATCTCTGGGGTACCGGGTTGATCAGGTGTTTCAGCCGGGAGAAACCATATTGATCAAAACTCCCGGAGGCGGCGGATACGGCGGTTAGCCGTAAAGACACCAAAAGGAACACCGAGCAACACCCCCCATGAAAGCATCCGGCCGGTCAATGCCGTCAGGCCTTTTGCGTCGACAGCAAGCATGACGCAGGCGAGGCTCAATGCCATTGGATACAAAAGCAAAAAAAGATAATCCAGTCCGGTTTTGAAAAAGGCTCTCTGCGCCATGCCCGTTTCCTTCCGGATCCTGACATTGGCCTCTACACGTTGCAGACTGAACGGAATATCCATGGCTACCACTCTTGAAGGAACAACCGAAAGCCTGGTCCGGAGTGTAAGGCCTATACCGTAACGAACAATCATAAGCACAAAGGCCGCTGTGCCCAACCACACCATAACCGCTCCGTGCTTCTCAACCGGAAGCCAAAAGTAAGGATTGCTCATTTACTTCGCTGCTGTGTTCACCCTTTTCGCGGCGTTACCGGGCGAGGACGAAAACAAACTCCAATTCGATTTATCACTATTTTTTTATAAGATAAAGATATTGCCCTTATGGATCAGAAGTTCAAACCCCCTCATTTTTTATGAACGCTTTCTTTAAAAAATCCCTGATACTGCTTCTCAGCGCAAGCATCATCGGACTGACAATATTTTTCAGCCTGGGCTTTCTGGTATCACAATATGAAAGCAAGCCGGAAAAAGCCGATGTCATTATTATACTTGGCGGCGATGACGGGCTTCGTGTAGAACAGGGCGGCAAGCTCTACAACGCGGGATACGCTCCGAATATTCTTGTAACGGGAATTGACATCAGGTACTACCGCCCCTCACAACCCAACTGGCGGGAGCGTCGGCTTATGGAGCTCGGTGTACCTGAAACGGCCATTACCGTCGATACCAGGTCCGAAACCACCTGGGAAGAGGCGGTGAACTCGGTGGACACAATGACGGAAAAAGGATGGAACAGCGCCATCGTTGTGAGTGATCCTCCTCATATGTTTCGTCTTTTCCACACCTGGAGCAAAGCTGTCGGAGAAACGCAGAAAAAATTCATCCTGGTTTCTACAAAGCCGGAATGGTGGCATCCGCTGCTCTGGTGGGGCGACAAAACAAGCTACAGGTTTGTTATCAGCGAAGTGCAGAAAAGTCTTTATTACGCTCTCGTACACTTCTGAAAACCCTGAAGATTTGAACAGAATTGCGCTGTTTCCGACCCCTGCGCAGAAAGAAGAGTACCTTGAAATGCCATTAAGGACCGTATTGTCGTAACGCACCGGTACGATCAGAACATCGCATGATCACCAAGTTCCTGCCCTGTCAGCCCCTCTTTCAGAACACGTTTATAGAAATCCCGAAGGGTATCGGTTCCGTATGAAGGAGTTGCATCGGCATCATACATTCCCGTTTCAGGGTTCAGCACCAGCATCGACTCGGAGCAGTAATATTTGCCTATCCGGGCGAACTCCGCCTTGTCCTCCAGCTTGGGAAAAACCTTTGCCAATACACTCAGAACAGGGATGATAACGTCAAACATGCGGATCGGCATGTTTTTGAACTTCGGTTCACGCCCCAGCAGTTCAAACAACATCTCGCCCTGCTCACGAGCCGAAATCGCCTTACCCGGACCACCGACAGGAAGAATCCTGTTCTGTTTTACCGGATCTTCCAGACAATCCGCCATGAACCGAGCAAGATCCTGTTCGCTTATAGGTTTGCAGGAAGTCAGTTCTCCGTTACCGAACATGACGTACGGCTTTCCTTTTTTAACCGATGCAACCTGGCCCGCAATGGATTTGAAGAATGCCGTCGGGCGAACAATCGAGTAGGTCAACCCGGACTCGATAAGTTCCTTCTCGAATTTGAGTTTCGCTCTCTGGAACTCCAGCAGCGGCTTCTGCACACAAATTGCCGAAAGTAGAACAAAATGAGTGGCGCCAGCGGTCTTTCCTGCATCAAGCGCGTTACGGGTAGCCTGATAATCGATATTCCATGAATCCTTCACTCCCCCGTTGCGTGAGGTTAAACAGGAATAAACAACATCAAAACTCTCCCCCTTTATCCCGTTTTTCAAGAGCGAATCCATACTGCTGACATCACCGAAACGCACCTCGGAACCCTTTAGTTGCTTCCGTGTTTCTTCAGTTGATGAAGAGGCACCGATACCGGAACGCTCTCGGGCAAAACTCACCACATCATACCCTCTGGAGACCAGTTCACGTACAACGAACTTACCGATATAACCGGTAGCCCCTACAACAAAAATACGCTTTGGCCGATCTGTCGATGAATCACCTGCAGAAACCGATGCACCTGAAGGCAGCGAAGGAGAAGTCACGGAACCATGAGAGTTTTCATTACAAAATACTGTGATGCGCCTGAGAAAGGTTACAGGTCAGGAATATAGCAAATATTTTGGCTGACCGTATCACCTGCACATGATCACCCAATAAACCAATGGCCCCGGATAATCCGGAATGCTACTGATTGCGCCCATCCTCCATTACCCTTTTATAATATGATTTGCTGGTATAAAGCGCAGCTGCAGGATTGTGTGCAAGTACACGGTCTTTTACAATGAGCGTAGTGGCAAAGGCACTCGAATGTTTGCTGAAAAGGGCGTCATGTCCTACACAGAGCCCGATAATCACATTGAGATCAGCCCCCCATTCGTTGAGCAGTCTGGCCTGCAGGATCGGATTGCACATCCCCTCGAAGTTCCCCGGCCTGATCTTCAGATCATCGTCAAGACCAATCCTGCTTTTATCCACTGAACCGATTTTGCAAAGCACGGAGTAAGGCTCAAACCCGTTCGTTTTGAGAATCTTTGAAAAAATCCGTGTCTCCTCAATCAACCCCACGCAGGTCGCAAGCCCTATTTTATGCGCACCGAAGCGTCCGGCAAACGCAAGAACCTCCTCAACACGAGTTAGCTTACCATAATAAAGACCTTCGACCTCAGCAGCAACCCTCGCTGTCCGGGCATCATCTGCGTCCCCACAATATTCACGTGTCACGCTTTCAAGCTCGTTCGGCTCTACAGCCTCTCCCGGACAGAACTCCGGAAAACGACTTTCCTGATGGTAACAGTTTAAAAAACCACAATCAGAACAACTGACCTCGTAATCTCCGCCGCTCTTTTTCTTCATCTTCTTTGAGTCCATAACATCACCCCTTCCATTAATATAGCTATTTACGATCACGCTGCCCCATGAGAAAGAAAACTGTTTCGCGAGACTCTGAAACTCTTTTTTATTACAACGAAAAAACATGTCAGTCATTATCGTAAAAGAAAAAATAACATTAAGTTAGAGCTTATTTACCGGTCAATAGTATCCTCAACCCCTTAACATGGGAGGCAATCATGTCTAGACTCACCAGCACATTCGATTTGGTATCCGTACTTTCGTCTCATCCCGGAGAACTTGAGCTTTTTCAAAAAGACCCCAAAGAGGTTATCGAACGATACGGATTGACCGGTAAGATAAACGACGAAGATATAAGGGAGATTTTATCTTCCAAATCGCTTGAGAAGCACGGTTCATTCCTTGCAAAAAGCATTACCGTCATAGAGTGTCCTAATGCAGGGACATAAACAATTTCCGTGGTTTATCCACAGTCTTGCAACAAATCTGTCGACAGCCTGTCCTGCAGGTTGCAAACACTGCCTCTGGCAGGCAAGACAAAAGAGAATAGCACTGCAGCATGGAGTAATGAACCGGAATGAAATGCTGGCTCTCGCTGAGGTTGCCCGGTCATTCGGCATTAAGGAAATCGTTGCTTCGGGCGGTGAACCATTCAGCCGTCCTGAAGCTTTGGCGGCACTTTCCACCATTTGTGCAAGTAATGCTCTTGGTCTTCATGCCATTACCTCGGCGGTCTGGGCTGATACACCCATGATAGTTGAAAACATGCTAAAAAAAACCGGTCCATGGTCAAGGCTTGCCGTAAGTATCGATAACTTTCACCAGGAATCCATTCCACTGCAGAACTGTGTCCATGTACTGAATGCCGCCGTAAAACTCGGCATTCCCATCACGATCGCATCTGTGGAGGGAGCCGATGATGTCGTCCAGGATATCCCTGAATCAATAAAGGAGAACATACCTGTTGTCTCACAACCGCTAATGGGCGTGGAACACATGCATTGGAAAGAACTCGACGGTCCATGTATCAATATGTCAGTCCCTTATTGCGAAGACGGCGACATGGTTTACGGATGCTGCGGAGACCTTTGTGAAATGGGAGAAAACAGTCCTGTATATTTTGGAAAAACCGATACGCTGGCGCTGAAGGGTATCGCGGATGACCGTATCAGGCTCATCAAGTATCTTCGTCTGTTCGGCCCACGTTCTCTCTACACAGCTCTTACTGACGAAAATCCCTCGGACTCCTCTCCGTATACGAGTCAATGTGAACTTTGCACTGCAATTTTCAGTCTTCCGAATTCAACCGGACGGGTAACGGCTTTTCTGAACTCCGAGAAAACGCTTGCACGTATTGCTCTTGCCGAAGCTGTCCTGTTTTCCAATACCCGTCCCGACATCAATTCCGTTATGCATAGCTCATCATGACCACTATCGACAGTACGCTTCAGTTGTTCAATGAACTGTTCGGTGATCCACGGCGGCACGTCGACTTCCTCCGACAGCCGGAAGGGTTTTTGGAAAAGCGGGGACTGCAAGAACTTCTTCCTTACGTCCCGGAACTTCTTGAGCGACCATTTCCGCAGTCATCCTGTCATCTCGATACGGCAATAATCTGCCTTACGGAACACTGCAACCTGAACTGTATCCACTGCTCGATCAACGCTTCACCCGGAGCAAAAAAACATATCGAACAGGATGTGCTTCGCGAAAGCATCGATCAACTGGCAAACCTTACAGTAAGAGTCATCAAACTTACCGGCGGAGAGCCCTTGACATATCCGAATATCGATACATTCATACTGCAGGCTCTTCATGCGGGCATGTTCGTTGAAATAGAAACATCCGGCACGCTTCTTACAGAAAACTTTCTGAAAGCCCTTGATGGATTTCAGGAACACATACGTTTTGCCGTTGGATTCGACAGCCTTGATGCCGCAACCTATGAACGTTTCAGAAACACCTCCGGTGCATTCGATCTGATCACCAAAGGTTTTGCACTTCTCAGAGAGCACGGTTTCAGCGTCAAGATAATGACCGTTCTCTCGACGTTGAACCGTCACGAAATTCCGGACATTATCGACTGGACACTATCGAACTTCAGAGAAAAAGGATTTCACCGCCTCCTTCCCGTGCTTTCATCATTCGGACGCGGCAAAACATCCTCTCACGACACCGGCCTTGACACGGTTCAGCTCGATTCCTTTCTGCATAACGAATACTTCCCTCTTTTCCGAAAACATATAACCGAAGAAAAAGAACCAAAAATCAATATCGGACTACCCTTAGCGCTTGTACCCTTCGATCTGCCCATGTATCCGATATGTGGTTGTGGAACAAAGAAGATCGGTATAACTCCCAGGGGAACCGTTGGGCTCTGTCATCTGATCGAGGGTCACAACTTTGCGGTCAGCGGCACCGTAAACGAACCACTTGAAGAACAATGGCTACATGGCAAGCCATTCAAAACCATGCGCTCGCTTGAAAGATCGGATATCAGGGGCATCTGCAGCGAATGCAGGTTTTTTCGGGCATGTACAGGCGGCTGCAGGATACATGCCGCATCACTATACGATAATGCAGGATATTCCGATCCGACATGCCAGTCATTCAGCGATACAGGATTTTTTCCTGAAGAAAGCCGTTTAAACTGAACCGTGTCAACTTCAGAAAGACGTTTTTTTAGGGGAAACTTCTGCAATGAGCTTTCGAAAGCTGAAATCCTGTTCGTAGATGCGCAACCCGTAGTAGAGGCCAAGGCCGACAAGATACACCATGGCACCAGACCAGATAAAGTCGCTTGCGAAATGTCCCCCCTGTACCATCCGGCCGGCTCCCATCAGTATGCCGTAGCAAGACCCCCCGACAAGCCAGGTCATCGCCAGCGCCTGTTTTCTGTGCCGGTAAAGAAAATAGGGAAATATCATAAAAAAGCCGACCGAAGCGTGGCCGTTGGGAAACGAGTTGTACTTACCCTTTATGCGGTAAAGATTACGAAGTATGTCCCACTCAACAGCACCCTGACTGGATTCGAGCATCTTTTCATATTTCCGGGAACTGACAAACTCGCCTTTGACAAGAGGAGGAACAAAAGCTCGTTGCCCACCAAATTCCACAATTTCTCTCGGTCTTGGCCGTCCCCAGTATTCCTTGAATATGGCATTAACCAGTAATCCGGGACCAAGCACCATCAAAAGGGCGATAAACGCGAACGCCCGCCTGTTGGCTTTCTGAAACCCGGTAAACGTACTGATGAACCACATAAGGAGCGCAACCACGGAGATTATCATAGCCGGGGCTGGTCCGTAGTCATACAAAAAAACCCACAACGCATGATTCCTGAATACCCATTCACCGTCGCTGTAGAGCATTTCCTGCAAGGCAATATCGATATCCCACACCAGAAAAGGGAGGGTCAGCAGCACAAAAAAAGCAAGGGAGATGGCAAATTCCCTGAAAAAGGTATTCCTCATTGTTATCGGTAAAAACTGGAAATAAACAAATCCATTCGGCGGTGTAAATATATTATATACCGACGCTTCCATCAATACTTCATTCCGGAAGCCCTGTTCTTTTTTCAGGCTAAGCGATATTAAGGATAGGCTTTAACCGGCGAAACAAAGCCTGCAGGCTTCAATGCCATGAGGGAACAACTGATTTTGTTGAGGATGTTTTCGGCCGTGTTTCCGATCAGAAAACCGAGAATACCGGTTCTGGCAACGGTTCCCATGACAAGCATATCGACAAGCTCTTTTCCGACAAACTCCGGGATAAGGGTATCCGGCCGTCCCCTCATCCGGAAAACCTGATGATCGGAACCGATACCGGCCTCCTCAATCAATGATGTCAAAAGAACCTGATGATCGGACTCCGCCTCTCTGACATTCCTTGCGTGCTCTTCTTCAGAGATATTCGCCCACGCTTTGTAACGCAGGAACTGTTCATACTCATAGTCCCAGCAGGAAAGGATACTCAATGACCCGCCCAAGGCATCCGACATGGAACGTGACAGCTCGAGCAGTTGCAGTGAAAGCGATTTTTCCAAAGGGTCACGGCTTTCCGGGTCGACAGCTACCGCAACCCGGATTTCCCCCTCTTTATAGCATACAGGTCTTGCAAGCCAGAGGGTACAGGGGCATTTTCGAAGCAGCGTCATATCCATGGCCCCAAAGCCCCTGCCTTCCTCTCCCGGCTCTGCCTCCTTGACCACAAGATCGTACCCGTCGCGAAGCACATGACGGATCACCTCGATTGCAGGAGGAACCTCCACCTCTTTCTGCATTATGCGGCAAAACTCTTGGCCTTTATTCAGGTTCAGCATTTCTTTGGTCTTCTCAAGAGCAGCATAGAACTGCTCTTCAAGATACTTCCTGTAGGTATCGGAATATGCTCTCTGTGTTTTCGGAAGAGCCGGATAAACAAGAAGAATATCCAGTGTCAACCGGTTTGAAACAACAAGTTGCAGAGCCTGTTTCAAGCCCTCGGTTTCATCGAAAATCCCGTTTGTGACATACAGGATAGAGTTAAATTTTCGCATGATGCTTCTCCCTGACGGATTTGTGAATATTTTTCTCCAACGGCAATTCACACTGCATAGCTTCAGCCAACCGTTTAGCAGCACGTTCCGCTGCATCGTAAAACGGCAAAAACACCACATCGGCTCCTTTAGACTTCAGTGAATCCCGTTCGTCGATCTTTTGGGTCGAAACCGCTATTTTCCCCATGTATTGCTGCTGTTTGAGCGCATCGATCAGCGCAATTCGAGGGTCTTCATGAGTCAGCCCGAGAAAGTCATAGTGTGCTACCGATGAAACAACCCACTGCACACCTTTGAGGGGAAGTGAGTCTATGAATTCCGGGTCGGAGGCATCACCATACATAGCATCGAAACCCTTCTTTTTCCATCTGTTTACTTCGTCGGGGTTGAAATCAATAGCAAGGATACGGTAGCCTTCTTTTTTTAAATGCTGTGCAACCGCTGAACCGTAACGTCCTATACCGAAAAGTATGATATCGTAATTACCGGTATCGAGCAGCTCCCGGTCCTCAGTTTCCTGAACAATGTGAACCCGTTTCTCAAAAATACCGAGCAAAGGCTCCAGAAACGCATAAAGCATATGCGAATAGGTTATCATATATACGGACAGGGCTATGGTGATCAGCCCCACCAGCGTAACCAGACCGAGAGCTTCGGAGGAAACATGCCCGAGCGTCAACCCCATGGCAATGAAGATCAGCGAAAACTCGCTGATCTGGGCAACGGTAAGCCCTGCAAGAAACGAGGTGCGTTTACGATATCCGAGCCCTCCCATGATAGTCATTACGATCAGGGGGTTACCGATAAGTACGAAAAGCGAGAACAAAATGGCAGGAAATATCTGGCTTCCAAGCAGTTCAAGCTCGATATTCATTCCCAATGCTATAAAAAAGAAAAGGAGCAAAAAATCGCGAACCGTGGCAAGACGGGAAACGATGGTTTCGCGAAAAGGAGTAGATGCAAGAGAAACACCGGCAAGCAACCCTCCAAGTTCCTTGCTGAAACCGAAGTAACTGCCGAGTGAAGCCAGAAGTGCCGCCCATCCAATGGCAAACGTAACCAGCAGTTCAGGAGATTTCACGATGCGGCTGATAATCGGTGTAGCGAGAAAACGGATGAATACCGTTACAAACACCAGCATAGCAGC
>RRYU01018915.1_pt1 | contig 16935 bp, 14 predicted proteins | sample 2162651 | NCBI WGS metagenome assembly RRYU01 (sample SAMN10267283, study PRJNA491782) | microbial mat metagenome | isolation source: biomat in the production well | place: Japan: Minami-Kanto gas field, natural gas well KTG3 | collected 2017-06 | reverse complement strand
GTGGCACTGCGATGATCATTTATTAGCTGTTTTTATGGCACTGCTGAGCAAGATCTGATGCGACGCCAAGTCATTGACCTTTTGTTGTACCTGGCCAAGAGGAAGAGGGAATCAAAGCACGATTTACCAAGCGCTATGAGGGCGAACTGGAGAAAATCATCGATAGTGGTCTCTCTGTCTCTAATCTCCCCCACCACAACCCGCGCAGCCGCCACAGCCTGACCCACCGGAGCCGCCGCCGCGTCCGCCGGAATCCAGCCAGCTGAAGACCTTGTATAAAACGAATAGACCGAAGGCCAGCTTGAGCCAGAACCAGATCCCGTATCCGTCCGGGTCCTCGGTGCAGCCCACCAGGGAGAAGGCGAATGCCGTCATCGCCAACCCCTTGAGCAGGATGGGCTTCGGCCGTTTCATCACCCAGGACGATGCCCGGTTGATGCGCACGAAATCCTCTATCCTGTCGAAGCGTTCCTGCACCGGCGGCCACAGGGCAGCGGGTGGGTGTTGTCCGAATTCGCCCGTATAGATACGCAGGGTCTGTTCATACTGGGCGCGGAAACGTGCCTGTTCGCTCGCGCCGCCTTGGGTAGGCAGGTGGTGCAGTTCACGCCCCAGGATATCTCGGCACAGGTCATGCCAATAGGAGTGGGTGTAGGCCATGTGCAGGTGCCAGGCCTGATCAACCTGGTCTGAAGGGGTCAGTTCCTGGTTGCTGACCAGTACCAGATAGATGAATCGCTTGTACTCGGCGATGACCTTCCGCGCATAGTCTGCGGGCCAGCCGTTTTCCCTCGCCAGCCTTGCGCAGAAGGATAGGACGGCGTCTTGCGGACCGATTTCCAGCCCGGAAATACGCATCCACAGATCGGGGTTTGTCATGGGCATGTTTTTTTCCACTAGATACCTGGAGCGTCTGGAATATATGTATTTGAGTCGAATTCCAGCAACAGTTCTTTACAAACACCAGGCATATGAAAACTCCTCTCGGAAAAGGCTGTGTCGCCATGTTGGTAAGATATGCCGCATGTCGATTGGTGAGGGAAGATGAAGAAAAAAGGAGGTCCTGGGGGGTATTCACATAGGTCAATCACAATGCCAGCCTGGCACAAGTGTGAAACACACCCTGCTCTGGGCGGGATGACGACTCTTCGCAGGCCACTGCATGCACTACTGCGACCGAGGACTGGCAAGTCCTTGCCCATCAGCAATATTTCATTTGGACCGCCCCTTGTCGGCCCTGCCAGTACTGAGCCAAAACCCTGAGTTGAAGGCTTGCCCACCCGTTCTGCAGGCGCGGGTGGGCAGCCAAGGGCTCGTATCTTATATCCCTAGCCGGGTCGATTTGCGATCTCCGGTGTCAGGGCACCAGGAATTCCACGATATTCGACAAACCGCCCTGGCATACGCCGTTGTAGGGCAGCACCGCCACTCCCATCTGGGTGCCGCTTGCCAGGCTGACCGATAATGAATTATTCACACCCAGGTCGAATTGTTGGACCGGGGTCAGCCCGGGAGACGGCGCATAGTAGAGGCGATAGCCTGTGGCTGTCGCAACGGGCGAGAAGGACAACTGGGCAAGGTTGCCCGCCACGTTCACGTTGATCTGAGGTGCGGAAGGAAGATCCTGTGGTGCACAGAGGTTGGCCGATATCCACATGGCGTAACGCGATACCCGGGCATAAACACCATAGTTGTTGATGGTCGCGCAGCCCAGGCCAAAACTGGTAACGCCCAGCTGAGTGTAGGCCCCGTTGATGGGAGCCACCAGCGGTCCACCGCTGTCCCCCTGACAGGTGTCGCGCGCACCCAGGGCATCTCCAGCGCACAGCATGTTGCCCGTTAGGGTGGGCACTGCGGTCTGGCAGGTCGAATTGTCCACCAAAGGTAAGTTCACCTGCCGTAATTCGGGTAGATAGACGTTGCCAGTCGACGAGGTGTTACCCCAGCCGATGGCGGTGGCCTGGGTCCCGGCTGCGGCCACACTGGCGTCGACGATCGGCCCCGGCAGCTTCATGACGGAAGACACGCCCACCGGAGAGGCCAGTTGCAACAGGGCGATGTCGTTGTCGTTGCTGACCGGATCGTAGTTGGGGTGAGCGAGGATACGCGACGCGGCGACCCGCTGGCCACTATCGGTATTCAAGTTATGGATGCCGACCACTACGTCCGGCAGTTTGCCGGTATCGACGAAAGTATTGGTGCTGTCTAGAAAGCAGTGGGCGGCAGTCAGCACCCAGTTTGGGTGGATGACAGTGCCGCCGCAGAACTGCCCAAAGAAAAGGTTCTGTTCTCCAGCGGTTACAATGGCTGCCATCCAGGGCCAGGACCCAGGCGTTGCCTCCACCCCGCCGACGATGCGCGGCTGTGGTGCGGGCATGCTTACGCCTGCGCCAGCCGGCACGCTGAGAGCCGCTGCAAATAGCAACCCCAGTCGCCGTAGCATCAGTTTCCGCAATCTCATATTGACTCCTCATTTCCATGCCAGGACTGGAGCTTATAGTTACCCATAACCGCCCACGTACGGTGTTGTGTCGTCACCTCTTGTCTTGGCAGCATAGTGAGGCACTTTCGAGTCGTCAATTTTGCGGCTGACCATTCGGGAATGAGTGGTGTTCGAGCTGTAATATGCAATCAAAGTCACAAAATCCGATGACCGGTGCGGAACCACTCTAAGGAGCCATATTCATTTCGACGAAATCCGATGGCACGCATTTACCCTTCTAAGTAAGCGACCCATTGCTAATCGACGCACCTCCCACGATCAATTGATTGGATCACTGATGACAGGGCCGATGGAGTTGACGGCGGTGTAAATGAAGGTCGCGCGGCCTGTCGATGTCATGAATTGGGAGGCACTTTTTTTCATTTTCTCCACCAAGTCCTTGTGCAGCTTGTTGGCCTTCGCCTTCTCTTTAGCCGTTACGGTTGCGGTTGAACCTTCCATAATAATCCTGAAAGTGAAACTGGGTGGGATGCCTTCGGAAGGAACAGGGTTTTTGCTAACGTCGGTAACACCCCTGATGTGGGTTGTATTGTGGCAGGCGTACACTCATGGGGTCCGTTGTGCATCCAGGATGGGGTATCCGGCATTTTCCAGCATGTGAATCAGCCGGATCAGGGGAAGTCCGATCAATGTATTGGGGTCGTCACCCTGTAAACTCTCGAACAGGGCGATGCCGAGCCCCTCGGATTTGAAGCTTCCTGCGCAGTTGAAGGGCAACTCCTTGTCCACGTAGGCCTCGATCATGGTCCTGGTTAGGGGGCGAAAGTAAACGTGAAAGGGTACGCATTCGGCCTGGTGCAGTCCATGTCGTGCGTCCAGCAGGCAGAGTCCGGTATGGAAGCTCACCTGTTTGCCAGAGGCCTGCTCCAATTGCTGTATGGCACGTTCCCGGTTGCCGGGCTTGCCGAGTATCCTGCCGTCGATACAGGCGACCTGGTCCGAGCCTATGATCAGTGCATCCGGGTGTAGGTCGGCCCCGGCGGCCGCCTTGAGGCGTGCGAGTCTCACAACCAGGTCTTCGGCCCGTTCGCCGGCGATCGCTGATTCATCGATGTTCGGCGCAAAACAACTGAATGGGATGAGCAGTTTGTCCAGCAGTGCCTTGCGGAAAGGGGAGGTGGATGCCAGTACGAGTTCAGGACGGTGACCGGGCTTGGCTTGTGTGGTGGTGGAGTTCATGATTTCCACTAAGATATGATGGTATGTGATAGGCGGTCGGCATTCTAACAAATGACGAACCCGGCGATCCTGGGATATATTTGGATAAGCAAAATCTATTAAATTTATCAACATTGACTATGAGTTTGCTACCCGATATACAGGTGGGTATATGTAAATCAACAGCCTATGCGCTGCAGGTGACTTCACGAGGCTTGACAGCCTGCGTCCTATCACCTAGAAACGACAGCGAAATCGATAAGAACAAGACGGGGGTGTGACTGTGGGCGTATCCGATCTGGTGATGGAAGGCCTGAATTTGATGTTGCTGGGCATGGGTATCGTCTTCAGTTTCCTCGTCATGCTGATTTTTGCGTTACTGGGTATGTCTCGGTTGGCAAGCTTCTTTACTGGCCCCGAGGAAGCAGGCAGTAAGCGGGTTGCCACAGCGCCAGAGGCAAGCATTCCGGGAACCGCCAATGACGAACTGATTGCGGTCATTGGAGCTGCCGTGGCCCGTTTTCGGGCAACCCGGCGGTAAACGGGAAATTTTAATTTGACATCTTGTCCACCTGAAGGCAGGTATCCATGAGTGAACGTAATCCCCTAGGCATTACCGACGTCGTCTTGCGCGATGCCCACCAGTCCCTGTTCGCAACGCGCATGCGCCTTGAGGACATGCTGCCGATCGCGGAGAAGCTGGATCGTGTGGGCTTTTGGTCCCTGGAGACCTGGGGCGGTGCGACATTCGATGCCTGTATCCGGTTTCTGGGAGAGGATCCCTGGGAGCGCCTGCGGCAACTGAAAAAGGCCATGCCTAATACCCGGCAGCAAATGCTGTTTCGGGCCCAGAACATCCTCGGCTATCGGCATTATGCGGATGACGTGGTCACCGCGTTTGTGGAACGGGCGGCAGAGAACGGCATGGACGTATTCCGCATCTTCGATGCGATGAATGACATCCGCAATTTTGAGACCGCCATCAAGGCCACTGTCAACGTTGGCATGCATGCTCAGGGCACCATGTCCTACACCGTCAGCCCGGTGCACAATATCGATTACTGGCTGGATATGGCGCGCCGCCTGGAGGATCTGGGGTCACATTCCATCTGTATCAAGGATATGGCTGGACTGCTGCGCCCCTATGTTGCAGAGGAACTGGTCACCCGTTTGAAAGAGACCGTCAGCCTGCCCATCGCCATGCAGTCACATGCCACAACCGGCATGAGTACCGCCACCAATATCAAGGCGGCCGAGGCGGGTATCGACATGGTGGACACCTCCATCTCCTCCATGTCCATGACCTACGGCCATTCTCCCACCGAGTCGGTGGTGGCCATTCTGCAAGGTACGGATCGGGATACCGGCCTGGACCTGATCCTACTGGAGGAGATAGCCGCCTATTTCCGGGTGGTGAGAAAGAAATACGCCAAGTTCGAGGGTGCCCTCAAGGGTATCGACTCACGCATCCTGGTGGCCCAGGTGCCCGGCGGCATGCTCACCAACATGGAAAACCAGTTGCGTGAGCAAGGGGCCAGTGATCGGCTGGACGAGGTGCTGGAAGAGATTCCCAGGGTGCGCAAGGACCTGGGTACAATCGCCCTGGTGACCCCCACGTCTCAGATCGTGGGTACCCAGGCGGTTATCAACGTCCTGACGGGGGAACGCTATAAAAACATCACCAAGGAAACCGCCGGTATATTGAAGGGGGAGTACGGTTCCACTCCGGCGCCGATGAACGAGGAGTTGCAGCAGCGGGTCCTGGGGGACGGTGAAGAGGTCATCACCTGCCGTCCTGCGGACCTGCTCGAACCCGAAGTCGACAAACTCACGACGGAACTGGAGGGACTTGCGCAGGAGAAGTCCATTGATCTGGCCGAGAATGTAATCGAGGACGTGCTGATCTATGCCCTGTTCCCACAGGTTGGCCTGAAGTTTCTGATCAACCGCAACAACCCGGATGCCTTTGAACCGCCTCCCTGGAAAGAGAAGAAACCCGAGCCGGCCCCTGCCGCCGCACCCGCTCCGGCTGCAGTCGCCGGAGCTAGTGAAATGTACCGGGTGGAAGTCAATGGCCACGCCTACGATGTCAAGGTCAGTTCCGGTGGTGAGGTGACGGATGCCGTACCCGTTGCCGCCGCGCCGGCCAAGCCCGCAGCCCCGACGGCGGGCGGGCAGAAGATTCCCGCACCTCTGGCCGGCACTGTATTCAAGGTCAAGGTGAACGTGGGACAGCAGATCAAGTCCGGCGATGTGCTGATGATCGTCGAAGCCATGAAGATGGAGACCGAGGTGCGCTCAACGGCGGATGGCGTGGTTTCGCTGATTCACGTCAAGGAAGGTGACTCGGTGCAGGTCGGCCAGCCCTTGCTGAGCCTGAGTTGATATGAACGGAGCCCTGCAATTGTGGCAATCCATGGGGATTGCCAATCTGGCCTGGGGCCAGGTCCTGATGATCCTGGTCGGATCCCTGCTTATTTATCTGGCCATTGCCAAAAAATTCGAGCCACTGCTGCTGGTGCCCATTGGATTTGGCGCGATCCTAAGCAATATCCCCGTGGCCGGCATCGCTGAGGATGGTGGCCTGCTCTGGTATATTTACCATGCGGGCATTGAGACCGGTATCTTCCCCCTGCTGATCTTCATGGGTGTGGGTGCGCTCACCGATTTTGGGGCTCTGATCGCCATGCCTTCCATGCTCATTCTTGGGGCGGCGGCCCAATTCGGTATTTTCGCCACCCTGATAGGGGCCCTGGCTCTCAATTTCGTCCCCGGTTTCGACTTCACCCTCCAGGAGGCCTCGTCCATTGCCATAATCGGCGGGGCGGATGGGCCAACGGCTATTTTTCTCACATCCAAACTGGCCCCAGACATGCTCGGCGCCATCGCGGTCGCGGCCTATTCCTACATGGCGCTGGTGCCCATCATTCAGCCCCCCATCATGCGTGCACTCACCACTGAGAAGGAGCGCAAGGTGGTGATGCGGCAACTGCGCCCGGTCAGTAAGCTGGAGAAGATATTCTTTCCGTTTACCGTGCTGTTGCTGTGCATTCTGTTCCTCCCCTCGGCTGCGCCCCTGATCGGCATGCTGATGTTCGGTAACCTGCTGCGCGAGGCGGGTGTCGTGGAACGCCTGAGCCGTGCCGCCCAGAACGAGATCATCAACATCGTCACAATTTTTCTTGGCCTGGCGGTAGGTTCAAAACTGCAGGCGGACAAATTCCTGACCGTGGAGACCCTGGGCATACTGGCTTTAGGCGCCGTTGCCTTCTGCATCGGCACTGCCACGGGCGTGCTCATGGGCAAGGCCATGCACCGCCTCAGCGGCGGAAAGATCAACCCGCTGATCGGGGCCGCAGGGGTATCCGCAGTACCCATGGCGGCCCGGGTGGTCAACAAGGTGGGCCTGGAAACCGATCACCACAACTTTCTGCTGATGCATGCGATGGGCCCCAATGTGGCGGGTGTCATCGGCTCCGCCGTAGCCGCCGGCATCCTCCTGGCGTTGGTGGGGTGAGCGAGAACCGTTTGTCCAGTGGAAAAAAGGCCTTATTGTCTTATCTGGCTGATATTAATCATATTTTAAGAAGCATAAAGACCAGAATGTTCTACTAATGCTCCAGGAAATCTTGGGATGAGTTTCCCCAGATTTCTTCGGAGCCGGCCAAATAGACTGTCTCGATGCCTATACGCCTCAAGTATTTTCCACTGGAGGACGTATGGCATCAATCAAAAATCGTGGCCCAAACGCTTCGCAAGTGCGCGTCCGTCGGGCCGGCTATCCAACCGTAACTGAGACCTTCGCCACCGAAGACGCGATGAAAAATCGCTCCATCATCAACCCGGAGGTAGGAGCGAAGATCCTGGATAGCCCGAAAAGTGAGATCAGATCATTCTCGAACTGAGTACGTGGAAATGGTTGATGCTCGTTTCCCGAGGTGTCGTGCAGGATCACCTGTGGAAACACTACTGGTTTCACAAACCAGATGCTGAAAGTATGAAATGCAAGTGTTGCAGTTGCTCGGCGGGCCTTGGTTCTTTGCGGTAAGGGGTAGCCATGAAGAGACATTGCTCGAGCACTATGACTGTGTCCTTGGAAATAGTGGTGATTTCGAGCACCAACGATCTGTGCATCGCATTATCTTCTGGATACTGGCGCCATCATGGGCGTTGTGGATCGCCTGATAGAAACTGATTCGGCGAGCGGATAAGGGCGGTAATTTCAGGAATTAATCAATACTCCAAAATGGATAAACTCTGGAAACAGGTAACCCCATCAGATTTCGCCTGGGAACGCGAGGGGCTGGCGTTCGTCAAAGACAAACTGCCCGACCATGATCCCTATCGCGTCTGGGCCAATTTCGAGTTCATCGCCGGTGACGGGTCCATCAACGAAGTGGACATGCTGGTACTCACACCAAAAGGGTGTTTCTTGGTCGAGATAAAGTCCTGGCCAGGTAAAATCGGTGGGGATGCGGGTACATGGATTTGGGAACACGACGGCAGGCGGAAATATCAGGATAATCCCAGGATTCTCGCTGAGCGAAAAGCGAAGAAGCTCGCCTCTCTGCTCAAGGCGCAAAGGGCCGCCAAACGGGGCAAGGAGCGTGTGCCCTACATCGATACGCTGGTGTTTCTGTCGGCGGAAAACATCAAGAACAAACTCATCGGTCCGGCCCGGCTCAACGTATGCACCAGGGAAAATGTCATTTCAGCCTTGATGCATCTGGGCGAGGCGGATCGCCGTTGCATCAACAAGCCTATTGCCAAACTGGTGTCCCATGCGATGGAAGAGGCTGGAATCAAGGAGTCCGCCCGCCTGCGCAAGGTGGGGCTCTACCAGTTGGGCAAGCTCATCGACGAGGCCAACCACTTCCAGGAGTGGATTGGCGAACACACGGAGTTGTCCGGGGTGCAGCGCCGGATTCGAATCTATCTCACCTACGGCAAACCCGAAGAGGAAGCAAAACGGCTGCAGCAGGCCGCCTCCCTGGAGTTCAAGCTACTGGAAGGCATCGAGCACCCGGGCATCCTGCGCGTACAGGAATATCAGCAACACGATCATGGCCCCGCCCTGGTCTATGAGCACGATCCACTCGCCGAGCGCCTGGATCATTACCTGTTACACAAGACCTTGGAGCAACCGCTGGCGCTGGATGCGGCGCTGCCTATAATCCGCGAAATTGCCGAGGCCGTTCGCTATGCCCACGCAAAGCGCTTGTACCATCGTGCCCTCAGTCCTCAGAGCATTTATGTGCGCGACGATGAGAATGGAAAGCCCTCGGTCAAGGTTGGCAACTGGGGTACGGCGGAAAGAGTCTTTGAAACCGAAACCAAACACCTGTCCGCCTTGAGCCACTTATCACAGATGGTGCAGGAAGAAGCTGGCCCTTACGTGGCTCTGGAGGCCCACTCGGACCCTCAGGCTGATGGACAATACCTGGATGTCTTCAGTCTCGGTGCCATTGCTTATCTACTCTTCACCGGGAAGAGACCTGCAGAGTCCGACCTGGAACTACAGGACAAGCTGCGGCTCAACAACGGGTTGCAGATTACTGATGAACTGAATGGCGCGGGCCGGGAGTTACAAGACCTTATCCGTTATGCCACCCACCCAAATGTCGCATCCCGAATCGATTCGGTCGAACTGTTCCTCGAATACCTGGCCAAGGCCAAAGAGGAGCTTACCCGCCCCGACAACCAGCGCGTCGAAAATCCCACCGAAGCAAAACCCGGTGAATACCTCGAGGGGGGATATCTGGTGAAGAAGCGCCTGGGAAGAGGTGCTACCGCCATTACCTTTTTAGTCGCAAAAGACGACAAGGAACGGGTGCTGAAGCTCGCGGCCGACCAGGAGCAAAACGCCCGCATCGAAGGCGAGGGCCAGATCCTTCGGCAACTCAGGCACCAGTCTGTGGTGGCCTGTCATGATATTGTCAACGTCGGTGGCCATGCCGCCATTCTCATCGACTACGCGGCGGAAGGCACCCTGGTGCGCCGTTTGCGCTCCCAGGGGCCCATTCAATTGGAACTGTTGGGGCGTTTCGGCGACGACCTGCTTTCCGCCGTTCTGCACCTGGAAGAAGAAGGTGTCGCACACCGGGATATCAAGCCGGAAAACGTCGGCCTGGTGATGCGAGGCAATCAACTCCACCTGGTGCTTTTCGATTTTTCCCTGTCCCGTGTACCGGCGGAAAACTACACGGCGGGTACGGTCGCCTACCAGGACCCGTTTATCCGTGATCCAGGCCGCCGTCGCTGGGACGACTACGCGGAGCGATTTACCTGCGGCATGACCTTGTTCGAGATGGCGACCGCAACCCTGCCGTCCTGGTCCGAAAGAGAAGGCCTGCCCGTTATGATCGAAGGTGAGTTGGAAATCGACAGTGGTGTCTTCGACCCTTCGATTCGCGAGGCCATGGCGGACTTTTTCCGTACGGCCCTGTCCAGGGATGTTCAACAGCGTTTCGACAATGCCGAGGAAATGTTGCGTGCCTGGCGGCAGATTTTTCTGCAGGCCGGAAAAGAGACCAGTCATCCTGAAACAGAAACTCAAGCAAAGCGTTTTTCGCCGGAAGAAGCGAGTCTGGATACCCAGGTAGGGTTGTTGGACCTGACACCCCAAGCTTTGGACACCCTGGGACGTCTGAACATCAATCGCGTAGATGAACTGATTCGGTTGCCGCTGAACGAACTGGTACGGATGACCGGCGTAGGCACCAACACCCGCCGCGAACTATCGGATCTGGTGCAAAAGCTGCGAGCCCGCTTTGAATCTCAACCAGAGCCTGGAAAGACGCTCACCCTGCATCCCGCGAAAGGCGCCAGCGACAGCATCGACCTGATATTTCGACGGGTGTTTCCTGCACGTATTCAGGACCCGCAAAGAAAACAGTTTCTCAATGAGTTCCTGGGCCGTCTTGATCAGGCTCAGCCCCCGTTGGGGCTCGACAACGTGTTCTGGCCCAGCCTGGCCGCCCTGTGCGGCGAGATCGACATCGAACGCGACAACGTGAGGATGACCCTGGATAAGTTGATTGCCCAGTGGAGCAAGACATCGGCAATCACTGCATTGCGCAACGATATCGTCGAACTGCTGGGTGACAACGGCGGCGTGATGACGGCGGCGGAATTGGCGGAAGCCCTGCTGCTGAAAAGGGGCTCAACTCAGGAATCGCCGTGGCGGGAGCGCTGGTCACAAGCCATCCTGCGGGCCGCGGTTGAAACCGAGCTCACCCGGCAGGAATGCCGCTGGACCATGCGCCGCAGCGGCAAGCGGGTGTTGATCGCCGATAACCGCAACGACAAGGGGGAAGAGTGGGCGGACTACGCCGATGCCCTGGGGCGAATCGCCGAAGAGTGTGCGGAACACAACCCCCTGCTTCCTCCCATCCGTGCCTTGGAAAAGGTCCGATCCGTTGCTCCACCGGAGGCATTCCAGGAACTGAGCAACCATCGTTTGCTGCGCCTGGCCGTGGCGGCCTCTCAAACCGCCGCCCTGTCCAGCCGCGCCGAATTCTACCCAAGGAAAATGCCGGCGCGCCGGGCATTGCAGCTTGGACAAGGCGCCTTGCTGGGTGCCCGCCTGCTCACCGTTCGTGAGGTGCATGCACGCATCCAAGGCCGGTATCCGGAAGCCGAGGCATTGCCTGGAAGGCCGGAGTTGGATACCTGGATCCAGGAACTGGATATCGGCTTCGAATGGGACGGTGCTTATCAACGCAACGGCGACCGCGGTGTTTACCGGCTGCCGGTCCGGGGCAATCTGACTTTGGTTGGCGCGAGTACCCACCTTACGGAAAGTGTCCACGGTACGGAGCCCGACTTTCTCTCCACCGGTGACTACAAAAAGTTTCGCCAACAGGTCACGACCGCTATTCAGGAGCGGCGTTTTCTGGCATTGACGGTCAAACCGCGGTTCATGGCTTCCGCCACCGAGCGCCTGGTGAGCGAATACGGATTCGAGCGCATCAGTTTCGACGAACTGCTGTTGCGGCATGTGCGCCGAGTCTGCGACGGCATGAGCAATCCGCCCAAATGGGAAGTGGTACTGCGCGCCGACGCCGCCGAGGCGAACAGTCGTGATTGGCAGAATCTGCAACGGCTGGTCAATCGTGCCCTGCCCGGCATGGCGGAAGAAGTCCTCGCGAGCCAGGCACCGGCCTTGTTGACCGATCCGGGGCTCATGGGTCGCTATGGGCTGGTGAACACCTGGCTGCAGCAATTGCGGGATCGACTGTTGGCCGCCACCGAAGTGCAGGCCATCGTGCTGCTGATCGCGGCCGACGGTCAGCATGCAGGCGCTGCCATTGATGACATCCCGATTCCCGCCGGAGCGGGCGCCAAGGAATTTGTCCGTATCCCCGGAAGCTGGCTCGACCAACCGGCCAATACGTAGGATGTGGTAAGCGAAGCGAACCGCATGTGTGACCGGCATGCTAGCCCTGCCCTTTACCCACAAATACTACTGGACTTAACAAGTTACGCCGCATATCCTTGTGGCATGAATACACAAAACCTGATCAAACGAACACTGGCTCAGCCGGAATCCATCACCACCATCCTGATGATACTCGAAGAGAACGAGGAGTTGTCACGCTCAGCCATTTCGGTGCTGGTGTGTGAACGCTTCGAGCTATTTAACGCACGAGGGAAGCCACAGCGAGCCGGCTGCATGAAGGCCCTTCGGGAATTGGAACGTGCCGGGCAGATCGTGCTGCCCACTCCTCGGCGGTGCCCGGTGAGAATTTCTCCGAAACGACTTAAAGAGCCGGTTGAACCGCCCCGTGATGTCCCGGCTCAGGTGGGTGAGGTATGCGCACTGCATCTGATCAAAGTTCAAACGGATGCGCACAAGCGCATCTGGAACGAACTGATGCTGTGCGAGCACCCTCGCGGAGCCGGACCTCTGGTGGGGGCGCAGATGCGTTATCTGATCGGCTCGGAGCACGGTTGGCTCGGAGGGCTGGGGTTTGGCGCATCGGCCCTACAGCTTAAGGACAGGGACTGCTGGATCGGCTGGGATGGCGAGAGCCGGCAGAAGCATCTGCATCGGGTCATCGGTCTCAGTCGCTTTCTGATCCGCCCATCGGTGCACTGCCGCAACCTGGCTTCACAGGTATTGGGCATGGCGCTACGCCAACTGCCCGCAGATATCGAGGCCCGTTACGGCTATCGTCCCTGGTTGGCGGAGACCTTTGTGGAAACCGAGCGCTTTACTGGGGCCTGTTTCCGGGCTGCCAACTGGGTGGAGGTCGGACAGAGTCGGGGGCGTGGACGTCAGGATCGGGAAAACCGGCGTGCCGAGACACGCAAGGCGATCTATCTGTATCCGCTCGAAACCGATTTCCGTGCTCGGCTGGGTATTGCGCACGAACCGCAACGCCAAACGCTGGAGATCACCGAAGGATTGGGGGGTGAGGGGTGGACGGACAACGAGTTCGGTGGTGCGCAACTGGGGGATCGGCGATTAAGCAAAAGGTTGGTCGAGAGTGCCGGGATCCTGGCCCAGACGCCAGGGCGGGCGTTTTGCGGCGCCGCCCAAGGGGACTGGCCGCGGGTGAAAGGTTACTACCGCATGATCGATCAACCGGATGATAGTGCACTCACCATGGAGGCGGTCCTCGCCCCCCATCGCGAGCGCACCATCGCCCGCATGCGGGCGCAACAGACGGTATTGTGCATCCAGGACGGCACGGACCTGAACTATTCGAGCCTGTCGCACTGTGAAGGATTGGGCGTCATCGGTACCAACCAGACCGGCGCCAAGAGCCGGGGATTGCACCTGCATTCCACCCTGACAGCGACCCCCGACGGTTTGCCGTTGGGTGTACTCAGTGCCCAATGCTGGGCTCCGGAGCCAAAATCGGAGCAGCCCGCGCGCACCCTTCCCATTGAGCAGAAGAAGGGTTTCTGCTGGATCAAAAGCCTACGCGACAGCAATGCCTTGGCCAGAGAGATGCCCGACACGCACCAAGTCTGCGTAATGGATCGGGAGGCGGACTTCTTCGAATTGATGGATGAGCCACGTCACCGACGCGTTGATCTGCTGGTGCGGGCAAAACATGATCGCTGCATCAAAGGTAAAAACGCAGGAAAGGGAAAAGGCAAACCCAAGCTCTTCGATACCCTGAGCAAAAGCTCGGTACGTGCCGATTTCTCGATTTCCATACCCAGGCAAAGCAGCCGCCCAAAGCTCAGCAAACAAAAGGCACGGCCCAAACGGGAGGCGCGCACGGCAAAGGTCGAATTACGCTACCAGCAGGTCACCCTGCTTCCTCCCAGCCATCTCAAGGACAAGGAGCCCGTTCAACTCTGGGCCATCCACGTCAATGAACCCTCACCGCCATTAGACGACACACCGCTCGAGTGGTTTTTACTGACCACCTGCGAGATCACGGGCATTGAAATGGCACGCCAGTGTGTCTACTGGTATACCTTGCGCTGGCGTATCGAAGATTGGCACCGCGTGCTAAAGAGCGGCTGCGGTGTCGAAGACCTGGCCCATAAAACCGCCGAACGGCTCAAACGTGCCATCGCGATCAATTTGGTGATCGGCTGGCGGATCATGCTGATGACCCTGCTCGGCAGGGTCTGCCCGGCGTTGCCCGCCGAGGTCTTGTTCTCCGATCTCGAGGTCACCGTATTGCGTGCCTATGCGCAAAAAAAACTTTAAGCCCACCGGTACAGCTGGGAGATGCCGTTCGCTTGGTAGCAAATATCGGCGGATACCTGGGCCGGAAAAAAGACCCGCCACCCGGCCATCAATTGATGTGGCTCGGGTATTCTTACCTACAGCACATGTGCGAGGGTTATCTGCTCGGCGGGAACTAATGTGGTCCCGGGTGACTTATGGGTAAAGGGCAGAGCTAGCCGGCTAGCATGCCGGTCACACAAAAGCGCCGCTACGCTCTGCTTTTTGCCGCCGGTGATTTGCGGCGTTAGCGGTTCAAAAAGATGATGCCAATAGGCACACATTCTGCTAATATTCTCCTCTATGAAACAATTCGACTGGGATCCAGAAAAAAATCAGCAACTTATCGAAGAACGAGGCATCTCCTTCGAGGAAGTGATTTTTCACCTACAATCCGACGGTTTACTCGATGATATAAAACACCCCAATCAGGAGAGCTATTCACACCAGAGAATGTTTGTTGTAGCGATTGAAGGCTATGCCTATTTGGTGCCGTATGTTGAATCCGATAAGGATATATTTCTGAAAACGATCATCCCAAGCCGAAAAGCAACCAGGCAGTATCTCGGAGAAGACAATGAGTAAAGCTAAACTAGATCAAGAGGAAAAGGAGCTTCTAAAAGCTTATGAAGCGGGTGAGTTTGAATCGGTACTAACCCCAACTCGTAAAAAACAAATTCAAGAAGCAGCATCCAGTACTTTCAAAAAAGATAAGCGAATAAATATTAGAATTTCGAGTCGTGATCTTGATGCTATTCAAAAACGAGCTCTGGTGGAAGGCATCCCCTATCAAACCCTCGTATCTAGCATTCTTCACAAGTATGTATCAGGCAGTCTACGAGATATCACCGCGAATCGGGTAAGGGCGGGTTAATTACCCGCCTTTACCCGATTCGGCTTTTCTATGCGATCTGATAAATGACTGGCCGATATTCTGGCGTAGGAATTGGTTTGCCGTTTGCATTTGCAGCGGCCAACCAACTTTCTTTTGCTACCAGAACTTCTGTTAGGGCTTTATCCTGACTATTAACCATATCTTCCATCTCCGAGGCCCCTTTGAGCATCCATAGCCAACACGAAATCGGCGGCCCGCTGTAGTCCTATCCATAGTGTCTGAGGACCGGGGAAGCCATCGGACTTGCGGTTTTGAGAAAACCGCCGAGGCCGGCGACCCTACGCACCATCTGATCCAGTGTGGGCGGGGTTTCAGGGGGAGGCTTGCGCTCGGTGACGATATATACCGCCTGCCATTCCGCCTTCTCGAATACCACGTCGCAAGGCATCTCGGGGCATTCGCGCCCGAGCATGGTGAGGAAGAGCACTCGCCAGGCGATAATCATGTAAAAGGCGAGCGCCGGTTCCAGGCGTTCGAGCTTCTCCAGTTGCAGCTTTTCGATACGGCAGCCGCTTTTCAAGATTCGGAAGAAAACCTCTATTTGCCACCGGCAAAGGTACCATTGCAGTTTCTCCAGGGCCTGCGCGGGGGTCTGTACGGGCAGGTTGGTCAGCAGCAGCCATTCGACCGGCTCTTCGCCTGCCGGTGGGTTTGGTTCGGAGGCGAGGATGGCCGTGACCTTGACGTCGGGCAACGTGCGGTCGGGGCGGCGGGGGGCCGGGAGTGTGACACGTATCGCTTTGATCTGTTGGTGGACCACGCGGGCTTTGCAGCCGTGGGAGGCGGGCCGCTCGAAGGTGGTCTCGGTCAATACCGGTGCCGCGACCAGGTGTTGACGCAAGGTCCTGCCATCGCCCAACCCCCGGTCGTGCTGGCCGCGGACCAGCCAGTCGGCGGCCGATTCGGGGCACGGGGCCTCGACGAACAGGTCGTAGATGTCGGCTTCGCGGTCGGCCACATAGGTCAGGCGGGTATCGGCGAGTTTTTCGGCCAGTTCATTGACCCGCCCGTAGCCGTTTACCCAACGCACGCTCTCCTTTTCTTCCAGGGGACGGTTAGCCTCCTTTTGTTGTCCCAGACTGCCGGGCTCGCGCGTCCAGGTGTAGCCATCGAGCAGCCCCAGGCACAACCGCTCGGGGGTCAGCGCGAGCGTCGGGTGCAGATACAGCCCCTGGCGGACCTCAAGGTTAAGCGGCCCCAGGCCCTGCATGGAGGGTTTGCCGGTGTAGTCGATCTCGGAAGTATCCTGAATGCACAGCACCCGCGGGTGTTCGCGCATCCGCTCAACGGTATGCTCGATGTGTGGGGCGAGCACCGCCTCGGCGGTGACCTTGGCGGTGTCGAACAGCCGATAGGCCGCACGCGTTTCGCTCCAACCGTTGCAAGCGGCGGGAATGCTCAGCGTGGGTTTGTCCCCCAATCGCCCCAACAGGCGCCGGGCGCGCCGGTTCAAGCGCTGATCGCCCAATTCGATGCCGTAAAACTCCTCACTCAGCGCGCTCATTCCGCCACCCCCAGTGCCCGACGAAAGTCCGCCGCCAGCGGGTAGACATAGACCGCCTTGCGCGGCAACTCCGCCCGGTGGGTCACATCGCGCTTGCCCCGGCCTTGGGTGTCGCCCAGATACCGCCAGTTGGCCGCCCGGTAGCAGGTGGCGCGAAAGCGCGGGATCTCGACGAAGGTCTC
>RRYU01018343.1_pt1 | contig 16939 bp, 13 predicted proteins | sample 2162651 | NCBI WGS metagenome assembly RRYU01 (sample SAMN10267283, study PRJNA491782) | microbial mat metagenome | isolation source: biomat in the production well | place: Japan: Minami-Kanto gas field, natural gas well KTG3 | collected 2017-06 | reverse complement strand
TTTTTTTTCGTTCTTCAATAGGGGCGGATGCCGTGGTGATCGAAGGTGTCATGGGACTTTTTGACGGAGCCGTGAAGTCGGAAGGGAGCAGCGCCGCCATTGCGAAGATGCTCGACGTGCCGGTTGTACTGGTGGTTGATGCGAAAGGGGCTGCATACTCCGTTGCACCTCTTTTGTATGGCTTCAGGCACTTCGATCCCGCTGTGCGTCTTGCCGGGGTCATTTTCAACAGGGTCAACACCCGTTCTCATTACGAGTTTCTCAAAGAGGCGTGCCGTGATGTCGGGGTAGAAGCTCTTGGGTATGTTCCCTCCAATGAGGCAATGGAAGTGTCCGGAAGATATCTGGGGCTGAATATATCAGCCGATGCCGATCAGGAGTCCGCTATAAGTGCAATGGCGGACCATGTGCGTCAGACCGTTGATGTCGATCTGCTCAGGAAAATCTGCCGGGTCAACATGGCAGAGCCAACGGCACCTGTTGTAACAAATCATGATGTTCATGCGGTTATCGGAGTTGCAAGGGACGACGCCTTTAATTTTTTCTACGCAGAAAATCTGGATGTGCTGCGACGTTACGGAAAAATTGAGTTTTTCAGCCCGCTCGATGATTCATGCCTGCCGGATGCGGATATGCTGTATTTTTCCGGCGGGTATCCCGAGTTGTATGCCAGGCGCCTTGAACAAAACAAGGCTATGAGGCGGAGTATCAAGGACTTTGCTTTGCGGGGAGGTATTGTGTATGCGGAATGCGGAGGCATGATGTACCTCGGCAATTCCATTACCGGCAAGGATGGAGAGCGCTGCAGTATGTGCGGTGTTCTCGACCTCGATACGTCGATGCAGGAGGGGCGCCTGCATCTCGGCTACAGAAAAGTCGATCTGTCCGCAGCCGGTTACCCGGAAGAGCTTAAGGGGCACGAGTTTCATTATTCACGTCTTCTGAGAACGGGCGATCTCGAGAATGTGGCTGCGGTAAGCAGTGCCCGCGACAAAAAGGTGGATACCGCTGTGTTCCGTTGCAGGAATACCTTTGCTTCCTATATCCATCTCTACTGGGGAGGAACACCCGGTTTCCCTGGGTATCTACTCAAACAGGCGCAGGGGAAGCAACAATGATCAGAATGATGACTGTTCTCAACCCGTCTCCTTGCAGTCATGACGCATTGTTTGCTTCTATAGTGAACGTACATGCATGTTAATATTATTGTGCAACCATTGATGGAATTGATTTTAGCAATTTTACATGAGAACGCGATGCTTACCTTCCTCCGCGATACCCTGCTCCTCAAACTCATTTCCGACGAACTGCGTGTCTTTAATGCCGAGGTATGACATACAATCCCGATATTCATCACCGCCGCTCTATACGTCTAAAAGGATACGATTATTCACAGGCGGGGGCATATTTCGTTTCCACTTGTACAAATAATCGAGAATGTTTATTCGGTGAAATCACCAACGGAAAAATGGTGTTGAATGATGCCGGGCAAATGGTTGCCGATTCATGGGAATGGTTGGCGGAACAATATGACCATGTTTCGTTGGATGAATGTGTTGTCATGCCAAATCATCTGCACGGGATTATCGTTGTCAATGACGGTTGTAAGGGCGGTTCGCGAACCGCCCCTACGGGAAAACGCAAATCCATCGGTCGTTTAATAGGCGCGTTCAAGACCGTATCAACCAAACAAATAAACCAAACCCGCAAAACACCGGGCATGAAATTATGGCAACGCAATTATTACGAACACATCATCCGCAATGAAGACGAATTGAACCGCATCCGGGAATACATCGTCAATAATCCAATTAAATGGGAATCTGACCGGGAAAATCCAGATGTTTCCATTTAGGAAACAGTTGTAGAGGCGGTTCACGAACCGCCTCTACTTGGGCTTCAAGTCCATCCTTCTGGTTTGATGATCACGTCGCAGGCTGGGTGGGTGAACACGAAGCGTTCGATTTCGGATTGCGGTATTCAACCTGATAGAATCCCCCTTACTACCCGTTAAGCACGGCTACAGGCAGAGAGTTCGGCGGGCAAAAGGCCTCGTAACCGGCGTGCGGGGCCCTCAGAAATCAAGCGGACTTCGAGGTTCTTTTCTTGTCGAGCTTTTAACCCTATGCGTGTAGATGTCAATTCATAACCCTCCGACACTTCCTGAAGGTGTGTGGAGGGCTCTGGTGGTTTTGATGGAATTGCAGGTTCGCAAGCAGGCGGAGACAGACGACCATCCGTTTCTCCAGCCATTCGATAGTACAAGCGAACAGCACATGACGCCTCCTCGATCTGAAAGGAACGTTGTCCTTTAGCTTGGAGCTTTTCGGTGAATAGACCAAGGCTTTGTTTGTCAATGTATCCATGCCCGTATTTGTGGCAGAAATCCAGATAATAGCGTAACCATTTCCGATACTCCCCATGACGCCGGGCATCAACCGCCTCACTTTCCAGCCAGTCGTTAAATTTGTCTACAAGCGCTTTCGGCAAGGTGATCATAAGTGATATCCTTATTCTCGTTTATCCTGATTTCAATATGATATCCATAAAGCTTAGCTTCAAGCATTTTCTTGATTTTTACTTATCTTTTATCTTAATTTTTAACAATGTTATGACAGAACAGTCTCACAAGACGCCGTTGATGAGCGTCCCATGAAACAAGATATGAAGAAACGAACTAATAACTTGTTATCCCAAGAAGATGGAAAGTATCTCCAATGGACTTTATTGAGCAACCAACCGAAACTGCACTAAAGGCGTGGCGATTCGGCGGCACTCAATCTGAAAGGCTATGTGCATCCATACTCCACAGCGAAGGATTTAGCCGCGTAGATCCCCAATGTCCTTTGGGTGGACCTGACGGCATCAAGGACGTTATGTATGAACTCAATGGTTGGCGTTACGTTGCGGCATGCTACTTCCCAACGACAGAGAAAGAGTTTAAGGACGTAAAGGAAAAATTCGAAGACGACTTTACAGGGGTAGAACGCAACTCTGCTAGGGGTATAGCCTTCTTTACCAATCAGCAAATCACCCCTGGAGAGCGAGAAACGCTCGAAAAGATTGCTTCAGACGCGCGATCTTCGGCGCGGATCTACCACGTAGAAGCCATCCGGGCTATCCTGGATAGTCCGCGTGGTTACGGAATGCGATTAGAATTCCTGCGTATCCCCATGAAGCCTGAAGAGCAAGCTAGCTTCATTTCGCAGTTTGGGTCTGACCTATCAGCGGTCATGGACCGCAACTCGGATGCTCTCGCCTCGATCGCAAAGAATGTTGCAGAAATCCATTCAGCGGTCGTGGGCGACTCGGAACCATCCATCGCTCGTTTTCCATCGCGTCTTGCTGCGACTATGGCGACCCGTGCGATGTTCACAGAACTAGTTGATGCTTCCGACAAGACCGACATTAAAGCGAAAACTACGTTCATCACCCAACAGCTTGATCGGGAACTCCTTTGCTACCTTCACCGTTCGATGATGGATGACGAGCCTACAAATCGCCAGTCAGGGATGCTGCGGAGTGTCGGCGTTTGGATCGGCGCTCCTGGTTCCATGCCCGAACATGCCCGGTATATACCGCCTAAGCCAGATGAGATTCCAGAACTCATCGAAACGCTGCTCAAAGAATGGCGAGATGGATATGACAAGGTATTACAGGCAGACGAATCAGAAAAGATTGCTCACATTGCTCGGTTTCATCATGAGTTTCTCCGTATCCACCCATTTCTCGATGGTAACGGGAGACTGGCACGTTTGATTATGGAGCAGCAAGCAAGAGAACTTCTAAACATTGATCATCATGTTGTACTGGAAGATTCACCTGCCTACTTTGAAGCTCTACAGCAAGCTCATTCCGGAGATTTGAAGTCCCTTAAGCAGATTGTTACTCAGGCACTTCTAGGAACATGGAAAAGCGAGGGATAACAAATCAATGCACGGGACGCGAAAAACGCGCCCGTGATTTCAATCGTTAGATCGCTTCATTTAGCCGTTACCAATTGGAGATATCTGTATGAGTGATTTTTTTATTCAATACGGAAAGGAAATATTCGCAACATTGGTGCCAGTTATTATCTGGGTACTGGACGTGGTGTTTCGCGCACGAGCCAGACTACAAGTCGCGGAGCCACATACGTTTACGTTTCTTGTTGAAAACCCTTTGCATGACGATGAAGGTAATCTGGTTTCAAATACCCAAACTGTGCATACTCGTTCTGTCACTGTGCAGAATTCTGGAAGAGAAACAGCAACTAATATTGAGCTAGTATTTAACTGGCGCCCGCTTTGTTTGAACGTATGGCCTTCCAGAGCCTATGAGACAATAACAGCTCCCGATAATAGATATATATTGAAATTTTCTAGCTTATCACCGGGAGAAACTCTAGGATGCGAGGCATTGTCGGTAAATGCTGACTTGCCTGCTTTGATTACAGTCCGCTCTGATCAATGCCAGGCGAAATTTGTTCCTATGTATCCACAACCTGTCGCAAGTAGAGCTAAAAGAATGGTTGTAGGTGTTTTGTTATTTCTTGGAATGGCAACAGCAGTTTACCTTTCAATCCTGCTTGTTCAATTTCTGGTTCTTCAAACACCTTTAGGCCGATGATCAAAAAAGCTTCCCAGCGCTCTAACAAGCTCATGCAGACGGATCAGCAAACCGCTACGCGCTTTGCTGACCGCTGAAGCGTGGTGTTATGTGTGAAAAATGGCATTAAGCGAATTCGAGATAAAAAAAGCAGAAAAGGAGGTTTCGGCATTTGTCGAAAAAAGGCGGCCGCATCCAAGCATTCGCAATGAACTGGATATTGGTTATCGAATCAAAGGTCAGAGCGTCGAAATATTTGAGGTTCGGCCTTTGTGGCGAGGCAAGCCCGGAGAAACCATCGAACATCCGGTAGCAAAAGCCACGTACGTAAAAACACAAAAAATATGGAAGGTTTATTGGCTGCGCGCTGATCTCAAATGGCACGGGTATGAGCCAAATCCAGCGGTTGATTCCCTTCAAGAGTTTTTAGGCATAGTGGATCGCGATGAATATGCGTGCTTTTTTGGCTGAAAACGAGCAATACATCATAACAACCAGCTCATGTCGCCACCCTGCGGATGGCTGGAACGCTGGCGTCACCAGAGTCCCATAGCATGGGCGTTCACGCTACCATACATATAACCTTCTACAGTGATTGGTGAAAAGGGTGATTTTTTGAGAAGGTTCTTTTTGCTATATAGGATTGAGATAACGGTTTTGGCCGGCGAAAGCCGGCTGATGAAAAGGGAATCCGGTGAGAATCCGGAACAGTGCCCGCTGCTGTGATCCCGCATCAGCAAACGCTGATGAAAGGTTTGCCGAAAATGCCACTGTCGTGACGTTAAACGACGGGAAGGCCGGTAAAACCGGGAGAGTCAGAAGACCTGCCGTGATGTTGTTTGCTTCGGGTTAAAGCAGTTGTTGCACATGCGTGTATTCTTTTTCTCCGCAGGAAATCTGTCACTGCATTCCGATGGATTGGCATGCCCTGCGGCACATTCCGGTTTTATCCTCCATTGCCTCTACCGGCAGGAGCATCTTCGCCCGGTTACTGCTTTCCCGGATTATGACATGTTTCCGTGTTTTTATTTCTGGGAATCAACGGTACCGAGATGCGTTTTCTGCTGAACATAAGCACCCATGCTCAAGACCTGTCGCTTGCCGGCAAAGACTGGCAGGATGCGTCGACATTGCTCCAGGAGACAGGATTCGATGGTTTCGAACTGTATCCGGTTGGCGATTATGATTTCGATGCCATACCGAAAGAGCTGATCGGCGGTATTCATCTTCGTTTTTTCGTGATGCTCAAACAGATATGGCATAACGATACCAAAGGCCTTCTGGACATATTTGGCGATAACGATACCCTTCGGCATTACTACGGCGGCTGCGATCGTCAGTCGGTGATCGACTATTACAGGAAACAGCTTGACCTTGCGGTAACCTTCGGTTGCCCTTACGTGGTTTTTCATCCGGTTCATTACGAACTCGACTATGTCTTCAACTGGCAGCCACCCTGGCGATGGGAGGATACGGTGGATCTTTCGGCCGAAATCATCAACGAGGTTGTTCGTGACAGCGCCTACAATGGATGGATTCTGTTCGAGAATCTGTGGTGGCCCGGCAATTTCAGGCTTGACGACACACAGGAAATCGACCGGCTTTTCGAAAGGCTCGACTACGGGAAATCGGGAATCGTTCTCGATACCGGACATCTTCTGAATAAAAACCAGTCGCTTGAAGACGAAGAGCAGGCAATTACGTATCTGCTCAAAGAGGTCGACAGGCTTGGGGCGAACCGTGAACTCATCAAGGCGGTGCATTTGTGTAAAAGCCTTTCGGGAGAATATGTCAGGGAAAGTATGAAGCGGTCCGATCCGTTCAACGGTGCCGAGTCATTCCGGGATCGTTTCGCCGTTGCTGTAAACCATGTGCGCCGGATCGACGTACATGACGCCTTCGATCATCCATCCATTGCCTGGCTCTATGAGAAAATAGAGCCGGAAACCACTGTATTCGAGTTTTCTTTCGGGTCAAGGAAGGAGTGGCTCGATAAAATATACCGCCAGCAACGCGCACTGGGGGACGTTTTTTCGGTAAAGGGGGCTGCGTCATGAGCAGGGCCTCATATACAAACCTCATGCTTATGGTGACAAAAGCCTGTAATCTTTCCTGTGCTTATTGTTATGAAGGAGGAACGCATGCCGATGACGAGGTCATGAGTATTGAAACAGCCGTCAATGCATTGCATATGGTTGCGGCAGGAGGCAGGCCTTTTCATGTCCAGATTACCGGCGGAGAGCCATTGCTTGTGCCTGAACGTGTTTTCGACATTCTTGACCGGATAGAACGAAACAAATGGCCGGTCGCCGTATCGTTGCAAACAAACGGTGTTCGGCTCGACAGGACAACTGCCCGGCAACTGAAACGCCGCAAGGTCGGGATCGGTATCAGTCTTGACGGATCGCCCCGTGTCCAGGAGATGCTTCGCGGCGGGAGCAATGCAACCTATCTGGCATTGAAAGTGCTTGAAGAAGAACAGGTTCCTTTCAGGGTTACTACCGTGCTTTCAGACCGGAATGTCAAGGAACTCTGCAGTCTCGCGATGGCTTTGCACCCGTTTTCTTCGTCATGCGGTATCGGTTTCGATCTGCTGGTGCAAAAAGGGGCTGCCGTCGATTCCGACTGTGCCCTGCCGGAAGTAAATGTGTTGAAAGAAGAAGTGCCGAGGTTTCTCGATGTGCTCGATGCGCTTAACAGAAGCCGTACACCTGAGTTGTGCCATTAGTGCGAAAACCCAGAATCCAAGAGTTTGTTGAGTGCGCTGCCCGCAAATTCACCGACATCCATCTGCATCACATGCACCTCACCGGTTTGCTCATCAAGGATATGGGCTTCATGCACCTGCCAGAGTTCTTTCCGGATCTGTCGTAACGCGCGACCTGTTTTTATCTCGAGGTATTTGCCCATCATCAGTGCCATGAAGCAAATGAGCATGTGAGCTCGAATGGCATCTTGCGTACGATGGAAGATCGGTCGTGCCTGCAGGTCAGACTTGCTCATGCGGAATGCTTGTTCCACATGCCAGAGATCGCGATAGTATGCGATAACCTCGCTACTGGACAACTCGTTTCCTGTGATGTTGGTGACATAGCCTTTGACACCGAGAAGCTTCTCTGTCTTTGCCTGTAGGTCGGCATCGAAAATGAAGGGTTTGTCTTTTTCTTTGGACTTCTTGATGAATTTAGCCCGTCTGCCGGGCTCATTGCGTTCAAGCAGAACAAGCGCTCGCTTGACCTGCTTGTCGAAGTCCCGCTTGTCCTTCTTGTACCGGGCATCAGAGAACTCACAGATCATGGTGGCATTCTTCACGACGCCATCATAGCTGAAGCGTCGTATAGCCTTGTCCGTTCGAGGCAGTGCCGTGTGAATCTGATCGATGAAGTTGGCTGCAGTGTTCGCCAGCCGGGCTCCCACGATATAGCGATATCCTTCAGCTTCCAGTTGCTGCATGTTGGCTTTCGAGAGCATAGCGGCATCGGCCACGATCACCGGCTTGGTATTTCCGACCCGCTCCTGGAAGCGGTGCACGATGGCCAGCATGGTATGCCCCTCGAAGGTGTTGCCTTCGAACACCTCGTGCATGACAGGGAACCCTGAGCGGGTGGTGATCAGGCCGATGACGATTTGCGGCTGCTGTGGCTTGTTGTCCTTCGAGAACCCGGGACGCTGGAAGTCATATTCCTTGAAGGACTCGAAGTACAGCGTGGTGACATCGTAGAGCACCAGGCTGAATTTGTCCTGCAGATCGTTCTGGGCAGTCTGGATAGCTGCCATCTCGATCGCCTCCTGATGCTCAAGCAGCTTGCTGAGCATGCGATGGAGAGTTCTTCTGGCATAACGGACATTGAAATACCACTCCAGAAGCTCCAGCGTACGCAGCTTCGAGGCGGGCTCGATGATACGCATGAGCGCCAGATCCAAATACAGTTCTGGCAAAAAGCCGAGACCGCATTTTCGAGCGCAGGCATGAAGCGTATTGCGCGCATACTGATGGGTGACGCCGACAAGCTTGGAATCTGCAAGAGCTGTCTGGAGCGATGAAGGTGATGGTGGAGTGTCAGCAAACAGGCTTGGCTGTCTGCAATGGGCTTCAACGTATTTCTCGGCTTTAGCCATCAACAGTTCGAGTTCCTGCTCATTATGAGCACTGCCGATATGCTTGAGAAAGGAACGCTGTTTCCCTTTATTCTGGACCACCTGAACGGCAGTTGCTCCAACTGCAGTCCGAACCTTTCTGATTGTCAAGTCTCCACGCATGCAGAAAAGATAACATTAGTGCGAAAACTCGGGAATCAGAAAATCTTAACTATAAAAGAAACAATGACTTATTTTTCGATGCCTGCGAATTTGTGAAATGTGGCACAACTCAGGAAGAAGTGCCGAGGTTTCTCGATGTGCTCGATGCGCTTAACAGAAGCCGTACAGTTCCTCTGGAGTTCAGAGAGAAAAAACAGGTGCTGCGGTCTCTCCGTTCGGGCAGGGTGGCATGGTATTGTTCGGCATGCAGAGGGGAGAGTCTTGCCGTTACGCCGGAAGGAAAACTCTACCCCTGTACCCAGGCTGTGGGAGACCCTTCGCTTGAGTTCGGCACTCTTGATAACCCCATGTCCGGCTCCTGCTCACTGTCGGAGATCAAACTCTCGACAAACGGGTGCAACAGCTGTCCTCTTGAAGGCAGATGTCCCGGAGAATGTCCTTCCCGTCTCCTCTATAATGGAGATGCCGGGCGAAAGCTCGTCTGCGCACTCTATCAGACGATCTATGAACACGGTTTTCAAAAAGGAGAAATCAAGCAGTATGAATGATTTTACGATCAGTTATTTCAGTACCAGCCCTTCGGAAATACCGTCATTGAGCGCAGCTGTGCGCCAGTATAACCAAAACGGTGGCTCGGTAAACGTTGTCGCCCGGCTCCGTTCGCAGCTTTCAACCCCGGTTCAGGCAGATGCGTTTATCCGTCATGCGGCTGAAAGCGATGTGGTTATCCTGCGCCTTATGGGAGGAAAGGCTTCTTTTCCTTCGTTTGATGAACTCATCGAGGCCTACAGGCAGAGAGAGAAAAAAGGAATGAACGTGCCGCTGCTGATCATTCACTCGGCAGGTGGCGATGAAGAGGCTGCGGAACTTGCAGAGGCGCACAGTGCACTTTTCGGTACCGAGGAAGGCAACACCGTGCAACGTTACCTCATGAATGGCGGTACTGTCAATTTCATGAACATGTTTTCGTATCTGCACAATATTCTTTTTTCGACAGATTATCCTGCGGCTCTTCCCGAAAAGCTTCCCCATGAAGGGGTGTATCATCCCGATTACCCCGCATATGACGATCTGGAAGGATACCTTGAAAAACATGTCGACCCTTCAAAGCCGACCGTTGGACTCTGGTTTTATCAAAGCTACTTCATCGACGGCGACCTGGCGGCATTCGATTGTATGATCAGGGAAATCGAACGGCAGGGAGCGAATGTTATTCCGGTTTTTCATTTGCGTTACAAAGATGCAATGCGCGGCAATAAGGGTTCGGATTATGTTGCCGAAAAGTTTTTTATGGATCGGGAAGGAAAAAGCAGAATTGATGTCCTTATCAATCCGCTGTTGTTTTCTCTTACCCTGAATTCGCCGGATTACAAAGATATTCTGCCTGGCCTCGATGTGCCTTTTATACAGGCTTTGATGACTTTTCAGCCCTTTGAGCAATGGAAAGAGAGTCTCCAGGGGCTCGGTACGATGGAGGTGTCGTTTTCCGCAGCTCAGCCTGAATTCGATGGTGCGTTGATTACCGTTCCTTTCGCGACGAGGGAGGACGACGGTATCGACACGGTGACCGGTGCCCAGATCGTGAAGATCATGCCGGTTGAAGAGAGGATTGAAAAGCTGGTTTCCCTTGCTCTCAGGTGGGCGGCTTTGCGGCGCAAGCCCAATGGTGAAAAACGTATTGCCGTTGTTTTTCATCATTATCCTCCCCGCAATGACCGGATAGGGTGTGCGGTCGGTCTTGACAGTTTCGAAAGCGTCAGGCGATTGCTTCAAAGGATGCGTGAAGAAGGGTACAGCGTTGAACGAGAGTATGAAAACGGTGATGAGCTTGCCGGAGAACTTCTCGATGGGATGACATGCGATCGTCGTTGGCGGACGCCCGAAAAGATGGCGGAAAAAGCGGAAGCTGTGGTCGGCCCTGATGCCTTTCTGCCATGGCATGATGAGCTTCCGGTTGCCGTCAGGAAAAAAATGAACACAAACTGGGGAGAGATGCCCGGAGAGCTTTTTGTTCATGACGGTAACCTCCTGTTCCCCGGTACCCTCAACGGAAATGTCTACATAACAATTCAACCCCCGCGGGGTAAACTCGAACGCCAGGATCAGCTGGTCCATGACCCTGATATTCCTCCTCCGCATCATTACCTTGCCCATTATCGCTGGATACGTGACGTGTTCAGGGCTGATGCGGTTATGCATGTCGGCAAACACGGTTCGCTGGAGTGGCTGCCCGGAAAAGCACTGGGTTTGTCGGAGGAGTGTTTCCCGGATCTGGCCATCATGGATCTTCCGAACATCTACCCCTATATCATCAACGATCCGAGCGAAGGCACACAGGCAAAACGAAGATCGTACTGCTGTATCGTCGATCACCTGACCCCTGCCTATACCAATGCGGATCTTTACGAAGAGATGGCCGGCCTGGATAACCTTCTGCGCGATTACGCAAACGCGCGTTTAAGCGATCCCGGAAAGCTCGATGTACTGAGACCGATGATCTGGGAGGCTTTTGTCGAGGCTGATCTCGACAAGGATACGGGCTATGATCGCCGGAAAGCCATGGAGGATTTCGACGGATTTCTCGAAAAACTGCATGCTTGCCTCGAAGAGGTGGCCGATACGATGATAGCCGACGGGCTGCATACGCTCGGTGTGGCACCTGAAGGAGAACGGCTGTTGGAAATGATCGTTCAGATGATGCGCCTCGACCAGGGCGATGTTCCTTCCCTGCGGGAGTCTCTTCTGAAGGTCATGGGTTATGATTACGATGATCTTCTTGCCAAAAAAGGGTGCCCGGTTGTTCCCGGTTCATTAAAAACCGGAGGGCAGGTAATTCGGGAAGCTCATGACAATTCGATCCGGATGGTTCGACAGCTTTCAGAACATGATTATTCACCGGACGCGCCGGAAAAAGTACGTCAATCGATGGGTGAACTTGTATCCGGAGACGTGATGAAAGGACTCGAGTACATTTGTAGTGTTCTCGTGCCTGATATCAGAAAGGTCAGCGATGAACTCGATGCATCGTTGAAAGGGTTTGAGGGAAGGTACGTCGCGGCCGGATCTTCCGGAGCGCCGACACGTGGCCAGGCGGATATCCTGCCGACAGGACGAAACTTCTACTCGATCGATCCGCAGAAAATTCCTACACCGGCTGCCTGGAAAGTCGGTATGAGTCTCGGAGATGCCCTGGTTGAACGGTATCTCCAGGAAAACGGCGACTATCCGAGAAGTATCGGGATCATTCTGTTCGGGGGCGCGACCATGCGTTCCGGTGGAGACGATCTTGCCGAGATCTTTTATCTGATGGGTGTGCGGCCGGTCTGGCGAAAAGGCAGCGGTTACGTGAAGGGGCTTGAAGTTATTCCCTCGAACGAACTGAAATGGCCAAGGCTTGATATCCTGCCGCGTATTTCGGGCTTCTTCCGTGACGCGTTTCCGCTGCTTGTAGACCGGATCGACGATGCCGTAAAGATGGTTTCGGCCTTAAACGAGCCTCCGGAAATCAACCTGCTCAGGCGAAACGTCCTGAGCGATGCCGATGAGTACCGTAAAGAAGGTATGAGCGAAGAGCAGGCGATGCGTGAAGCGACATTCCGGGTTTTCGGCTGCCCGCCAGGTACTTACGGCGCAGGTGTTGAAGAGTTGATCGAGTCAAAAAACTGGGAAACACAGGCAGATCTTGCGGACAACTACGTTCGTTACTCATCTCATGCTTACGGGCGAGGAGCCTACGGCCAGCAAAAACCGGCGACTTTCAGAAAAGTGCTTTCAAGGCTCGACGCAACCGTTAAAAACGAGGATTCCCGTGAGTACGACATGTTTTCCTGCACGGATTATTACAATTATTACGGCGGTCTGATTACTGCCGCAAAGAATGAGCGCGGCGAATTGCCTTTTGCGCTTGTGGGAGACAGTTCGGATCCAAAGAGGGTCAAGGTGCGTAGTACGTTCGAGGAAGCAAAACATATTTTCCGTTCACGTCTGCTCAATCCCAAATGGCTCGAAGGATTGAAGCGGCACGGTTACAAAGGGGCGGGAGATATTTCCAAAATGATGGATGTTATTCTCGGGTGGGATGCGACTGCCGAGGTTGTCGAGGATTGGATGTATGAAAGAGTTGCCGGAAAATATGTCCTCGATGAAGAGATGAAACAGTGGATGCAGGAAGTTAATCCCTACGCCCGCCAGAACATTCTCGACAAACTGCTTGAAGCTATAAGCAGAGGGATGTGGAACGCAACCGACGATATGAAAGAGCGTCTTCAGGAGGAGTATCTGGAAACCGAAGGCGAGATCGAGGAGATCAGCGAATGAGTACGGGACGTTTTTTCGTGATTGCCGTTGCAGCCGTGATTGCGCTTCTTTTGCATCAAAAGCCATCCTCTGCCGCCGACAAGCAGGAACACAGGACAGTCATAACGGCAGAGGAGATCCGGGTCATGAATGTCATGAAGATCAGCGATCTCATGAACCGTATTCCCGGAGTCAAGGCGGGAGAGAGCTCCGTTTCGATTCGTGGATCGAGCAATGTCAAAGTTCTGCTTGACGGTCGTTCGATCAACGACCCCACGTCCCGTTCAGGCGCCGTCAAATGGTCGATGATCTCACTTGATACGATTGAGAAAATAGAAGTATACAAAGGGAGCGGCAGCACTTCCTATGGAGACAATACCGGAGGAGGCGTTATTGTGATCACGACGAAAACCGCTGATCGTTTGGGAGGCACGGCAGGCGGGTATTTCGGCAATAATGGCCAGGGAAACGCTACGCTGAACCTCCGGGGCAGAAAAAACAACCTGTCTGCAACCTTCTCGGCAGGACATGAAACCTATGACGGTTTTACGGTTAACGATGACAAGACCCGAAACCGCTTGAGCGGCAGGGTCGACTACCGTCTTACTACCCAACTCTCCCTTTTCCTTTCAGGTGAATACAATGATGAAAAAAAAGGTCTGAGGGGATATCCTGAACGAAGAACCCCGAATTCGCGCAGGGACTTTAATACGTCTTCGTTTCTCTTGGGGCAAAAATACGGGGCCGTTACCGGCAGAACCTGGTATTCATCGTCAAAAACCCTTTCGACCGATCCCGACAAAAACCTGTATGCCTCACTCGATGTGCTTAAGGCGGGCCAGAAAATCAATGCGCCGTTTGTCTTTCCATGGCTCGGAACGATAGACGGGGGAACCGGCTATGAGTGGCAAGAGGCCTCGGGCAGCAATTTCAGCAGGGTAAGAGAAGAGCGGGCATGGGTGTTCGCTCAAAAAAAACTCGAATGGGGGGAAAGCCCCTGGTCATGTTTGCTGGGAGTTCGTGCAAATTATTACTCGAAATTCCGTAACACGCTGAATCCGGAACTGAGGGTCGGTTATGTGAAAAAAAACTATACCCTTGCACTTACCGCCAACCGTTCAAGTAACCTGCCGACGTTCAGACAGCGCTATTACGAATCATCGGTAACCAAGCCGAATCCTGACCTCAGGATGGAGGAGGCGATGAATTATGCGCTTTCGCTGTCGATCAGGCCCGATTCCGTTTTGACGCTCGATGCATCGGTGTTTCACCGGAATATCAGTGACCGGATTACCTATGTCAGGAAACCCGATAATACGGGACGTTATGAGAATTTCGGGGAAGTTACCTACCAGGGTCTCGAAACTACGCTGAAATGGACGCCGGTTTCATGGGTTGACATTTCGCCATCCTATACCTACCTGCATGCCCTGAATGAAGAGACCGGTTTCTGGCTCCCGGCGAAACCTTTTCATACGGTATTGGCCGATATCGTTATCAGGCCGTTCAAGGATTTTTCGTTGAGGGTGTCCCCGAAATATACCGGAAAGGTCTACGTTCGTTCGGATAATTCAGAAACGATTCCCGCTTATACTGTTGTGAATGCCAGGGCTGACTATAAGTCCGGACCGGCACGTTTTTACATAGATATCGACAATCTGTTCGATGAGGAATATCTGTATGTCGACGGCTACGATGCTCCTCCGAGGGAGTGGTTTATCGGTATGAATTATAATTTCTGAAATGTTTATGTCCTCAAAACTATACCCGTTCTCGGCGGTTATCGGGCAGGAAGAGTTGAAGCTTTCCCTCCTGCTCAACGCTGTCAATCCGAAGATAGGCGGTGTTGTGATCCGGGGAGAGAAAGGAACGGCCAAGTCAACGGCCGTGAGGGCTCTCGGGGCTCTCCTTCCCGGAGAACAGAGGGCGGTTGAAAAAAACGGCTCTACTCCGGCCGTTGTCACACTGCCCTTGAATGCGACGGAAGATATGGTTGCAGGCGGTATCGATTTCCAGCGGACAATGAAAGAGGGGCGTCGAGCTTTTCAGCCGGGTCTTCTGGCAAAGGCAGACGGGGGGATACTCTATGTCGATGAAGTGAATCTGCTGGACGATCATATTGTCGATATTGTTCTCGATGCGGCAGCTTCAGGTGAAAACCGTGTCGAGCGGGAGGGGATTTCCTTTTCTCACAAGGCGTCCTTTGTGCTTGTCGGCACCATGAACCCTGAAGAGGGTGAGATTCGGCCGCAACTGCTCGACAGGTTCGGTTTGTGTGTTGAGGTTACCGCGGAGAGCGATAGCGATAAGCGTGCTGAACTGATGGTTCGAAGGGAGGCTTTCGATGCCGACAGCCGTGGCTTTATCCTGAAATACAGCAAAGAGAATGAGCGCATCTCGGAAAAGATCGCCGCTGCCCGCAGTCTGCTGCACCGGGTGTCGGTGCCGTCACATTTGCGTGGTTTTGTAACGGAACTGTGCCGTGAGAACAATGTGGCCGGTCACAGAGCGGATCTGGTGATGGAACAGGCTGCAAAAGCACATGCCGCCTACAGGGGAACAAGGGAGATAACAGTTGACGATATTACGGCTGTGGCGGGATTGGTGCTTGCTCACAGAAGAAGAGACCCTGTCCCGCCCCCGCCTCCTGAGCAGCCTCAAGAGCAGCGGAGTGAGCCGGAAAAGAGCGATCCTGAAAACGATGAGCGCCGGGAGCAGCCGCGGGAAGAAGCCGGACAGGGGGGGGACGGGGATTCGGGGAAAGCTTCCCGACAGGAAGAGGTGGATGAGGGAAACAGGGACGACAATAAAACGGATGACACAGGCGGTTCTTCCGAAACCGGCGACAGCTCCGTGACACCTGAAATGGAGCAGCTTTTCGATGTCGGGACGACGTTCAAGGTGCGCAAAATAAGTTCTCCAAAAGACAGGAAAACCCGAAGAGGCTCCGGGAGGCGTTCCCGTTCAAGGGTTTCGCAAAAACAGGGTCGTTACACAAAGAGTACCATTCTGCGAAAAAACAACGATATCGCGCTCGATGCTACGCTGCGGGCGGCAGCACCTTTTCAGCGCCATCGGAATAACGACCGGGGAATGGCCGTTGTGCTGAAAGATCAGGATATACGTGAAAAGATCCGTGAGAAACGGCTCGGCAACCTGTTGATTTTTGTTGTCGACGCAAGCGGATCAATGGGGGCCAAAGGCAGGATGGTCGCTTCAAAGGGAGCGGTCATGTCGTTACTTGTCGATGCTTATCAGAAACGGGACAAGATAGCAATGGTTTCGTTCCGTAAAGACGAGGCTGTAGTGAATTTGCCGGTTACCTCATCCGTTGAGCTGGCGGCAACCATGCTACGGGAGATGCCGGTTGGGGGGCGGACGCCTTTGTCCGCAGGTATGGTCAAGGGCTATGAAATCGCACGCAACCATCTCATCAAGGAGCCTGAAGCACGGCCGATACTCATAGTGATTACCGATGGCAAGGCAAACAAGGCTCTTGGGCCGGGAAAGCCCCTTGATGAGGCTTTTGATATTTCCAGAAAGATTTCGAGGGAGGAACGAATCCGGTTTCTTGTGGTGGATACCGAGGAGCCAGGTCTTATCAATTTCGGGCTTGCCGGAAAAATCGCCGGGTTGCTCGGTGCGGAATATTATAAAATCGACGATTTGCAGGCGGATTCACTGCTGAACATCGTAAAAAACGCAACAACATGAATAAAAGTACACAGTATACCTATCCGTTTACTGCCATTGTCGGCCAGGATCAGATGAAGCTCGCCCTGATTCTCAATATCAT